>Ga0129312_1000339_pt1 | contig 43393 bp, 38 predicted proteins | sample O827metagenome_FD_94434 | JGI IMG/M metagenome (GOLD analysis project Ga0129312, IMG submission 94434) | Orangutan group fecal microbial communities from Wisconsin, USA - O827 metagenome | ecosystem: Host-associated > Mammals > Digestive system > Large intestine > Fecal | place: USA: Wisconsin... | reverse complement strand
TCGACTACTACAACAACCGCCGAATCAAATTAAAACTAAACGGCCTGAGCCCTGTGCAGTACAGGATTCAGACCGTTCGAGTCGCTTGATCTTATTTTTGTCTAACTTTTGGGGTTCACTTCATTTTGTGCGGCGCTCTCTTTATATTGACAGATCAGTAGTGCAGATCCTCTGCGGTCAATGCTTCCAGCACAGGCAGCATGGCAGCAGCTTCGGCCTTGGCGGCGGGCAGATCCATATCGCGGTAGTTGCCGCACTCCACCTCGCTGGCACCGGGCACAGCGCCCTCAAAGTCGGCCATAAAGCGGTAGGCATCCACCGTCAGCTGCAATGCCTGCGCCGGGGTCAGTCCCCGGGTAAGCAGGTAAAAGCCGGTGCGGCAGCCCATGGGGCCAACATAAATCACCCCGTCCTTCACGGCGCTGTTGCGCGCGTAGGTGGCAAACAGGTGCTCCAGCGTGTGGGCGGCAGCGGTGGTCAGGTAATCGCCCTGATTGGGCTTCTTCATGCGGATGTCCCAAGTGAGCACATCGCCGTCCTGACGGCTCAGGTACATTCCGCGCTCCAGCCGGGTGTGATCCACGCAAAAGCTTGCGATACGTTCCATACTACGGTTCTCCTTTATCAGCCCTGCAGGCGCTGCACACTGCCGTGTGCGCAGTCCACAGCAACCATCAGACCATCACGGATGTGGCTGGTAGCACCGGCGGCACCCACAACGGTGGGCTTCAGCAGTGCCTTGCCGGCAATGGCAGCGTGGCTGTTCAGGCCGGGCTCCTCTACCACCAGAGCGGCAGCGTCGCGCACAAAGCTCAGCATCTCGTTGCTGGTGGAGGGCACCACCAGCACCATGCCGGGCTTGAACTTGGCGCGCACCTCGTCCATGGTGCGGCAGACGCAGGCCTTGCCGCTGGCAACATCGTTGTTCTCAGGGCCGACACCCACGCCGGTAGCCAGACAGTTGCCCACCATGTGGATCTTGATCATGTTGGTGGTGCCGGAAACGCCCACGGGCACGCCTGCGGTCACAACAGCCAGCTCGCCGTTGTGCAGGTAGCCGTTCTCCTTGGCCAGAGCGGTGGACATCTCGATCAGCTCATCGGTGCTGTGTGCCAGAGACATCATCAGCGGGGTGATGCCCCAGCTCAGAGACAGCTGACGCTGCACCTGCTCGCGCATGACGCAGGCGATGATGGGCTGCTGCGGGCGGTACTTGCTCAGCAGGCGGGCGGTGGTGCCGGACTCGGACACGGTCACGATGGCGGCGGCGTTCACGTCCCGTGCGGTCAGGCAGGCAGCATGGGCGGTAGCGTCAGAGACGCTGATCTTGCCGGGGTTGAAATCCATCGTGCGGCCGCGCAGATGGAAGCCCTCCTGCTCGGTGCGCTCAGCGATGGCGGACATGGTCTTGAGCGCCTCCACGGGGTAGGCACCGGCAGCGGTCTCACCGGACAGCATGATAGCAGAGGTGCCGTCGTAGATGGCGTTTGCCACGTCCGAGATCTCGGCGCGGGTGGGGCGGGGGTTCACCATCATGCTGTCCAGCATCTGGGTAGCGGTGACGATGGGCTTGCCGAAGGAGAAGGAGCGGTCGATGATGGTCTTCTGGATGCCGGGCAGCTCAGTGAAGTCGATCTCCACGCCCAGATCACCACGGGCGACCATCACGGCATCGGCAGCAGCCAGAATGCTGTCGATGTTGTTCACGCCCTCGCGGTTCTCAATCTTTGCAATGATGCGGATGTTGGAATCGTACTGGTTCAGCAGGTTGCGAATATCGTACACGTCCTGTGCGGTGCGCACAAAGGAGGCGGCGATGAAATCGTAACCCTGCTGGATGCCGAAGATGATATCGTCCTTATCGCGCTGGCTCATATACGGCATGGACAGATGCACGCCGGGCACGTTGACGCCCTTCTTGTTCTTGATCTTGCCGCTGTTCAGTACGGTGCAGACGATGTCGGTGTCGTTCACGGTCTGGATCTGCAGCTTGATCAGGCCGTCATCCAGCATGATGGTGCCGTTCGGCTCCACGTCCATGGGCAGATCCTTGTAGGTGATGGAGCAGATCTCGTTGGTGCCCTCCACATCGCGGGTGGTCAGGGTAAAGGTCTGGCCGGCAACCAGATTCTCAACGCCGTTCTTGAAGTCCTTCAGGCGGATCTCGGGACCCTTGGTGTCCAGCAGTGCGGCCACGGGCTTACCCAGCTCCTCGCGCAGAGCCTTCAGCTTTTCAAGGCGACCCAGATGCTCCTCGTGGGAACCGTGGGAAAAATTGAAGCGGGCTACGTTCATGCCGTTGGCGATCAGATCGCGCAGCACGCCTTCCTTATCGGTGGAAGGGCCAAGGGTGCAAATAATTTTCGTCTTTCTCATGCAATATACCTCCGTCAACTCTCTCTTACCTATATCCGGCACAGCATCCCTGCAGGCTGCTGTGTATGACCAATGGGAGCAAAAGCTCTCGGTACAGCGGGTTGGTTTGTATGGCAGAGCGGGAAAACCCAAAACTCTACCAACTATTATTATAATCATTCCGGTGCAAGAGAGCAAGAGGAATTTTTGCTTGAATACAAGTTTTTACATCTGCTGATGCCCAAAGGAAAGATTGCAAAACTTTTAACGATGCGCCGCGGCTTTCCGTACGCTGCCTGACAGGGGAAAACTGCTGCAAAACGTAAAAACTGATTAGAGCGCACAAGGCCGCTTCCTCTTGCATCCGAGGGGCTTTTTGCTTATAATAAAAATAATAAAGTAGTACTGTTCCGGGGTGCGCCCCGGAGAAATGGAGTGACCACTATGGAAAAACGCGTTTTTCTGATCGTGCTGGACAGCTTTGGCATCGGCGCAGAGCCGGACGCCGCCGCCTTCGGCGATGCAGGCACCAACACCTTGGGTGCCATTGCGAACCACCCCAATTTCAACTGTCCCAACCTGCGCAAGCTGGGCTTGTTCAACATTGACGGCGTGACCGCAGGGGAAAAAACGGATGCCCCGGCGGCTGCCTTTGCCCGCCTGCAGGAGCAGAGCATGGGCAAGGATACCACCATCGGCCACTGGGAGATCGCCGGTGTGGTCAGCCCGGAGCCGCTGCCCACCTTCCCTGAGGGCTTCCCGGAGGAGCTGATCCGGGAGTATGAGCAAAAGACCGGCCACAAGGTGCTGTGCAACAAGCCCTATTCCGGCACGCAGGTACTGAAGGACTACGGCGAACAGGCCATGCGGGAAAACGCCCTCATCGTCTACACCAGCGCCGACAGTGTTTTTCAGGTCGCTGCCAACGAGGAGCTTGTGCCGGTGCAGGAGCTGTACCGTTACTGCGAGATCGCCCGGGAAATGCTCAAGGGCAAATACGGCGTGGGACGCGTGATCGCCCGCCCCTTCCTTGGCAACAGCGCGGATACCTTCTACCGCACCACCAACCGCCACGACCTGAGCCTGAAGCCGCCCCGCGCTACCATGCTGGATCTGCTGAAGGATGCCGGTAAGGACGTGATCGCCGTGGGCAAGATCTACGATATCTTTGACGGCGAGGGCGTGACCGAAAAGATCAAGACCACCGGCAACACCAATGGCATCGCCTTTACCAAGGCTTTGCAGACCCGGGATTTTGAAGGCCTTGCCTTCGTAAATCTGGTGGACTTTGATATGCTCTACGGCCACCGCCGTGACGTGGCAGGCTACGCTGCCGCCGCCACCGAGTTCGACCGTTTTCTGGCCGACTTCCTGCCGGGGATGCGGGAGGGCGACCTGCTCATGATCACCGCCGACCACGGCTGTGACCCCTCCTACACCAAGACCACCGACCATACCCGCGAGTATGTGCCGTATCTGGTCTGCGGCAAGGGCGTAAAGGCGGGTACGGATCTGGGCACAAAGCTGTGCTTCGGCACCATCGCAAAGACCATCTGCGAGTATCTGGAGGTGGACGCCTCCACGCTGGACGGCAAGAGCGTATGGCAGGAGATCCGGGCATAAAACGCCCCAAAAGCAAGAAGAACAGGAGCGTGAAACAATGCGTATTTATGATCTGATCGCAAAAAAGCGGGATGGCGGCACCCACACCCGGGAGGAACTGGAGGCCATCGTCAACGGCTTTGTCAGCGGGGAAGTGGCTGATTACCAGATGGCCGCATGGATGATGGCGGTGTACCTGCGCGGCATGACCAACGAGGAGACCGCCGAGCTGACCGATGTAATGGCGCACAGTGGTGTGATGGTAGATCTTTCGCCCATTCCGGGCATCAAGGTGGACAAGCACTCCACCGGCGGCGTGGGCGACAAGACCACGCTGGTCATTGCGCCCATCGTGGCAGCCTGCGGGGTGAAGATCGCCAAAATGAGTGGACGGGGTCTCGGCCACACCGGCGGCACCATCGACAAGATGGAGAGCGTGCCCGGCACCAAGACCGCCCTCTCGCAGGAGGAATTCTTTGCACAGGTGAACCGGATCGGCCTGTCGGTCATTGGCCAGAGCGAGGGCATCGCCGTGGCAGATAAAAAAATGTATGCCCTGCGGGACGTTACCGCCACCGTCAGCTGCATCCCGCTCATCGCTTCCAGCATCATGTCCAAAAAGCTGGCCTCCGGCTCAGACGCCATCCTGCTGGACGTCACCACCGGCACCGGTGCCTTTATGAAGACCGTAGACCAGAGCATTGAGCTGGCGCAGCTGATGGTGGCCATCGGTACCCACCATGGCCGCCGGGTAGCCGCCATGATCACCGATATGGACACCCCGCTGGGGCACAACATCGGCAACAGTCTGGAAGTGATGGAGAGCATGGATGTGCTCAAGGGCCATGGCCCGGCAGACCTGACCGAGGTGTGCCTGCAATTGGCAGCCAACATGCTGGTGCTGGCAGGCAAGGGCGATGCCGCCCACTGCCGCGCCATGGCCGAAGCTGTCATTGCGGACGGCTCTGCCTTTGAAAAGTGCAAGGAAATGTTTGCCGCACAGGGCGGCGACATCCGTGTACTGGATGATTACAGCCTGTTTGCACAGCCCGCCGCCAGCTACGAGCTGCTGGCCGAGCAGGACGGCTACATTGTGGCCAACGATGCCGAAAAGATCGGCTCTGCCAGTGTGCTGCTGGGCGCAGGCCGCCAGAAAAAGGGCGACCCGCTGGACTTTGCCGCTGGTATCACCCTGCACAAAAAGCGCGGCGACTATGTCCATAAGGGCGAAAGCCTTGCTACTTTTTACGGCGCAGCGGACAAGTTTGAAGCTGCCGCCGCCGAGTACCGCAGCGGCCTTGTGTACGGCGCGGAAAAGCCGGAGGAAGCCCCGCTGGTGTACGCCCTTGTCACCAAGGACGGCGTAGAGCGGTACTGAGACCGGACAGCAGGGGAGACCTGTTTTTCGCAAAAATGCAAGGCCGGGCAGCCCGCAGGCGGCCCGGCCTTGCTCCTATAACAATAATTTTTTCGGTTGCTCCAAGGGGTTGCTGCACAAAAGCTGTGCGGCAGCCTTTTTTTGCGCTTTCACGATGAAAACAGGCCATTTTGCACAAAGGAACGGTCGCTTTTTAAGCATTTCGCTGTATTTGCGGGTCAAACGGTAGAACTTTGCAAAGGGATATGGTATACTATACCGTACTTGTATGCCCCGGGAAAAGGGGCTGCCAAAGGAGAAAGGACTTGTTATGAAGATCATTCTGGTGGGCGGCGGCAAGGTCGGTACGGCTCTGGCACGCCAGCTCAGCGAGGAAGGCCACAACGTGACTGTGGTGGACACCAACAAGGCGCGCGTGGAGCACCTGACCGAAAGCTATGACGTGCTGGGCATCGTGGGCAATGGCTCGTCCATCACCACCCTGTCCGAGGCGGGCATTGAGGATGCGGATGTGTTCATTGCGGTCACCGGCTCGGACGAACTGAACCTGCTTTGCTGCATGTTTGCCAAAAAGGCGGGGCATTGCCACGGCATTGCCCGTGTGCGCAACCCGTCTTACAGCCATGAACTGGACTTTATCAAAAAGCAGATCGGCATTTCCGCCATCATCAACCCGGAAATGGCAGCGGCAAAGGAGATCTCCCATCTGTTGCGGTTCCCCGGTGCCAGCAATATCGATACCTTTGCGGACGGCCGTGTGCGGCTGATCAAGTTTGCACTGCCCGATGCACTGGACGGTGTAGCCATCCGCGAGATCCCCACCCGGCTCAAGAGCGATATTCTGGTGTGCGCGGTGGAGCGTAAGGGAGGGGTCATCATCCCCAACGGTAACTTTGTGCTGCAAAAGGGCGATCAGGTCACCTTCCTTGCTACGCAGGAAAAGGCGCACGCCTTCTTCCAGCAGCTGCATCTGCCGGTGCAGCCGGTGCGCAACGCCCTGATCGTGGGCGGCGGTGCCATTGCCTACTACCTCAGTCAGGAGCTGCTGGAAAACCACGTGCGGGTGCGTATCGTGGAGCGGGATGCAGCCCGCTGCGTAGAGCTGGCTGAGCAGCTGCCCGGTGCACAGATCCTGAACGAGGACGGCTCCAACCGCGAGTTTCTGCTTTCCGAGGGTCTGGAATCCACCGAAGCTTTTGTGGCGCTGACCAACATCGACGAGGAGAACGTGCTGCTGACCCTGTTTGCCAAAAAGCACTCCAACGGCAAGCTGGTGACCAAGGTCAACCGTCTGGGATTTGACGATATTCTGGCCGGGCTGGATCTGGGCAGCGTGGTCTACCCCAAGTACATGACCTGTGACTACATTGTGCAGTACGTCCGCGCCCTGCAAAACGAGGCGGGCAACAACATCAAGACCCTGTACCGCATTCTGGACGACCGCGTGGAGGCGTTGGAATTTACGGTGCACGAGGAGAGCGCCGCTACCGGTGTGCCCCTGAGCCAGCTGCACCTGAAAAAGAACCTGCTGCTGTGCTGCATTACCCGCGGCAGCAAGATTTTGATCCCCCGCGGCGGCGACCAAATTCAAGTGGGCGACAACGTCATCGTGGTCACGCTGGAGCATGGTCTGCACGACCTGCGCGATATCGTGGAGCACTGACGGAGGCGGACTATGAATTATGCGATCGTTTTCCGTCTGCTGGGCTATGTGCTGATGATCGAGGGCGCACTGCTGCTGCTGCCCGCCGCCGCCAGCTTAGTGTATGGCGAGTGGATGGTGCTGGGCGTGTTTCTGCTCACAGCAGCCGTCAGTGCCGGTATCGGCTACGCCCTGCACACCATCAAGCCCCGCAGTAAGGTGTTCTACATGCGCGAGGGCTTTGCGGCTACCTCGCTGTGCTGGGTGTTCATCTCGGTGATGGGCGCGGTGCCCTTTGTGCTCACTGGCTGCATCCCGAACCCCGTGGATGCCCTGTTCGAGACAGTCTCCGGCTTTACCACCACAGGCGCCAGCATTCTGCCCGCCGTAGAGGGGCTGCCCAACGGTATTCTGTTCTGGCGCAGCTTCACCCACTGGATCGGCGGTATGGGCGTTCTGGTGTTTCTGCTCTCACTGCTGCCGCTGACCGGCGGCTCCCACGTCAACCTTATGAAAGCCGAAAGCCCCGGCCCGCAGGTGGACAAGCTGGTGCCTAAGGTACAGTCCACCGCTAAAATTCTGTACGGCATCTACTTTGCCCTTACCATGCTGGAGCTGGTGTTCCTGCTGCTTGGAGGAATGCCCCTGTTCGAAGCCATGCTCACTGCCTTTGGTACGGCGGGCACCGGCGGCTTCGGCTTCCGCAACGACAGTTTTGCCAGCTTTTCGCCCTACATCCAGTGGGTCGTGACCATCTTCATGATCCTGTTCGGCGTCAACTTCAACGCCTACTTCCTGCTGCTCATGCGCAAGTTCCGCCGCGCTGCTGCCAGCGAGGAGGTGCGGGGCTACTTTGTGGTCATTGTCGTGGCAGTGGGCATCATCACTGCCAACATTTATAGCATGTACAACAGCTTTGGCGAGGCGCTGCGGCAGGCCGCTTTTCAGGTGGGCTCCATCATCACCACCACCGGCTTTTCCAGCTGCGATTTTGACCTGTGGCCGACCCTCTCCAAGGAGATCTTGGTCATGCTCATGTTCATTGGTGCCTGCGCGGGCAGTACCGGCGGCGGCATCAAGGTGAGCCGTTTCCTCATTCTGGGCAAGACCTTGGCCAAGGAGCTCAAGACCGCCCTGCACCCGCAGGTGGTAGCGCCCGCCCGCATGGACGGTAAGCTGCTGAACCACGAGACCATCCGCACCACTAATGTGTTTGTGGCGGCGTATATCTTTATTTTTGCGGGCTCCTTCTTCCTTATCAGTCTGAACGGCTTTGATATGGTAACGAACTTTACCGCCGTGGCGGCTACCCTGAACAACATCGGCCCGGGTCTTGTCAAGGTGGGCCCTATGCAGAACTTCGGCTGCTTTGCAGACCCCGCAAAGCTGGTGCTGATCTTCGATATGCTGGCCGGTCGTCTGGAGATCTTCCCCATGCTGGTGCTGTTCATGCCCGATACATGGCGGCGGTTCTGAGTGCTTTTGGAGCGGGGTAAACCCGCCTCTCTGCCATCCCTGCATGATTCCCGCTCCCCCTTTTTGGGGGAGCTTTTTGTATTTGCAGCAACTGCTGCTTCAAAAGAGTGCCCCTTGGGTGCGCAGGCACACGCAGCAGGGGAGAAGGTGGGCTTTTCTTTGGCGCGCGACACCGAAAAAGGTCGGAATGGGTTGCGTTCAGCGCCGTGTTGCAGTATGATTATAGCATCTGAAAGCAAAACGAACCCTGCATCACCATCGTAGCGTAAAACGCTATAAAAAGAAAAAAGCAGAACGCAGGCAAAACCGCCGGCGTTACAAAACCAATGAAACATACAGGAGGAAATTACTATGGGTCTGATCAAAGCAGGTATGGGCGCACTGGGCGGAACTTTTGCAGACCAGTGGAAGGAATTTTTCTATTGCGATTCTCTGGATAAGGATGTGCTGATGGTCAAGGGCCAGAAGCGCACCTCCCGCCGCAGTTCCAACCACGGCGAGGACAATATCATCACCAACGGCAGCGGCATCGCCGTGGCAGACGGACAGTGTATGCTCATTGTGGAGCAGGGCAAGGTGGTGGAGGTGTGCGCCGAGCCGGGCGAGTATACCTTCGATTCTTCCACCGAGCCCAGCGTGTTCACCGGCAACTTTGGCGATAGTCTGGCTGCTACCTTCCAGACCGTAGCCAAGCGCTTTACCTACGGCGGCAACACCGGCAAGGATCAGCGTGTGTACTACATCAACACCAAGGAACTGGGCGAGATCCTGTACGGCACCGCGACGCCCATCCCGTTCCGGGTGGTGGTCAGCGAGGAGCGGGGCTATAAGCTCTCGGTGAATATCCGCTGCAACGGCAGCTTTACTTACCGCATCTGCGACCCGCTGCTGTTCTACACCAACGTGTGCAGCAACGTCTCCAACCAGTACGATGCCTCGGAGCTGGCTCCCCGCCTGAAGAGCGAGTTGATGAACGCTTTGCAGCCTGCTCTGGCCACTCTTTCCGCCAACAAGGTGCAGTATTACGAGATCCCTGCCCACACGCTGGAGATCTCGGACGCCCTCAACGAGCAGCTGTCCAATGTCTGGCGCAAGAAGCGCGGCATTGAGGTATTCTCCTTCAATATCAACTCCCTGTCCATCCCGGAGGAGCAGCAGAAGAAGATCACCGAATGGGAAGAGAACGCCATGACCACCGACCCCACCACCGCCGCAGCTCGTCTGGTGGGCGGACAGATCGATGCCATGAAGACCGCCGCCGGGAACACCGCTGGTGCTATGACCGGCTTTATGGGCATGGGCATGGCAGCCGGTGCAGGCGGCATGGGCGGCATGAACGCCCAGAACCTGTTTGCCATGGGTCAGCAGCCCGCAGCACCTCAGCAGCAGACTTCTGCCGCCGACAGCTGGAAGTGCAGCTGCGGCGCTACCGTCACCGGTAAGTTCTGCCCGGAATGCGGCAGCAAAAAGCCGGAGCCGAAGTCCGCTGCCGACAGCTGGACTTGCAGCTGTGGTGCTACCGTTACCGGCAAATTCTGCCCGGAGTGCGGCAAGCCCCGCCCGGCGGCAGCAGAGGGCTGGACCTGCAGCTGCGGCGCGGTGAACAAGGGTAAGTTCTGCTCCGAGTGCGGCAAACCCAAGCCCGCCGGTACGCCCAAGTATAAGTGCGACAAGTGCGGCTGGGAACCGGCCGACCCCGCACACCCGCCCAAGTTCTGCCCGGAGTGCGGCGACCCCTTTGACGACAACGACCGCAGCTAAGCCCGGCGCACAGCCCGCTGCACAATAACTGAACACACTGCGGGACAGGGAAGAAGCCGAAGCCCCTACCCCGCAGATCATAGGAGGAAACACTATGGCAGGAATGCTGGAATATAAGTGCCCCTGCTGCGATGGTGCCATCCAGTTCGACAGCACCACCCAGAAGATGAAATGCCCCTACTGCGACACCGAGTTTGAGGTGGACGCGCTGAAGGGCTACGATGAGGACCTGAAAGACCAAAAGCCCAGCGAGATGAACTGGGCCACCCCCGGCGGCAGCTGGGCAGAGGGCGAGACCGCCGGTCTGCATACTTACGTCTGTAAGAGCTGCGGCGGCGAGATCGTGGGCGACGACACTATGGCGGCGTCCGCCTGCCCCTTCTGCGGCAACCCCATCGTTCTGACCGGACAGTTTGCCGGAGACCTGCGCCCCGACCTCATCATCCCCTTCAAGCTGGACAAAAAGGCCGCCAAGGCCAAATTGCAGGAGCACCTCAAGGGCAAGACCCTGCTGCCCAAGGTGTTCCGCAGCCAGAACCATATCGACGAGATCAAGGGCGTGTATGTGCCTTTCTGGCTGTACGACAGCGACGCCGACGCTCAGCTGCGCTTTACCGCCACCCGCACCCGCTGCTGGTCGGATGACGACTACGATTACACCGAGACCAGCTACTACTCCGTGCGCCGGGACGGCGTGATGGGCTTTGACGCGGTTCCGGTGGACGGCTCTTCCAAGATGGAGGACGACCTGATGGAATCCATTGAGCCGTTTACCATGAGCGATGCCGTGCCCTTCCAGACCGCATATCTGGCAGGCTATGTGGCCGATAAGTACGATGTGGACGCCCAAAAGAGCATCGAGCGCGCCAACAAGCGTATCCGTCAGTCCACAGAGGACGCCTTTACCCAGACCGTTACCGGCTACGACTCGGTCAAGGTGGAGAACAGCAGCATCCAGCTGCACGGCAGCAAGGCAAAATATGCCCTGTTCCCGGTGTGGGTGCTGAGCACCAGCTGGCGCGGCAACAACTACATTTTTGCCATGAATGGCCAGACGGGTAAGTTCGTGGGTGACCTGCCGGTAGATAAGGCTGCCGCCCGCAAGTGGACGCTGGGCCTTACCGCAGCCGTTGGTGCCGCATCCTATGCGGTGATGTGGCTGCTGTGGCTGGCCGGGATTCTGTAAAGGAGGGACGGAAGATGAAAAACACTGCTACCCGACTGCGCTCCCTCTGTGCTGCGCTGGCCGCACTGGTGCTTTTGCTGGCACTGGCTGTACCGGCCTTTGCCGCAGACGGCTTTGCCGACCTGTATTACCGTATGAACGACAGCGCGGAAGTTCTGACCGAGGACGAGGACAACGAGCTGGAAGCTTCGCTGGAGGAGCTGAGCGTCCGCCAGAGCTTTGATGTGGTCGTTGCCACCATCGACTCGCTGGAAGGCGAGGGTTACACCAGCATAGAAGAATACGCCGATGACCTGTACGATTACTGCCAGTTCGGCTACGGTGAAAACCGGGACGGCGTGCTGCTGGTGGTAAGCATCGGCGACCGCAAATGGCATATCTCCACCTGCGGCTACGGCATTACCGCCTTTACGGATGCCGGTATCCAGTACCTTGGCGAGCAGATGACCCCCGACATGGCAGACGGCGATTACGCCGCCGCCTTCCGCACCTTTATCCAGTGGACGGACACATACGTTACCGCCGCCCGCGAAGGCCACCCCTACGATGTAGACAATATGCCGCATGAGCCCCTCTCTATTATGTATCTGGGTCTGGCACTGGTCATTGGTCTGGTGACGGCACTCATCGTGACCGGCGTGATGAAGAGCCAGCTCAAGAGCGTAGCGCCGCAGCAGGATGCAACCAGCTATGTGCGGCAGGGCAGCATGAAGCTGACCAACCAGCGGGACCTGTATCTGTACCGTGACGTGCACCGCACCGAGCGGCCGAAGGCGTCCAGTTCCGACGATTCCGGCGGCAGCTCCACCCACACCTCCTCCAGCGGCACTACCCACGGCGGCGGTGGCGGTTCGTTCTGAAAACATTCCCTCGCAAGATAAAATCTCAAAAAACCGATCCGCAGCAGCCGGACGCACCCGCGCCCCGGCAACCGCTGCGGATCGGTTTTTACTTTTCTGCCGCCCGACACAAACGACTGATTTTTTCTGCGCCTTTGGGGCTATACTTCCAGTGCAGACGATTTTATATGCAGCAAGGAGCAGACACATGGGCATTTGGGAAAATCTGGGCATGGGCGGTTACCGGGGCTTTTCGCGCCCGGCGGCGCGGCTGTTGCAGCAGGCGGTGCAGCTGGCGGGGGATCTGGGCTGTGAGCAGGCGGATACCAGCCACCTTTTGCTGGCAATGCTGCGGCAGCAGGGCGCTGCGGCGCAGTTTTTGACCCGGAAAAACATCACCGAGCCGGAGGTGCGCCGCCAGTTGGCGCAGCGCCGCAGCGCCCCGGCACAGCGGCTGGAGCGGCAGGCCATGGCACCGGACCTGCGCCGCACCATGGACTACGCGCTCATTGGGGCGCAGAACGCCCACGTCAGCCGGGCAGAGCCGGAGCACCTGCTCTGCGCCATGCTGGAAGATGACGGCTGCGCCGCCGGGCTGCTGCTGGCAGAGATGGGGCTTTCGCTCACCGAGGCGGTGCGGGAGTGCCGCCAGCTGAGCGGACAGTTCGTGCTGCCCGCCCAGCCCCGGGTGTCGGCAAGCATCCCCCGGGGCAGCCGCGCCAGCGATAAATACTGCCGCGATTTGACCCGCCGCGCCGCCGAAGGGGAGCTGGACCCGGTGTTCTGCCGGGAAGCAGAGCTGGACCGCATGGTGGAGATCTTATGCCGCCGCCAGAAAAACGACCCCTGCCTGATCGGTGAGCCGGGCGTGGGCAAAACGGCGCTGGCTGAGGGGCTGGCGCTGCGCATTGCCGCCGGGCAGGTGCCCAGAGCGCTGCAAGGGCGGCGGCTGCTGGCGCTGGATATGGCAAGCTTGGTGGCGGGCACCAAGTACCGGGGCGATTTTGAGGAGCGGCTGAAAAACCTGCTGGAAGAGCTGGTGCGGGACGGCACCGCTATCCTGTTCATCGACGAATTCCACACCATCGTGGGGGCCGGTGCCGCCGAGGGAGCCATCGATGCCGCCAGCATCCTGAAACCGGTGCTTGCCCGGGGCGAATTGCAGCTCATCGGCGCGACCACCAATCAGGAGTTCCGCACCCACATCCAGAAGGATGCCGCGCTGGAGCGCCGCTTTGGTCGGGTGCAGGTGGAGGAACCTACCCCCGCACAGGCAGTGGAGATCCTCAACGGCCTTGCGCCCCGCTACGAGCGATACCACAGCGTGCGCCTGCCGCCCCAGACCTTGCAGGCGGCGGTGGAGCTTTCGGTGCGGTATCTGCCCGGGCGCTGCCTGCCGGATAAGGCCATCGACCTTGTGGACGAAGCCTGTGCGGCGGCGCGCATCCTAGCCGAAAAGGAGCAGCGCACCCAGCCGGTGCTCAGCCCGGAGGATATCGCCCGGGTGGTGGCAGCCGCCAGCGGTGTGCCCGCCCAGCGGGTGGGCGAACAGGAGCGGGAGCGTCTGGACAAGCTGGAAAGCCGCCTGAACGCGGAGATCGTCGGCCAGCAGCGGGCAGTGGCTGCCGTGGCGGGAGCTATCCGGCGCAGCCGTACCGGCTTGGGCGAGCCGGGGCGTCCCATCGGTGCCATGTTGTTTTTAGGCCCTACCGGTGTGGGCAAGACCGCACTTGCCCGGGCGCTGGCGGTCAGCTGGTTCGGCAGCGAGAAAGCACTGCTCAAATTTGATATGTCGGAGTATCAGGAGCAGCACACCGCCGCCCGGCTGCTGGGTGCGCCGCCGGGCTACCTTGGCCACGACGAGGGCGGGCAGCTGACCGAGGCCGTGCGCCGCCGCCCGTACAGTGTGGTACTGTTTGACGAGATCGAAAAGGCGCACCCGGATATCCAGAATATCCTGTTGCAAATTTTGGAGGACGGCCAGCTGACCGATGCCATGGGCCGCAAGGCAGATTTCCGCAACACCATCGTGCTGCTCACCTCCAACTTGGGCGCACGGTTCTTGGCGGGGCAGAACGCGCCGCTGGGTTTTGCCGCCGGGGCAGAGGCGGTGTTTGAAAAGCAGTCCGCACAGGCTGTGGAGGAAGCCAAAAAGTGGTTCCGGCCGGAGCTGCTGGGGCGGCTGGACGAAGTGATCGTGTTCCGTCCATTGGCAGAGGAAAACCTTTGCGCTATTGCAGAAAAAATGCTCTGCCAGCTGGAGCAGCGCGCCGCCCGCAGCGGCTACCGCCTGCGCCACACCCCGCAGGTGGGTGCAGCACTGGCTGCCCGGGCGCAATCGGCCTACGGTGCGCGGGAACTGCGCCGTCAGGTGGACAGGGCAGTGGAGCAGGCGCTTGCAAACCGCATTGCCGCCGGGACGGCCTGTGTAGGGCAGCACTGGACAGCAGACTGCGCCGCCGATGGCAGCATCGTTTTGCGGGAGGACGAAACGGTTACCCTGTAATAAAACAGCAAAATGCCGTTTTTTGCTTGCAACCGGCGCGGTTTTCGACTATTATAGAGGAAATAGAGTTACAACAGGGAGGACCCCGATGCACACGCTGTTTCTTCTGAACCCCGCAGCCGGAAAGGCCGACTGTACCCGCACCCTGCCGCAGCGGATCGCGGCGGCTGCTGCCGGTGCCGGGCTTGCCCCGGAGGATTACACCATCCGCGTCACCACCCATGCAGGCCACGCCCGGGAGCTGTCCCGCGCTGCCGCCGCTGCCGCTCAGAAGGCCGGGGTGGAGCTGCACATTTTTACCGCCGGTGGTGACGGCACCTTCAACGAGGCGCTCACCGGCGCCCACGGCTTTGATAAGACCGCCGTGGGCTGCCTGCCTTATGGCAGCGGTAACGACTTTTTGCGCACCTATGGTACAAAGGAGGAGTTTCTGGATCTGGACGCCCAGCTGGCCGGTGGGGTAGTGCCCATCGATCTGATGCGCACCAGTCTGGGGCTTTCTGCCACCATCTGCGCCGCCGGTCTGGACGCACAGGTAGCCTATGGCATCCCCAAGTTCCGGCGCATCCCGCTGTGCGGCGGCGAAGCAGCCTATGCGCTGTCCATTGTTCAGCAGCTGTGCGGGCATATCGGCCGCAGGGTGGAGTGCGTCATTGACGGCGAGGTGCTGACCGTGGATTGCCTGATGTGCGCAGTATGCAACGGCCGCGCCTACGGCGGCGGCTTTATGGCCGGGCCGGAGGCACAACCGGATGACGGCTGGCTGGATGTGTTCATCGTGCGCAAGGTCAGCCGCCGGGTCATTGCAAAGCTGCTGATGCTGTACAAAAACGGCCAGCACTTTCAAAACGGTCAGCTGACCGAGGCCGCAAAGCCCTACTTTATCTACCGCCGCGCAAAATCGGTCAGGCTGCGGGCAGCAGATGGCCGTGGACCCATCATTGCCACCGTGGACGGCGAGTGCGCCCCCTGCAAGCAGGTGTCGGTGCAGGTGCAGCCGCTGGCGGGCCGCGTGCTGCTGCCGCAGCCCGTCTACCAACGCTTTACCGCCCAAAAAGCGGCTGTGAAGTAAAAAATAAACCATCAGACCCAAACAAGGCCGCTGCACATTGTTCCGTGCAGCGGCCTTGTGTTTTATTTATTATGTGCCGGTTTTGGTATGGAGCTGCCGCACCCGGCGTTCCAGCGCCTTGTAAAAGCTGCTCAGGCAGAGCGTAAGCAAATATACGGTCAGCGTCCAGACCACAGGCTGCACCGTGAGGTTAAGCTTGTCCGCAGTCCACTCCATATACCGGATCAGTACCTGATGGATCAGAAAACCGTAAGGGGACAGCCCGGCCAGCCACAAAAACGGCTTTGCGGAAAGCAGCCGGGAAATAACCCCCTTGCCTGCGGCAAGCAGCCAGACCAGCAGCACTGCAGAGGGAGTGAACAGCACGTTATACCGGAAGGCCACTGTGCCCAGAATCCCCATCTGCGTGGCGGCGATAAAAAGGCAACCGCCCGCAAGCAGCACAGCGGCCAGTTCCAGCAGAGAGAAAGCACCGCCAGGCAGGGTGCTCTCCTGCCTGCGGCGGTAAAGGCAACCCATACAGCAGCTGATGGTAAAATCCCCTGCCCGGAAAAGCGGGCACAGATAGGTCAGATAAAATGCGGCCTTTCCGCTGAGCCCGGCTTTCCAGACTGCAAGGGAGAAAAGGCACTGTGCGCAGAAGATCACAGCAGCAATGCAGCGCAGCCTGCGGGCATCGGCCTTTTTCAGTACAGCGAGAAGCGAGGGGAAGAGGGCATAAAGAAAAGCCTGTAATGAAAGATACCACGCCACTCCGTTCAGGCAGAACCAGAAACGGCTGGAGGGAATCCATGTTTGCAGCAGAAAAATGCTTACCACAAGCTGCGCCGCACAGGAAAGCACCCCGCGGGCAGAGGGCTGCGCCAGAAGCCCTTTCAGCACAAATAACAACGCGGCAGCCATCATAATAAGGTGCAGTGGATACAGCTTTCGTATTTTTTGCAGGGAAAAGGCTACGGCAGACCGCAGCCCCGGTGCTGTGCGGGGACGATCGTAATAGCTGCAGGTCATCAGAAAACCGGACAACGCCACGAATACCGTGACTGCCCACGGCCCCAGCCACGGTGCCCCGCAATGGGAGAGCACTATGCTCAGAAATGCGGTTGCCCGCAGCCCCTGTAAAGATGAGATCAGTTTTTTGTCTGTCACAGGATCCTCCGTTCTGCCGCAAAGCGCGGCAGCTGTGTTTTGATAAAACGTTATAAGTATAAAAAAAGCAGCGTGTCCTGTCAAGAACGCACAGCTTTTTTGCGTGGCAGAGTACGATTTTTGAGCGTCATAAATTCTTAACCTGGGAGATGAGAATTTCTCTGGAATTATAAGAACGTGGTTACATATTTTCAGATTTGAAAAAATGTGGAAAAAGTGTAGGGAATGCACCCCATTCATACACTAATCTAACACTGAAATGCAAAATAAAAATGACGTAAAGTATACAAAAACTACAATAAGCGGGTGATAAAACGGATGACTGATTTTTAACGAATTTTTTCGATTTCGGAGCGGAGCCAGTCAATGCTGCGGTCTGTATATACACGTTCTGTAAGGTCTGCAATTTGGTGGCCGATAATGCGCTTTATGGCGTACTCATCGACGTTGGCGCGCTTGGCCATGGTGACAAACGTTTTGCGGCAGTCATGTGTATGATGCCGTGGGTCAAGGGCAAGGCGGCTAATGATGGCTTTGAACTGGCGGGCGTATAATTCATAGTAAATAAAACTGAAGTCGCCTTCTACGAAGGTTTGAATGCTGAACAGCCGTGGGGATTTGAGCCTTTCGGCTTCGCGGTAGTGCTTCTCAACGAGTGGGTAGATGAGGTGGTGGATGGGGACGACACGATCCTTTCCGGCGTCAGTTTTTGAACCGCCTCGGAAGGTTTGCGCTTCAAGATCCACTTTGCATAGCTCCAGTTTTATGAGCTCGGAGGCTCGCCAGCCGGAGTAGCATTGGATCAGAATGATGTCTATGTAGATATTTGTTCCGGCAGCGCCCCACAAGATCTCCAACTCCCGATCTGAGAAACTGAAGTGTGGATATTTCTCAGTTGCCTTTTCTTCAGCAGACGGTTCGGGGAGATTGAACATTCGCGCATAAGACATCATGAGTAGTTCCGTAAAAAAGAGTATCGCCTATTGAAATATGGTCTTTAGAAAGCTTACGAAGTACGCCATGGATGGCGAGCATTATCAAGTACAGAAGAAGTAATTGAAAAGAATGCTCTCTAACAGCAGAAATAAAACCGAGATACAAAATTGTGGAACGTATAAGCCCCATGATCAAGTACATAATAAAATGCCTTTCTGTTAGTCCTGTTTGCCGTGCAAAAGTCCTTTGATAATAGAGTGGGCTTGCTGCTCGGGCGTCAAAATCGTATCGCCTACGGTGTGATAGGTGATGACGATCGGCACATCCATTTTGTACCACTCGCCGACGTTCATACGAGGAACACCATCGACTGTTATTTCGATCACGGCATTATAGCGGGCAGTTACGGTGTTGTTGAGGTCGGCAACAGGTTGCGTTGTGATGTTGATAAAGCCTGCATCCTCGAGATCCTGCTTGACGATGCGGTAATCCGTGGCCGTGGACGGGTCGATTTCAATATCAGGCATCTGAACTTCGCCCTGAGCAAGGTGAGAATATGCGATCTGTTCCCGCTGGAGCTGAGCAAGCTCTGCCTGATGACGGCGCTGCTCTTGCTGTTTGACCGCATGATTCGATAAGGCGGTTCCGCCGACAAAGAAGAAAATGATGAGTACGACAGCGGCGATAACGCATTTGTGTTTATTTGCGCGATAGAATTTGACACCTTTTGCAGCAGCATACCCGGTATAGTAAGCATTGCTTTCATGATCGGGTTCGTCATATGCTTCCCACTTTTTATGCACTGACTTTGTTTTAGCGTGCTTTGGCTGTTGACTTGCATATGCGTATCGCACAAAGGGAGCAATATCAAATTGTATACCGCAGTAGGGACAGAACACAGATTCGCAGTCTGGATTCGGAACTTCAAATTTTGCACCGCATTCCGGGCATGTGATAACTGCCATGATTTTTCCTTTCCTCACGAGGGATTCGTACACGGAAAATTATAGCACCATAGGAATAAAAAGTAAATTGCGTAAAACGCAGAAAGGGGCAGAAAGAATGGATTACTGGGAATACCTTGCGCACGGTCAGGGGAGTGAACGGCGCGGACACCGGTACTATGCGCGCGAACTGATCGGCAACAAGAACGGTAAGAATGTATACCGTTACTTCTATACGGCCGACGAATACTCCGCCTACAAGCAGAACAAGGGTACGCCCGGCAAGGGCACTTATGCCGAGACCGGCACCAGCAGAAGCGCCATCGTATGGCCGAAGAACACGAGACGGAAGCGTAAAGCTGCCGAGACGCGGAACTCGGTAGAGCAGCAGAAGAGCGCCATGGACCGGGAGCGTGCCCGCACGAGTGTCCGTGCAGAGAAAATCAAAATGGACGCCGATCGCTACCGCAAGCAGCGCAGACAGGAAAAGAACGACGCCCGGCACGAGCTGAAGCGCAAGATGGATGTTGCCCGCAAGCGCAAGCTGGCCCGGGAGAGCGTTGCTGAGCAGAAGAGCGCCATGGACCGGGAGAGAGCCCGCACCAGCGTCCGTGCCCAGAAGGTGGCGATGGACGCAAAGCGTTACCGCAAGCAGAAGCGCGAACGCATTAAGGCCAACCGCATTGCGCAGCAGCATACGATGGACCGCGAGCGGTGGAAGAGAAACGAAAAGGCTGAGCAGGCAAAGAACCGCGGCGACAAGCATAAAACCCGCGTGCAGGAAGCCATCCGGGAAAAGGTGCATAAGGATGCCGTAGCCTACCGCCGCAAGCGTGCACAGGAGAGCGTCCGTGCCCAGAAGGTGGCGATGGATGCAAAGCGTTACCGCAAGCAGCGCCGGCAGGAAAAGAACGACGCCCGGAACGAGCTGAAAAAGAAGATGGACCGCGACCGCATCCGCACCAGTATCCGTGCCCAGAAGGTAAAGATGGATGCAAAGCGCTACCGCCGCCAGAAGCGGGAAATGCTGAAACAGAAACGCGCCGGGCAGAAGCGCATTATGGATAACATCCGTCAGCGCCCGTATTACCAGCCCACCATCAAGCGCGGCCGCTGAGAACGAGGAGGGATGGCATGGTACGGGACGAAGAACTTTACCACTGGGGTATCAAGGGCATGAAGTGGGGCGTGCGGCGCTTCCAGAACCCGGACGGCAGCCTGACCCCGGCAGGTAAAAAGCGCTACAGTGCAGAGGGCGGTGAAGGGGAGGAAAAGCCCAATTACGCCCCGAAAGCGCCGAAAAAGAATGCCAGCGACTATACCGATGACAAACTGCGTACCCAGATCAACCGGATGCAGATGGAAAAGCAGTACCGGGATCTTGCCGGGCAGACGAACGTGCGGGAGGACGACCCCAACAAGGAACTGAAGCTGCAGCGAGAGCGTCTGCAATTGCAGCGGGACGTGAAGAACCTGAAGAAGGAGATCAACAGCGGGCAGACCTTTGTGGGCAGTGTGCTGAGTGACGCCGGCAAGAAGGCTTTGACCACGATGGCCACCGGCGCAATGCTTTACATGGGCAGACAGACCGTAAAGACACTGTTCAATAACCCTGATCTGGCAAATGCGGTGGGCAAGGGCAGCCTTGACAAGGAAGAAAAGAAGAAGGACGACTGACAGCGGGAGGAAAAATCAAAATGGAAATGAATCTTGGTTCCCGGCTGAAGCACGCCTGGAACGCTTTTCTGAACCGGGACCCTCCTCGGAACTTTGGCGGGTATGCGGGCGGCTACAGCTACCGTCCTGACCGGGTGCGGCTGACGAGAGGCAACGAACGCACCTTTGTGACCAGCGTGTACAACCGCATCTCCATGGATTGCAGCGCAATTACGATTCAGCATGTAAGGCTCGATGACAATGGCCGGTTTGATTCGGTCATCGATTCGGGCCTTAATGCTTGTCTGAACCTGGAAGCAAACCTTGACCAGACGGGGCGGGGACTCGTGCAGGACATTGTGATGAGTATGCTGGACGAGGGCGTTGTAGCGGTGGTGCCGGTGGAGACCGACTACGACCCGAGCATGAGCAGCAGCTACCGCATTTACTCCATGCGGGTGGGAAAGGTGCTGGAGTGGTACCCGGAACACGTGCGGGTACGGCTTTACAACGACAAGACCGGCCAGAAAGAAGAACTGGTGCTGCCGAAGAAAACGGTGGCCCTGATCGAAAACCCGTTTTACGCGATCATGAACGAACCCAACAGCACCATGCAGCGCCTGATCCGGAAGCTGAGCCTTTTGGACGTGGTGGACGAGCAGGCAGGTGCCGGTAAACTGGATCTTATCATCCAGCTGCCCTATGTGGTAAAGAGTGAGGCGCGGCGCGAACAGGCAAACCGGCGCAGACGGGAGATCGAAGACCAGTTACGGGACTCAAAATACGGAATTGCGTGGACGGACGGCACCGAGCGGGTGACGCAGTTGAACCGCAGCCTTGAAAACAACCTTCTGAAGCAGATCGAATACCTGACGAACATGTTTTACAGTCAGTTGGGTATTACCCTTGAGATCATGAACGGCACTGCAGACGAGGCGGCGATGACCAACTACTACAACCGCATCGTAGAGCCCATTGTAAGTGCGATCACAGACGAGATGAAACGGAAATTTCTGACCAGAACGGCACGCAGCCAGGGCCAGAGCATCCTGTTCTTCCGTGATCCGTTCAAGCTGGCCCCCATTGGCACGGTGGCTGAGATGGCGGACAAGTTTACCCGCAACGAGATCATGAGCTCCAACGAGTTCCGGCAGGTGATCGGACTGAAGCCGAGCAAAGACCCACGGGCGGACGAACTGAGCAATAAGAACCTGAACCAGAGCCCGGACGAGATACGGAACACCGCCATGGCTGGCGGAAAAGAAACGGTGGACCGGCTACTGGCAAAGGAGAAAGGATAAGGGAAAAATCAAAATGGCATTGAACTTTGACTACGATTTTTCCGGTTATGCGACCAAAGCGAACACGAAGTGCTACGACGGGCTGACCATTGCGCCGAACGCCTTTACCGAGAAGCCTATTTCAAGGCAGCGTCCATGAACCCGTCCAGCGGTGTGGTGTTCCAGTACAAGCCCAAAGAGGGCGCAGAGGAGCTGATTTACCAGCGCATCTCCGACATCACCATCTCCATGAAGGCTCTGGATTACCTGAATATGCCGGACTGCATCCCCACGCGGTACGAGGTGGAGATGAACCCGGACGAGCGGAAACTCTACGACATGCTCAAGCACGACCTACTTATTCCGCTGAAAGACGGAGACATAGATGCCGCCAATGCGGCATCGCTGACTGGAAAATTGTTGCAGATGAGTAATGGCGCGGTCTATGACGAGAACGGCAAGGCGCGAATCCTGCATGACCACAAGCTGGAGGCACTGGAAGACCTCATCGAAGCCGCCAACGGTCAGTCGGTGCTGGTAGCGTACTGGTTCAAGCATGACCGAGAACGCATCATCAACCATCTGTCGAAGCTCAAAATCCCGGTGCGCGACATCAAGACCAGCACCGACATCAAGGACTGGAATGCCGGGAAAGTCCCGGTTGCCCTGATCCACCCGGCATCGGCCGGACACGGTCTGAACATCCAGCAGGGCGGACACATCCTGATCTGGTTCGGTCTGACATGGAGTCTGGAGCTGTACCAGCAGACTAATGCCCGCCTCTGGCGGCAAGGTCAGACGCAGGTGGTCACCATCCACCACATCATCACCAAGGACACGGTGGATGAGGACGTGATGGCAGCCCTTGAACAGAAAGATATGACACAAGAAAAGCTGATTTCTGCCGTCAAAGCACGGCTGGAGGAATGAAAGAGGAATGAAAATGGAGAAGATTTTGTTTCTGAACGAGAAAGACCGCAATGCTAAAAACCGTAATGCCAAAAGCTACAATGCCCAAGACCGAAACGCTGGTTGCGCTCCCGAACACACTGACTACCGCTATTACAACGTCAAACCGGTCGAAGTAACCGGGTCCAAGCGTGACGGGGATGGTTTCATCAAGCCGCGCGTGATGTTCAGACCCGTCCGGGAAGTGGGTTTGCTCAGTGAACTGCGAGGGGACACCCCGATTCGACGCTACTTGGATCTGAGAATGAACCTTGACCTCCTGATGAAGGAGTCCTACGAACACATGATCGAACTGCTCATGTGCGATGTTCGACAGAAGGAGGTGTGCTGCCAGCTGCACTTTGCCAAGGAAGACCGTGAATGGGAACGCTACATCAGTTTGTCGGAGAAGGGACGGCAGGTCGACATGCCGCAGGTCACGCCGGAGGAACATCGTACATTCCGATGAACTGCTTGAGTATTTTTATCTAACGGAATAGAAGGAGCTTAGAACAAAATTTCTCACACCGCTTTTGACCTCTGGAAAATTGAAAATAACACTTCCAGATAAACCGTATAGCAAGCAGAAAAAGTACGTTGAGGTAGAAAAAGTTCGTGATGGGCTAAGGCCCCAAAGCCGTGAGCCTAACTTCCTGGCGTATATCCCAGCAGATTTTTTGCGGCCTGTAAGCCGCTGTCCATGGTCGGTACGGAGACCTAAAACACGCACGAGAGCAGGGGAACACTGTGAAAAAACCAGGAGAGGCGGCATGCCTTAGAGGTGTGCCCTTCTCCGACTTACCGGTCGGTGCGGAGACCTAAAACACGCACGAGAGCAGGGGAAAGCTGCGTAAAAGCCAGGAGATGCGGCGTACCTTGGGGTGCGCCGTTCTCCGTATATTATAGCTTAAATAAATGAAGCGGAAAAATCACACGACTTGCCCTTTGACTTGTCCTGCGACTTGCTCTACTCATGGTTGTATTATCGAGAAAATAATGAAAATAAACGATTTATTTGAACAGCGCAGCATGGTAGCAGTGAAGCTGAAAGGCTACATTCAAGAGCGTGGGTTTACGAAGGCTTCCCTTGCAAGAAAAACAGGAATTTCAAGGCCCATGCTGGATAAGCTCTTGGATGGAAATATTGATAATGAACGTGTGTTCGATAAATGCCTTTGCTGCGCGTTGGTCGATTTGAGTATTTCTGCGGATGATTTGATTCGATTTGAACCCAAGGTCAATCAAAAGACTGTGGACACCATCTGTTTGAAAAACGCACCGAAAGATCATCAAATGAGCGCGAAAGCCCAAAAGCAATACGAGCTGCTCATGGACATCCTCGAACTTTGCGAGATTTATTATTGAGAAATTGACAGGAGGCAGGCATGAGATACTACATAGCAGACAGCCACTTTTATCACAAAAATCTGCTGACGGAAATGGACAACCGTGGATTTGAATCTGTGGAGCAGATGAATGAAGTGATGATAGAAAAGTGGAATAAGAAGGTCCACGCCCGTGATGAGGTCGTGATCCTTGGCGACCTGTCTCTTGGCAATGGGCAGGAGACGAATGAGATACTGTGTCGACTGAAGGGACGGCTCTACTTGATTCGGGGTAATCACGATGAGAGGTACTTAAGGGACAAGGATTTCAACATTTCCCGGTTTGAGTGGGTCAAGGACTATGCAGAGATCCATGACAATAAGCGGAAGATCGTTCTGATGCATTATCCGATTTTCTGTTATAATGGTCAGTTCCGGCGAGGGGCGGATGGAACACCGCTGACCTATATGCTGCATGGTCACATCCATAAATCAGCAGATCAGGAGCTTGTGGACAGATTCTGTGCAGAGACCAGAGCCACACGGCGCAAGTCGGCTCATCAGGAGGAAGCTCTGCCAGTGCCCTGCCAGATGATCAACTGCTTCTGCATGTATTCGGATTACACGCCGCTGACGCTGGAAGAGTGGGTGGAGTGTGATCAAAGGCGGCGCAACAAAGTAGAGCGGCGAGAAAAATTGCTCTGTGCATTAGACGGATTTTCACCAGATTTCATGAGCGATGGACGTTGCCAATGATGTGAGAGACGGAATTTTGTCGCAAACAGCACTTCAAAAGGCCGGAAAATTGTCGCAGCCAAATGCGCTGTGGGATAAAGACGAGGGACGAGGTGTTCCATTTGAACAAGCTCTACGAAGATTACATAAGAGAAAAGGTGCATGAGCAATTAATCGAAATGGCAAAGCGGATGCTGAAGGATGACATCCTTTCCCTTGAAAAGATCGCACAGTATTCTGGCCTGGAGCTGGCAGAGGTAAAGGACCTGGAAAAGATGAAAAGAGTTGAAGAAAACACGTCGATATTAACGTAAAGCAAAGAGTGACTAAAACTTAAACAAAAAACTTGATTAAAATTGAATAATGGGGTATACTAAGCGTGGAGGTGTTTCAGATGAAGCTACTGCGTGTCAAGGCGAGTCACTTTAAGAACTGCCAGGATGATACGGTTATTGATTTGGTCGCTAAGTCGAAGAAGACGACTGAAGACAAGGAGTATGAGCTTCAGGAAATTGCTGAAGGCTTGTATGTGTATAGCATTGGAGCATTTGTAGGAAAAAATGCTTCCGGCAAAACAACTGCTCTGGAATTGCTGGACTGCTGCTATGATATTCTGGGCAAATTTAGCCTGGAGAATAAACACTATTCCTATGAAGGTATCACGCTGGAGATTGTCTTTTTTCATGAGGGATATATTTATAAATATACGACAGAACTGAAAGCTGATCCGACTTTAGCAAATCGGGCAACATTTTCTAATCAGCATATTTACAAGAAGAAGTATTATAAAACTAAGCTGAGTTCGTTGTATACAGAGGATTTTGTTGAGCAAAAAAATCTTGGAGAGTTACCGGAAGATACGGCAAGCACCTTTTTTGTCTTAAAGAAAAAACAGGTATCAGCTATTTTCTTCGGTAGCGATGGTATGGGAGCAGACACATACCAAATGGCATTCCGATTGCTCAAGACCTATCATATACCAGATGAAATGCTTTCTGCGATTATCCGTATCTTTGATAGTAATATTCAATGCATTCAGATGCTTGATGAGCATAACTATCGTGTCAGTATCTGCAATCAGGAAAAGCTTCTGTCGGACAAAGAACTTCTATATATGTTATCCAGCGGAACGACAAAAGGCATTATCCTTTACACATTGGTCGTAGCTTCTCTCCAACAGGGTTTCGACTTGCTTATCGATGAGGCAGAGGCGCATTTTCATAAGACACTTGTCGAAAATATGCTGAGTCTGTATATGGATAAAACAGTGAACAGACACGGGGCAACGCTGCTGTTTTCAACACATTATTGTGAGGTTTTGGATTTGTTCAATCGACAGGATAACATCTGGGTATGTCAGTCGAGCGATAAGATTGCCATTAAGAATATGTACGAGTCTTTTGAGGTGAGATCTGGTTTGCTTAAGAGCAAGCGTTTTTATAATAACGCTTTCCAAACGGCGGTAAACTATGATGAACTTATGAATCTGAAAAGGAAGCTAATGAAATGAAGCTGTTGATCATGTGCGAGGGTCCCAACGAGCTCAAAATCATCAACATCCTGCTGGAAAATCAAAAGCTGAAATTTTCATCTGATGATTTGTTAGGTTTGGTTCCGTATCATGCGCGTCAAATTAAATCCTCTGCTGCAGTTAAGGCAGCACTGAACTTGTATCCGGATGAGGTACATGTGCTGCGTATTGGCGATGGTCAAAATGAGAAACTGGAGATACCATCTGCATACAAAGACAAAATAACGCTGGTTGAAAAGTATTGTACAAAGCCTGAGTTGGAAATGCTGCTCATTATATCTGAAGATTTAGCAGATGAGTATGAAAAAGTAAAATCCAAAACAAAACCGAAGACTTTTGCAAAAGCGAATATTCGGTGTGGAAAAAGAAGATACGATAATAGTACAGCGTTCTATGAAGAGTACTTCGGGCCGGATTGCGAAAAATTGGTTGATGCTATAAAAGCATATAGGCAGCACAATGGTTCCCATAAGAAAGATGAACATTACTTGGCGGAGCTTTTAAAGTAAGTTGTTCTTATACGAGGGGAGATGTAATCAAATGAACAATAGGCCTGATTTGGCAAACTATGCCATGTCAATGAAAAACCGGATCTTGATTAAAACGATTATGGAGATGGCCGATAAGTTTAAAATAGTTCGCTGTGGCTTGGAAAATTGCAGTTGGTCAGAAGTAACATGTATACCGTGCAGTGGACCAGAATATCCCCACTATATCCTTACAAGAGACGAGTGGGTAGAAATAATGGAACTGGCAAGCACCTATGTTGCGGCACATCCAAAACTGGAGTGGTTGTCGACAGCTGAAAGTGAATATGTCAGTGAATATGGTTTTCAATATTCAAAAGATGAGAAGAAAAGATTTTGGAATACAATTGCCTCAGGTGCAGGTGACTATATGTCAAATTGGTATGCATGGACACAATCAGAAATGAAAGACTGAACTAAGCTTCGCCTTTTAACTGCCGAAGCTAGAGTGGGTGGGATTTTCAATCTGAAACAATTCATTTGACAATGAAAGCCCAATGTCGATTATTAGGAGGCGTTTTGATAGAACTTGTTTCAGATTGACGATTGTGGTATACTGTACATCCAGCATAATACTGGGCACTATTAGAACATAGACAAGTGAATAACGGCAACTGCTTCTCCAATTACATAGCTGCAAAGTTCTATTAAGAACCGTGTGGCTGACTACTAGTATGAAGGAGTAAGCAAGATGAGAAATTACTACGGAAACCGTGAAAGTATTGCTCGAAAGATGATGGAAGAAGCATTGCCGGATGTAAGGGAGGTCATCGAATGTACGCCAATCAAATATGTACCTGCCTCCAAATGGGTTCAAGGACGAGATGAAGTCGCAGAAGCATGTGGAGAATCCAAGCATAAACGGGAATTGATTGAGAAAGAACTGCGCCATAGCGAGACTGTTGCAGGCGAGTTTATTAACGGTTCAAAAGGTCAGGCAATCGTTTTCAAAACAGAAGTCGTCACAAATCGCAAATTCCATATTGAAGCAATTATGCACGAGTGGGCACATGGCTATTGTGCTGCGGTAGAGAAAAAGGACGGCTATATTCCTGTAGAGTTCAAAGCTGCATATTTTCCTAATGATGAAATCCAGTACGGATATAATATGTGGAAAGAATTTGCGGCCCAGGGAATCTGCAAAAAGATTTGTGCCAAGAATAGTTTCCTCCGTGAGGATGACATCGTTGAGGATCTCAGATGGTATCTTGAAGAGATTGTTTACAATCTCTCAGGCGAAGGCAATATTGGAATGTTCTTTGCAAATCTGTTCTTTGATGGAAGACTGGATAAAAATATGGATCGAAAAGCTCTATTGTGCGAACTGTTGAAGGGTTACGATGGCGACATCCGAATCTATTTCTTGGAGCTGTATGCGCTTATGCAGGGAAAGCAACAGGAAAAAGAATTCTGGCGAACTGATGTTGAAAGTTTGGAAGAGTTGGGCAGTCTCATCGGAAGTCTAAAATGTGCAGCACGGGTGACCCGAGTGATGAAGCACCTTAATACTTATCATTACAGTCCAGCATAAAGTGTTGCAAAAAACGGACACGATAACTTGAAACGTTTAGTGGCTATGCGTTATAATAAAAGTGAACCTAAAAAGGTTTCGTGCGGCGGCACGTTAAAGCTGTACTCCGGTTAGGGAGGTTAATTACTAACTCCTTGTGATACTCGAAAGGGTATCGAGCCCACATCTGGGATATATGATGAGTCCGCGTTGGGGACTTAAATTTCTAACGACTACTGGTGCTCGGAAGGGCATCGAGGCTGACAGCCAGCATTGTAACACGCATCAGGGACTTAGACACTGGATAATGAAAAGACCGTGTTTTTCATACTTGTAACCCCTTGACACATATGTTATAATGGGCTTGTAAAGCCCATTAAGGAACAAAACACAAAGTTTCCAGTCGGGTAAAACAGAATACAGATTTTAGAGCAGTCGCGTAGTGTGTGCTATGTGACTGCTTTTCTTTTGCTTTTCAATTAGTTAAAGCTAACCGTTGTAGCTGAGGAAAAACAGTCATCACCCTGTCCGCCATTCAAGACCTTATGCTGGAGACCTTTGAGGTCAACAAGGTCCTCATCATCGCACCGCTGCGTGTTGCAAGGGACACATGGCCGGCTGAGATCGAAAAGTGGGATCACCTGAAAAATCTGGACGTTTCAATCATCGTGGGCGATGTGAAAACACGCATCGCAGCAGTCCACCACCCGGCTATGATCTATGTGGTCAACCGGGAAAACGTCAAGTGGCTGGTGGAGTACTACGAGAAGAACGGAATGCGCTGGGATTTTGGTATGGTCGTAATCGATGAGCTGTCGTCGTTCAAGAACTACCAGTCCCAGCGTTTTAAGTTCCTGCGCAAAGTCCGCCCGTATGTGAAGCGGTGGGTCGGTCTGACTGGCACACCGTCCTCCAATGGTCTCATGGATCTCTGGAGTGAAATCGGAATTTTGGATGGCGGAGAGCGGTTGGGCAAATTCATTGGTCGCTACCGAGAAGCCTATTTCAAGGCAGCATCCATGAATCCATCCAGCGGTGTGGTGTTTCAGTACAAGCCCAAAGAGGGAGCGGAGGAACTGATCTACCAGCGCATCTCAGACATCACCATTTCCATGAAGGCTCTGGACTACCTGAATATGCCGGACTGCATCCCTACCCGGTATGAGGTGGAGATGAACACGGACGAGCGAAAGCTCTATGACATGCTCAAGCACGATCTACTTATTCCGCTGAAAGATGGAGATATAGATGCTGCCAACGCTGCATCGCTGACTGGAAAATTGTTGCAGATGAGCAATGGCGCGGTCTATGACGAGAACGGCAAAGCGCGATTCCTGCATGACCACAAGTTGGAGGCACTGGAAGACCTCATCGAAGCTGCCAATGGACAGTCGGTGCTGGTAGCTTACTGGTTCAAGCACGACCGGGAACGCATTATCAACCATCTGACGAAGCTCAAGATCCCGGTGCGTGACATCAAGACCAGCACCGACATCAAGGACTGGAACGCCGGCAAGATCCCGGTCGCCCTGCTCCACCCAGCATCGGCTGGACATGGCCTGAACATCCAGCAGGGCGGACACATCCTGATTTGGTTCGGTCTGACATGGAGCCTCGAATTGTACCAGCAGACCAATGCCCGTCTCTGGCGGCAAGGTCAGACACAGGTGGTCACCATCCACCACATCATTACCAAGGACACGGTGGATGAGGATGTGATGGCAGCCCTTGAACAGAAAGACATGACACAAGAAAAATTGATTTCTGCCGTCAAAGCACGGCTGGAGGAATGAAAATGGAGAAGATTCTGTTTCTGAATGAGAAAGATCGGAATGTCGGCCATGATCTCGAACACGGCGACTACCGCTATAAAATCGCCAAGCCGGTAACGGCGGTGAAGCCCCGGCGAGATGAGGTCGGATTTACCACGCCGTATGAGATGTTTCGTCCCATCCGGGAACCCGGCTTGCTTTGTGAGCTGCTGGGGGACAACCCGGTACGCCGGACTGCCGACCTCAAGATGAACTTTGATTTTCTGGTCAAAGACCTCTACGAGAATGAGGTCAGTCGGCTTATGCATGTTGTCCGACTGGAGGAACTGCGCTGTCGGCTGATTTTCAACAGTGAGGACAGAGCATGGGAACGCTACAACCGTCTGCGAGAAAAGGGCCAGCAGGCAGCCATGCCCAGAGTCACGCCGGATGAGAGCCGGAAGGTAGTCCTCAACGCCATCACTTGGAAGTACGACTGGATTCAGCAGAATAAGAAACAGTGTTTTCGGTTTGCCGAGGCGGTCTACGCGCAGCAGGTGAAGGGAGAGACGAACCAGTCTCGGTTTATCGAGGCGTTCATCAAGTATGCTGCAAGTCTGCCGGAACCCAACCGTCGTCTACTGGATGAGATGTATGAGCTGGCGTGGCACGACATCCAGCTCTATCCTTGCAGTCTTGAAGGAAAGCCGTTCATGAAGCCGTGGTATGACAAAAAGGAGAGCGACAATGGAGAGTGTTGACTACGCTGAGTGCTACGGTGCAATCTCCATTCGGAACACCGTCAACACCTGTGCAGCGGTGTACGTTCCGGTCAACGCACAGGACATCGTGGACGAGGAGTTCACAAACCTTGACCCGGAGTCTAAATCCCCGGAGTTCCAGCCGGACATCACCAAGCTCACCCTGTCACTGGATGAGATGGCTCCGCACACGAATCCCAGATACGGCAGGGACGAGATCGGCATGGGCAATATGTTTGCCGATTTCTTCAAGCCCATCGCCCGGTATAACAGCGAGCGTGGCATCTGGTATGTCTATGACGGGAAGGTCTGGCAGCCGGACACCGAAAACCTCAAGGTGGCGGAACTGGCGAAGCTGCTGGCGGACAAGCTGTATGTGTTTGCCCTGACGATCACAGAGGAGGATGCCCGAAAGCGATTCATCGACCGGGTGCGGAAGCTCCAGCTCCGAAAGCACCGGGAAACCATGCTGAAGGATGCAAAGTCTGTGTTCCCACTGTCCATGAAACACTACGACCGGGATATCTACCTGTTCAACTGCCAGAACGGAACGCTGGATCTGCGGACGATGGAGTTCCGGGAACACCGCCCGGACGACTACCTCACAAAGGTGTCCCCGGTCATCTATGACCCGAAAGCAGACTGCCCTCGCTGGCGGACTTTCATCACAGAGATCATGCAAGGGGATAAGGCGAGAGCCGACTATCTGCAAAAAGCCATCGGATATGCCTTGACCGGTGATACGAGGATGGAATGTCTGTTTATCCTCTACTGCGTTTAGGGTGAGTTGTCCAGTAAGAGGGATGTTTTAGTAAAGAAAATGACGGACTTTACATTTTAAATCGGAAAATAAGAAAAATTTCAAAAATAAGTTTGCAATTTTTCAAGAGAACTGGTATACTTAATTTGAAACATGGCAAGGCTTATGTTAAGCTTGAGCTGACTTTATGAAGGAAGTGAGTGCTTTGAACATTAATAAGCTGATTTTTAGAAATTTCAAGACATTAGAAGATGTGTCCTTTGAACCGGGACGTGTAAATGTTTTTATTGGAGCAAATGGTTCGGGAAAAACAACAATCCTTGAGGCCATTGGTTTGCTTTGTGCTGCTATGACAGATCGGGTAGATAATGCAAGTATGCAGCGTAAAGGCGTTCGTTTAAGCGTTCCGGGACTTTACAAATCAGCATTCTCCGATTTGAAAAGAAAAGCACCAACTATCAATTTTGATGTATCTTGGAGTCAAAATGAAAAGAACTATCAATATGCAGTCAATTTGAATGTTCCAAATGAATCGGATTCAGCCAGACGAGACATGTGGCGTTATCATTCGGAAAAATTGACTGTAGATAATGAAACGGTATGGGGCAGAAGCGGTGCATCGAAAACGGCATATGATCCGTATGTGGGTTTGCTGATGCTTGAACCTAATGAAGAACTTGCTGAGGTCAGAGCGGAAATTGAGAAGTTTAAAAACTATGCGATTTACCAACCTAATACACAAGCATTGAGGGGAACACTCCCTGATCCGTATCAGGTTAATCCTATCGGTTTGTGTGGTGGTAGACTTGCGGAAGCGATTGAGGAAATTATGAGGCAAGATGAAGATGGTGAGAGCTACTTGCAGAATCTTCCTCTAGATGATATCTTGGAATTGATTGATTGGGCAAGTGGGTTTGATGTGACTTCGCCCAAAAAGTCAAGTGTAAATGCTGCTGTTCCGACAACGAGAAGAATTCTCGAGTTTCAAGATCGCTATTTGACTTCAAAAACCAGCTTTACCGCTTATGATGCTAGCGAGGGAGCACTGTATGTTCTGTTTCTTCTTTGCTTGGCACTGCACCCTGATGCACCCGGTATTTTTGCTGTGGATAGTTTTGACCATGCAATGCATCCAAGACTTGCAAGAGAGACAACAAAGTTGTTCTGTAAAACGATTTTGGAACAGGATAAGACTGTTTTTGTGACAACTCATAATCCGCTAGTGTTGGATGGACTTGATTTAATGAATGATGATATAAGGTTGTTTGCAGTGAACAAGAGCAGAAAATCAGGTCATACATCTTTACAGAGAGTTCAGGTGACTGAGGAATTGATGAATTCTGGTTATTCGCTGTCGAGATTGTGGACGGAAGGACGGCTAGGGGGCGTACCAAATCTGTAATGAAAACGATAGGAATTGTTGCAGAAGGCCCACGGGATTTTGAACTGATTGCTGCAGTCATTGATACAATTACGGATGAAGAAAACAATTATCAAATGATTCAGCCTGAACCCAACATGATAGGACAGTTTGGAAATGGTTGGAAAGGTGTCTGGAAATGGTGTGAAGACAATCAGGGAAAACTGAAGGCGTATATGCATTCCTTGACACCAGTACTTGATCTTTTGGTGGTCCATATGGATGGAGATGTCCAAAGATGCGAGAAAGAAGTTCATTGCGCTTGTCAGAGAACACTTTGTGATGCACCGGAAGGAACACATCCGCTTACCTGCAAAAAAATAATTGGAGATAGAAACGCATGTCCAGTTACATTGCCATGTGAACACCATGAGAATACTCCAGATGCAGGGGCCGATTATCTGAGAACATTCATAAGGGCATTGTTGCTTCCGGAAGATGGACTGGCTGTGAGCTATATGATTCCATTTGATGCAACAGACACATGGATTGTGGCAGCCTTTGATCAGTGCGATGATTATGAAATATTGTCTGATCCTTGGGTTAATATTATTGCGCATTCACCACAATACCATGGAGTAAAAATTAAAAATCGCCCCAAAAAAGAAAAACGGACATACGAAAAGTTAATTGAAACTGTGTGTGACAATTGGAATGACGTAGTTGCAAAATGCCCACAAGCAAAGCGGTTTGATGAAGATGTGCGTCGCTTTTTAGTTGGACAAGAAAACACAAATGTGCGATAAACGGGGCTTCTTTTGAGCGGGGAAGAGTGACTGAAATACATCCGAATAATACTATTTCGAGCGAATTGACGTGGTTGATACTGCGTTGATTCGCTCTTTTTTTGACCCCCACCGGGGGCCGGGTTCACTTCTCTGTGGTGAAGTCACACGGAGACCGGTGGCCCCTTTCGTGTGAAAAAACGCAAAATTCATAGGCCGGGGGTCCCGGAATTAACGGCGCAAAATGAACAAGGTGAAGATGAGGGCATCGGGGTGAAAGCTCCGGTGCCTTTTGTTTTCCCCGAAATGAACCAAAGCGTGTGAAAAACCTTGCAACTTGGAACTTTTCACACGTTTTAGCTTGTTCCGGGGCAAGGAGAAGCAGAGCGCAATCGGACGCCGCAAAAACAAATTAACCTGGCGGGTCAGGGCCGATTGCCGCTTCGCTTCTTTTCGTATGCTTTTTGAGATTTTCTACCGGAACCGCCATAGAAACGGCGAAAAATGAGGGAGAGGTGAGGACAGATGGAAGATTACACCGCCGAAATGGTCAAGGATATGGCATTCTCCTTCTGTCCGCAGTGCGGAACGGCTATCGTGCCGAACCACCGAGGCAGACCAAGAAAGTTCTGCTCACCCGAATGCCGGTCCAAGTGGAACAACACACATCCAAGACCACAGAACTGGAAGACCGTGCGGTCAAAGGTCTGCCCGGTGTGCGGCAGGGAGTTTTCCTACCGGCATCAGTTTGGACTTCCGCGAAAATATTGCAGTCGTGCCTGTGCCAATAAGGGCAGGGCGAAAGGAGAGAACGATATTGGAAAATAAAGTGATTGGCATATTTGCAGTCTGCAACACCGCAGGCATCTGTGTACATGCGATTGACCATGCAGAGGACAGAGTCCTTGTCTCCATGAACGGGAAAGACCCGGAATGGTGCTCGATTACGGAAAAGCCACAGTCGGAGATGGGCGGGGACAGCGATGAATTGGAGTCGGGCTTTATGTTCGGCTCTTTTTTCGTGCCGTTCTCCGAGGTCATGCGCGTGTGAGATTTGAAGCTGGAGGAACTACATGAAATCAACCGCTGAATTGAAGATGCTGCCGGTGTCCGTACTCAAGCCGGCGGCATACAATCCCCGGAAAAAGCTGAAGCCGGGAGATAAGGAGTACGAGAAAATCAAGAACTCCATTGAGGAGTTCGGTTTTGCCGACCCTCTGGTGGTCAATGCCGACATGACGACCATCGGCGGCCACCAGAGACTGACCGTTGCAATGGCACTGGGTTACACCGAAGTGCCCTGCGCGGTGGTGGACATCGACAAGACCAGAGAGAAAGCCCTGAACATTGCACTCAACAAAATCACCGGTGCATGGGATGATTCTCTGCTGGCTGACCTGCTCAAAGACATCGAAAATTCTAATTTCGATTTGGGCAAGACCGGCTTTGACCCTCCGGAGATTGAGACGCTGTTCAACAAGGTCCACGACAAGGACGTCAAGGAAGATGACTTCGATGTGGAATCCGAGCTGAAGCAGCCGACCTTTTCTCAGGCAGGCGACCTCTGGGTGTTGGGACGGCATCGTGTCCTGTGCGGCGATTCCACCAAAGCTGAGTGCTATGACACCCTGATGGACGGTGTGAAAGCCAACCTTGTGCTTTCAGATCCCCCGTACAACGTCGATGTGGAAGAAACGGCCGGCAAGATCATGAACGACAATATGGGCGACTCGGAATTCTACGAGTTCCTGCTGGCGGCGTTCAAGCAGATGCACAGCCATCTGGCGGATGACGGCTCCATCTACATCTTCCACGCAGACACCGAGGGCTTGAACTTCCGAAAGGCATTCAAGGATGCAGGGTTCTACCTGTCCGGTTGCTGTATCTGGAAGAAGAATGCACTGGTGCTGGGCCGCAGTCCCTACCAGTGGCAGCACGAGCCGTGCCTCTATGGTTGGAAGCAGAAGGGCAAGCACCAGTGGTATATAAAAGAAGGTACGCTGAAAGTGAATTATGGGCCTGACACGACAGGCGAAAAAGAAGCTATCAATGTTCCGCAAGGAACGCGCTTCGATCAATATACACATTCAGATACCGGAGGCCGTTATTTTGCAGAGGAGGGAGCAGACTATGACTCGTTGAATTTGCCAGATGTAGAAGATAAGCGAACCCTGTCTACATACGAAGTAGTCGAAGATGGACTGGAAGTGGATCAGAGCGGTATTGCATATCAGCCGTGGCAGGACAAGACAGGCGATAATGGCAGCTTTCAGTATAATTTCCCTAAAATGGATGAATACGGGAAGCGCTTATACGGTGAGGATGGAAAGCCACTCTATATGAGTACAGAGGAATTGCTTGAAAGCGGAAAAATAAGAAAAGTGGAAAAGTAAAAAGTTGTCGGCTGGTTTTTCTCGTGCAAAACAATCGGTTCCGGTTTCTTGCAAGGTTTTTCTGAAGGTGTCTGTTTTTGAGCTGGTCTTAATAATCATTGCATTTGTGAAAATGATGCAGAGCTGATTTCAGCAGATGAAAGTAAAGGAGTATTGATATGCCTATTTTTAAAAATCCGAATGAAGCAGCTTATCTTGGCGGAAAAAAACACTTTACCGATGTAATTAAAAATTCCGGGCATGCTAATGCGATTATTTGGCGTCAGCCGGAGGAAGATTTTAATACAAATTCAACCTTGGTCGTTATGCCTGGCGAACAAGCTGTTTTCATCAAAGGCGGCGTAATTGAGCAGATTTTTGAAAATGGTACTTATAAGCTTTCTACGGAAAACTATCCGTTTATCGGACGTCTCCGCAATATGCTTTCGGGCGGTGTTTCGACTTTTAACTGTGTAGTATATTTTGTAAAAACATCCCACAGCATGGAGCTGCTTTGGGGAACTTCGTCACCGATTCAGGTGCGTGATAAAATGCTTGGTGTGGCTACAAAGCTGCGCGCAAGAGGTTCGTATAAGATTCAGATCTCGAACCCGGGTATATTTTTGACAAAGCTGGTTGGCAACGGATATAATTATATTAACCAGCAGGAAGTGATCGACGATTTCTTCGCAAGTGAATTTCAGGGAAAGATTCGGTCAAACTTGACGCGCTATCTTAACGAAACAGCGACAGAGTTATATGGCATTGAGGAACATATCGAAGAAATTGCAGAACAAATCGAGCCTTCCATATCGACGACATTTGAAGAATATGGTCTGCGGCTGATCAAATTTTCTATTGCGTCTTTAGACGTTCTGGATGATGCGTTGCGCAGACGTTATGATGAAATCGGCATGGACGGAATCGCAAAAATGCGAAACGCACAAGCGGACAAAGCTGTCCAGCAGATTCTTGGTGACGAATGGGCAAGGCAGCAAACAGCAGATGCTCTCAAAACATTGGCAGCAAATCCGGGAGCAGGCGGAGTGGCAGCTGCTGGTGCAGGCATGGGGGTAGGCATGGCGGCTGGAGGGGTTTTCGCCAGTATGGCACAGCAGATGTTTGCTCCCGTACAGCAGTCACCGGTACAGAGCGCAGCACCGCAGCCGCAGCCTTCGGGTCGCTTTGTGCAAAGCGAGATGCAAAGCAAAGAGGACCCCATCGAAACTTTGAAGAAGCTGAAAACAATGTTGGAAGCAGGGCTGATTCCTCAGGAAGTTTATGACACGAAAATGAAAGAAATTTTAAGCCGAATGTAACATGGAGGAATGATTATGAAAAAGGTAAAAACCTTAAAGATCTTGATCAATTTGGCGATTTTACTGCTAATCAATGTTGTTTATTTCGGCGTTTGGGGACTGGATCATTCTGCCTCTGCATGGATTTCGTATGTGTTTATTCATTTCTCGTTTCTGGTCGTACTGGTTGCTCCGTTTCTGGCAGAAAAGGGGACGCAGTATGTCATGTCAAGAAACTCTATTTATACGATCACTAGTACATACTTTGCGGTAGAGTTTGTAATCGGCACGATATTTATCGTCTGGAGCCCTGCGGGATACAAACTCCCCTTGTTTAGTCAGTTTGCAATAATGATTGGATTTGTAGTTGCACTGTTCATAAATGCAATTGCGGATACCTATACAGCACAAGCCGCGGAACGGCATCAGGATGAAATGGTGTATATCCGTGGCTGCTCGATGAAATTGAAAGAACTGTTATCGGAAGTCAAAGGCAAAAATAATTATCGCAAAATTCAGAAGCTGTACGACTTGATCAGCACCAGTCCCGCAAGATCCTGTGCCACAACAAAGAGCCTTGAGAATCAGGTCGTGCGTGAGCTGGAATGTCTGGAAAATGCAGTCCGTAGCGAAAATGATGTTTTGGTTGACGCAAGTGTGAATAAGATCGAGCGTCTGGCAAACGAGAGAAATCGAATCCTGCAAGTGAAAAACTAACATTTTGAAATGAGGCAGTTGCCCATATGCACCCTTGCTATGTTAAAGATGCAAAGGCAAGTCTTAAAAAATGAGCACAGAAAAAGCTGAGCATCTGCGCAAAGCAACCGCCCGGTGAATGCACAGTTCCACAAAGCAACGAGGCACCCGATGTCAGAATCAGGTGCCTCTTTGCTTGTCTAAAGGGCGCTGTTTTGCGGCAGCTCCGTGTTTATTTATCCACTTGCAGGGAGAAAATTTGCAGAATGGATGATTTGCTCCAAGAATTGTGCTATACTGAACTTACAGTGCCCCCCGATTCGATGCACTTTACAGAAGAAGATATCTCTCTTTGCAGGGGCATCAGGCAACGGGGGAAAGCATATACACTACTAAAAGTTCGCTTTTGGGAACGAGGTAATCAAGAATGGGAAAATATTTTGGAACCGATGGCTTCCGTGGGGAAGCAGGCATTGATCTGACCGCTGACCACGCTTACAAGGTTGGCCGCTTCTTGGGCTGGTACTACAACGCCTTGCGCGAGCGCAACGGCAACAACGAGCCCGCCCGCATCGTCATTGGCAAGGATACCCGCCGCAGCTCTTATATGTTCGAGTACAGTCTGGTCGCAGGTCTGACTGCTTCCGGCGCAGATGCCTACCTGCTGCACGTTACTACTACGCCTTCCGTGGCTTATATTGCCCGTGTGGATGACTTTGATTGCGGTATCATGATCTCTGCCAGCCACAACCCGTATTATGACAACGGCATCAAGCTGATCGACTGCTACGGTGAGAAAATGCCCGAGGAGACTCTGCTGCTGGTGGAGGACTACATCGACGGCAAGCTCCATGTGTTCGATAAGGACTGGCCGGAGCTGCCCTTTGCACACCGGGAGCACATCGGCTGCACGGTGGACTATGTGTCCGGCCGCAACCGCTACATGGGCTATCTGATCTCGCTGGGCATCTACTCCTTCAAGGGTGTCAAGGTCGGTCTGGATTGTGCCAACGGCTCCAGCTGGAATATTGCTAAGTCTGTGTTCGATGCTCTCGGCGCAGATACCTACGTCATCAATAACAAGCCGAATGGTCTGAACATCAACAACAACGCCGGCTCTACCCATATCGAGGGTCTGCAGAAGTTTGTGGTGGAGAACGGTCTGGACGTTGGCTTTGCTTTTGACGGTGACGCTGACCGCTGCCTGTGTGTGGACGAGAAGGGCAATGTCGTCACCGGCGACCACATCCTGTACATCTATGGCTGCTACATGAAGGAGCACGGCGAGCTGATGAACAACACGGTGGTCACCACGGTCATGTCCAACTTTGGCCTGTACAAGGCCTTTGACGAGCAGGGTATCGGCTACGCAAAGACCGCTGTGGGTGACAAGTACGTTTACGAATACATGGCTAAGAACAACTGCCGGATCGGCGGTGAGCAGAGCGGTCACATCATCTTCTCCAAGTACGCCAGCACCGGTGACGGCATCCTGACCAGCTTGAAGATGATGGAGGTCATGCTGGCAAAGAAGATGCCCATGAGCAAGCTGGCTGAGCCGCTGAAGATCTACCCGCAGGTTCTGGAGAACGTCCGCGTGACCGATAAAAAGGCCGCACAGAACGACCCGGCGGTGCAGGAGGCCGTCAAGGCTGTGGCAGAAGCGCTGGGCGATACCGGCCGCATTCTGGTGCGCGAGTCCGGCACCGAGCCGCTTGTCCGCGTGATGGTGGAAGCCCCTGACCACGACACTTGCCAGAAGTACGTTTCTCAGGTGGTGGAGGTCATCAAGAGCAAGGGTTACGCTGTCTGAGACGGAGCGCTGCGGCAGATGTTGCCCGCGCACCAAAATGCGGGCGGCAGATGCTCTGTGTGGCGTGATCCTGCATCTTTTTGTTGACAAACCCGCACTTTTTGCGTATGATAGAAGCAACACTGAAAATTGTGTCAAATTGGCTGTGAAGAGAAGAGTACGCACCGTCTGCGCCTGACAGAAAGCCCGAAGGATGGAACCGGGCAGGCCGCGCGGTGCCGAAGATGGTCTTGGAGCCGCGCAGGTGAACAATGAGCCTGCGACGGGGTGCGCCCGTTACCGCGCAAAGGCCGGTTTTTGCCGGCTAAAGGCTGCGTCCGCAAGGGCGCGGCGAAGCAAGGTGGTACCACGAAGGTTCAGCGCTCTCGTCCTTGTCCGGTTATACCCGGCAGGGCGGGAGCGCTTTTTGCTTGCAGGAACAGCTGCAGAACCAAAAGAAAGGAAGATAGAACCCCATGAGCGAACACAAGACATTTTATATCACCACCCCCATCTACTACCCCAGCGATAAGCTGCACATCGGCCACAGCTACACCACCGTGGCCTGCGATGCGCTGGCCCGCTTCAAGCGGATGCAGGGTTACGACGTCATGTTCCTGACCGGCACCGATGAGCACGGCCAGAAGATCCAGGATAAGGCTGCTGATGCCGGCGTCACCCCCAAGGAGTATGTGGACAAGATCGTTGCCACCGTCAAGGATCTGTGGAAGCTGCTGGATGTCAGCTACGACCGCTTTATCCGCACCACCGATGACTACCACATGGAAAGCTGCCAGAAGATCTTCACCAAGCTGTACGAGCAGGGCGATATCTATAAGGGCGAGTACATCGGCCACTACTGCAAGCCCTGTGAGAGCTTCTGGACCGATAGCCAGCTGGTGGATGGTAAGTGCCCGGACTGCGGCCGCGAGGTCTACGATGCCCACGAGGAAGCCTACTTCTTCAAGACTAGTAAGTACGCTGACCGCCTGCTGAAGCTCTACGAGGAGAACCCCCAGTTCATCCAGCCCGAGAGCCGCAAGAACGAGATGATCGCCTTCATCAAGCAGGGCCTGCAGGATACCTGCGTGTCCCGTACCTCGGTCAAGTGGGGTATCCCCGTGCCCTTCGACCCCAAACACACCATGTACGTCTGGGTCGATGCTCTGAGCAACTATATCTCCGCACTGGGTTACGGCAACGAGACCTACCACGACTACGATAAGTTCTGGCCGGCCGACCTGCACATGGTGGGCAAGGAAATCCTGCGCTTCCACACCATCCTGTGGCCTGCAATGTTGATGGCACTGGATCTGCCCCTGCCCAAGCGGGTGTTCGGCCACGGCTGGCTGCTGATGAACGGCGGCAAGATGTCTAAGTCTGTGGGCAACGTGGTGGACCCCGTCATCCTGTGCGACCGCTACGGTGTGGACGCCATCCGCTACTTCCTGCTGCGCGAGATCCCCTTTGGCAACGATGGTATGTTCACCAACGAGGCACTGATCAACCGCATCAACAGCGACTTGGCCAACGACTTGGGCAATCTGCTCAGCCGCACCGTGGCGATGTGCGAAAAGTATTTCGGCGGCACCGTGCATAATGTGGCTGGTACCGAGGCCATCGACACCGAGCTGGAGACCATGGTCAGCGAGCTGACCGCCAAGGTCACCGCCGACATGGACGACCTGACCATCCCGCAGGCACTGATGGAGATCTTTGCGGTCATCCAGCGCGCCAACAAGTATATCGACGAGACCGCACCTTGGGCACTGGCCAAGGACGAGGCCAACAAGCAGCGTCTGGAAAGCGTGCTGTACCACCTGTGCGAGGCACTGCGCGTGTGCGGCATCCTGCTGAACGCCTACCTGCCCACCACCGCCCCCAAGATGATGGAGCAGCTGGGTCTGGACGCTTCCGCACTGGATCTGACCAAGACCACCTACGGCGCGCAGCAGACCTATACCGTGCACAAGGGCGAGGCACTGTTCCCCCGCATTGACGTGGCTAAGGAGATCGCCCACCTGAAGGAAGAGGACGAGAAGCGCAAGGCCGCTGCCGCTGCTGCCAACAAGGCTAAGGAGGAAGCCGAGAAGAAGGCTGCCGCCCCCGCTGCAGAGAGCAATGTGGACTTCACCCATGAGGAAGAGATCGACTTTGACTCCTTCTGCAAGGTGGAGCTGCGCGTGGCCGAGGTGCGCGCCTGCGAGAACCTGAAGGAGAGCAAGAAGCTGCTGCACCTCACCGTCTTTGACGGCGAGCGGGAGCGCTGCATCCTGTCCGGCATTGCCAAGTGGTTTAAGCCGGAGGATCTCATTGGCAAAAAGCTGGGCATCGTGTGCAATCTGGCACCCCGTCCCATGCTCAAGGGCAAGTACGTCAGCGAGGGCATGATCTTTGCAGCCGATACCGCTGACGGCGGCTGCTCCATTGCTTTCTACGGTGACGATACCCCCGTGGGCAGCCGGATCCACTAAGTGAGGAGTATTATGTCTGACAATACAGCCGTCCGTTCGGCAAAGCTGGATAAGATCTTTGCCACGCCGGTGTGCGCCGTGCTGCTGGCTATTTTCTGCAATGTTTTGTGGGGCTCGGCCTTTCCGTTCATCAAGCTGGGCTACCGTCTGTTCTCCATCGACTCCGGAAACACCGCCTCCATCTTCTGCTTTGCAGGGGTGCGGTTCATGCTGGGCAGCGTACTGGTGCTGCTGGGCAGCATTTTGCTGCAGGGAAAAGCACCCCGCCTGCCCCGGGGCAGGGTGGCAGCCGAGTGCTGCGCGCTGGGTCTGTGGCAGACCACAGCACAGTATGCGTTCTACTACATCGCTGTGGCCATGCTCACCGGCGCGTTTGGCAGCATCCTGAACAGCACCCAGAGCTTTCTGGGGGTCATCTTTGCACACTTTATCTACGGCGATGCAGACCGCATGACCCCGGCAAAAACGCTGGGCTGTGCGGTGGGTTTTGCGGGCGTGCTCATCGGCACCCTTGGCAACCACGGTAGCGGCAGCGGCTGGGGCGTGTTCTGCATGATGGCGGCGACCGTCATCTTCACCCTGTCCGGCCCGTGGAATAAGTCGGTCACCAAAAAAGCTGACAGCTTTGCCGTCTGCTTTCTGAACCTGTTTGTGGGCGGGCTGGCGCTGTTTGTGCTGGGCACCGTTATGGGTGGCCGTCTCCATGTGCAAAGTGCGCTGGCAGCGGTGGTCATGCTGTATCTGGCCTTCATCTGCGGCGCAGGCTATGTCCTGTGGGCACTGCTGATGAAAAACAACCCGGTCAGCCGCATCTCCATCTTTTGCTTTGTCAACCCGGTGGCCAACGTGCTGCTCAGCGCCGTGCTCAACGGCGAGCCGCTGTTCCGCTGGCAGTATCTGGCGGCGCTGGTGTTCGTATGCGTGGGCATCTGGCTGGTGAATAAAGCCCCTGCCCAAAAGGAGAAGGTATGACCGGACCGATTTTT
>Ga0129312_1000338_pt1 | contig 43572 bp, 44 predicted proteins | sample O827metagenome_FD_94434 | JGI IMG/M metagenome (GOLD analysis project Ga0129312, IMG submission 94434) | Orangutan group fecal microbial communities from Wisconsin, USA - O827 metagenome | ecosystem: Host-associated > Mammals > Digestive system > Large intestine > Fecal | place: USA: Wisconsin... | reverse complement strand
TACAAGATCTGCTTCCATGGTCAGATAAACTTTCTCCTGAGTGTTATTCAATCCGATAAAAAGTTCAAGGCGGTCATGCGACCGCCTTTTAGTAAACGATAGACTTGTGATTTACCAGATACGGTCCACTTTGAATTCAGGCTGCTTATAACGCGGGCGGTAATGTACCTTTCTTGGCAGATCAATGTTTCTTACGTCAAACAGTCTTGCATCGATGTAGTTGTAAAGTGTCTTTTCACTGCACATGAGTTCATCTACATGATTTATATAGATTTAATGAGGTGACTGGCCTTTACGTATGAGTGGTATGATGATTGCATTTATTCTGGCAAAGCTTCTTATAAATGCAGGTTTTTCTGTACTTGCAGGGATTATAAGGATAATTGGAGTAGCCGGTTTTCTGTTCATAAGCGTACTTCTTTACTTCTTTAGCGATGGTGGTACGGTCTTTTCCTACAGACTTACCGATGTCACCAAATGAGTCCTGGTTATTCATACTCTCCTGTATTGTACACATACCACGGTCAGCCCGCAATCTTAAAGGCTACACCTACAGAGATAGTGATCTGTGATCGTAATAACAGGTTTGTATGCAAGCACAGGCGCTCATACAAAGACTTTCCGAAATACATCACGGATGACAGTCACATGAAGCCTGAGCATCTTTACTATAAAGAGGTTAATGCCCGGGATGGCGCTTATTACCACCGATGGGCTTCAGCCTATGGTGAATGCACCTCTGAACTGATTGACCATGTGCTCCGGTCAGCCAAGCATGAGGAGCAGGCTTATAACAGTTGTGCAGGTATCCTTCATTCCTGTAAGGTAATTCCTCACGGCATTGTGGAGGAAACATCCCGCAAATGCATAGAAATGCATGCATGTAAGTATTCATACTTTAAAAGAGTCCTCGGAACCGTTGCAAACAGCACGGATTCCGGTGGCGGAGGGAAATCTCTTCCAAGCCACGAAAACATCAGAGGAAAGGACTTTTATAAGTAAAGGTGAATACGAATGGTAACACGTAAATTAACCGCCGAGGAAATGGTCATTGCAGACCGCCTCAGGCAGATGAAACTGTCCGGCATGGCAGAGGCCTATGAGGAACAATTACTGAACCCCAACTCCGACCTGTCAAACTTCCATGACAGATTTTCATCTATCATAAATTTCGAGTTGGAACTTCGATTCAACAAGAAGTTCAACCGCTTCCTGAAGAAGGCAACACTCCGGTATCCGCAGGCATCCTTTGACGAAACCATCTATGAGCCAGACAGGATGTTAGATACCGAAACTATTGAGCGGCTTGCCTCCTGTAAGTGGCTGGATGAGGGAAGGAATCTTCTCATAACCGGCGCAACAGGTGCAGGAAAATCATATATATCAAATGCATTGTGTATTTCTGCAATCAGGCAGTTCAAAACTGTCAAATACATCAGGGCCAATACCATGATGAGCGAAATGGACCAGGCAAGGATCAATGGAACCTACCTTGACTATGTAAATCACATGGCCAGCCTTGACATGCTGGTCATTGATGATTTCGGACTGATGGACTTGGATCTCGATAAATGCCGGGACTTCTTTGAAGTGATCGACAGTCGGGATAATCTGAAGTCTACGGTCATCGTTTCACAGTTGCCAGTCAAATCCTGGTATGACCTGTTTGATGACAATACCTATGCAGATGCTTGTCTTGACCGGATTATTCACAAGGCATACCGCCTTGAACTGAATGGCAAAAACATGCGTAACCCGAGTTGATAATTAAGTTTCACCGTTTGGAACGGACAGCCTCACCGCTAAAGCGGACTGGCTGCTCCGTTCAAGCGGAATACGCACAATAAGCTCATAAACGGCCTTACAGCTCTTGGTATACACAAGATGCAGGAACATCTTGAGTTATACATAGATATGGTCAATAAAGGCCAGAAATCGTTCAGCGAGGCTCTGGAAGAACTTGTGCCAGGGCGAGATATTCAACTTATTTTGTCTCTTTTGAAACATTGATAAATCAGTTGAAAAAAGCACATGTGGAAAACCGACTGGAATCAAGGATGAAGTTCTTTGCCAAATACAAGATCCTGATCATTGATGAGCTTGGATACATGCCCATCGATGCAGATGCCGCAAATCTATTCTTTCAGCTGGTTGCAAGACGTTACGAAAAGCATTGCACAATCATAACGACAAATTCACCGTTTTCAAAATGGAGTGATATATTTGGTTCTGCAACGCTTGCTAATGCTGTCCTTGACCGCTTGTTGCATCATTCTGAGGTTATTTCCATTAAGGGTCCGTCATACCGTTTGAAGGAAAAACGAGCTTTATTGGAAGCTCAGGCTGAGGAATAAACAGGCTGTCCGTTGTACATTTTTATATTCACTTTTTTGTACATTTTTAAATTGACATTTACAAGTTGATACCAATTAACTATATATCCAATATAGGTTTGAACGTATCCATATATCCTTCAAATTCAGACCAGTTTACTGATTTTAAATATTCATCAATCGTTGTGAATGTTCTGTCCGGACTTATAACCGATAACAGCACTGAGAGCTTAGCCTTAATTCTTTCTCTACGTTTTCTCAAGAATTTATCAGACCTGAAATTATCAACAAAAAAATCCGTTTGATTCGCTGCTATTTCCTCATCAATTCCTTTTTTCATTATTTCTTTAATGACAAAGGTCTCCATGGCTCCAAATTCTTGCTGAGGTATAAGCATGTAGTAAAATGCCATTTGATTTTTTTGTTTTAATTCATCTATAACATCTATGTAATTCCATTTTCCTATATCAAGCGAAAAATCATCATTACAACTTATATTATTTATTATATCTCTAATATTTTGCAAGCGACCTTTTTCTGCAGTTATATCATCGTGATCCGTAATAACCAAAATCTTAAATATGTCAAACTGAAACCTGTTACGCTCTATAATCTGCGACATAACAGCTGTAAAGTCATTTCCACCTGCATACACTATACCGATATAGTCATCTTTTTTCCTATACCAGTTTATATCTATCTGAGTAAATGACAGATTGGCTTCTTTTTGCACAATACTTGCTCTGACATACTCATAACCGGAAAGCTTTATAAGTCCATAGCTTATCAATATACCATCTGTATGACCTTCACAAATAATAATACTATTCATCAGCGTAATTCCATCTCAAATTGTTTTCTCGACCTTACTGCATCTTCGCCTGTAAGTATTCTGGTAATCACTTCATTTTTTTTATCTGACTTTAATGTTATAATTCTAACCGTATTTAGGCTGCTTGATTTTTCTGCTGCAGCAAGAAAATTATCTAAAAATTCAATGTTATGAGTTGTCATAAACATCTGAGTATTATATCTTTGGGAGTAATTAATCAGCTGTTCACAGAAGTCAAGCTGTGAACTTGGATGAAATCCGGCATCCAGTTCATCTATACAAACTACTGAGTCTCTGTAAAGCTTTATTGACCCAAGTATATGATATAATCTTTGCAATCCATCACCAAATGAATATATAGGCAAATAACCTCTATTTTTCACCTTTATGGAAATAGGCCCCTGCGTTGCATCCATATATGGAATATTCTCTATACTTTCTATATCCGGATACATTTTCTGCAGTTGCTCTATAAACTCACTATCCAATAAACCTGCAGTTTTCATATCAGCATATATGCGAATGTTTTCTGACTGATTGATATGAGATAGGATATCAATATATTTAGCAAGCTTATATGGTCGTGCCGGGTTCAGAATATTAGGGACTGTCAGCTGCACGGTTTGTTCCGCGTCACCGCTTCCCTTTATACTCCATTTTCCTATTATGGCTACATTTGCATAAGAAATCTGCGGATATTTGACTATACCTTCATTTACTGAATTCATATCAACAGGCACTGTTTGAGTCAAGCGCTCCTGATCAATAAATTCAACCTTGTGTATAAATTCTTTGCTTGAATTATGCTCTTTCCCGATAAAAGACAATTTCAAATCATCTTTATTATTGAAACACGCTGTTATTTCTTCAATAAGACTGTTAGGTGAATTATTGATTGAATATCTGTTCCTTGCAACAGGTCCCGATATTATCGGAGACATATTATAACCACATGCCCAAAAATAAATAGCTTCAAGTATAGTAGTTTTACCAACATTATTGTCGCCGACAATAATGTTGATGTTTGTAAGATCCTCAAGCACCAGACTATCGAATCGTCTGTATCCATTTATTGTAAATTCTTTTATCATATTATTATTCGTCTTAATATATAGTGTCAGTATCTATATGATAGTTGGTACAGACAAAATATCAGGTTGATTTAAAACTTTCATTTTTTCAACGAAGCATATCATGTATTATAAACTAAGCTCGCATTAATGAATATCTTATTATAATACCCTATATGATACTTTCCATTTAGTGTTAGCTGCCATCGTACGGTTATTACCTGCGAATAGCCAAAAATCATTGATTTATGGTAGCTAATTCTTCCCATTCTTTTGCATCATTTCTAGCTTTTTCCAACTCTTGTTGTAATTGGATTATTTCTTCATCACGATCTTTGCAACAAGTACTAGCTGGCTTGGTCTTTCTTAAACCACCAAAATGGTCATTTGGGTACATATTATGGAATGGATCTAGCCATATGACATAGAATGTATTCTCATTAAAAACTCCGTGTATCCCGCCTTTTGAAGTAGAAATACGAATTTGATAAATATCTTTTAATTCAACTCCATCTGGCAGTTTAGACGGCGGATTGGCCTTTTCATGATTATGAACTCTGTACTTTCTTTGATATCCTCCCGCAACCATATCCTTAACGGTATGTCCTGAAACATCTCTTAACATTTCAAACAAATCCTGCGACCAATTAGGACAAGTTCCGTCTAAACTAAAATATTCTGTTTGCTCTAACGCCTCAAATGAGAAATTAATTCCCTTGTCATATGTTTTAAATTCTGCCTGTACTGGAATTTTATTCCGATTGTTTTCCGGCATTTTAGCTCTTGGAATACATTTATTATTAGCACCCATATTACATGATTGACCTATAATAAGCTTTCATATCATCTTCGCTTATAATTTCATTACTATTTTGCCAAGGTTTTAATCCATGTCTAGCATTAATCCACGGAGCCTCACTGTGATTTAATTTTTCCAGTTCATCCCCATCAAGTTCACCATATGAATCATAAATATCCCTTGCAAAGGATAAAAACTCTTCAGGTATTCCACTTGTATCTAAAACCTGTGGAATGTATGAAAAGCCATAAATTTTGTATTTTTGATATAAATCCGGTTGAACTGCACCATGAACCCAAGCTTCAAATGGTTCATTAATAATATTTATATTATATAAAGCAAGGTACCAAGCTTTGGCATAAAAACATAATTTTTGAAGTTTTTTATGTGACATTGATTCTATACTCAAAAAAGCACTGGCCATATCAAAAATATCTCCAGTATGTTTAGTCATGTCACCTATAGTAGACATTGAATCATCTTTTAAGCTAGGAGTGAAGTCATCATAATTAAATCTATCCATTTAAATCTACCCCCAATATCAAATCAGAATCCATTTCATCCTCTGACAATAACTGAGATAAAAATTCATCTGTAAGACCACTCAAATAAATATTGAACAATTTATCATTAATGCCATTCAATGATTCACTATCGAAAACTACTTTTTCAATTTCTTCCTGCAAGGTAATATAAATATCTGCATCTAAATTAACACGAAAATATCTGTCTGTACCAACCTGACCCTCCTCAATTGCATGAGTCAAATTAATGTTACTGACTTTATCCGATAATATTTCTTTACGCTCTGTAGATAAAGAAGAATAACCATCGATTGGTTCATCACAGCAATAAAAAGAAGAAACGAAGTACTTATTAATATCTTGTCGATTCTTTATGAAACAGAAATTAATCTTTCGTAATCCGAATCGTTTAACCGTAAAGAAATCAATTTTATCTTTATATATTCGTGCTATTCGACAGAATATAGAAGCATAGTCCGCAAATGGAGAATATGTCTGACTACGAACAGAGAGAATAATGCTTGTATTAGACATCTCCATGGTATAGCCTAATGCTTCGGCAACAAAAGAATATACAACTTGACTCTTTATATCTGTATTACTGCCATCATTATTAATAATATGATTGAGCTTTTCGCTATATCTGTTAAAAGACTTCCCTTTAAGGTATGGTTTTACTGATAAAAGAATTTCTTCCATTTCTGCCTGCAAAACGCCTTGGAAGTCCAATCTCATAATAATCTCTTTGAGAAAATTCTTCTTGAGATCTTGTCGTTTGATAGATCTATCCATTTTTCATGCTTCCTTCCTTTCAACTTTGGTAAAAATATTATAAAGCATATTTTATAGGATTACTATATTTTTTCTAAAAAGCTCTTGACTTTTTGATAAAGCATAGTATACTTTATTATTCTCCAATACTTATGTAAAGCAGTCATCTCGCATATATTTTTGTTCAATAAAATCACTCTTTTAAAAATCTAGAAAGATAATATCAGAGAAGTGACTCGGCTCAGCTTCTACATATAAGCCTGAGTAACTGGTATTACCTCACCGCTCATGTAAGCCCTCAATAGCGAGTACCTTATTATAATACCATATTCATGAGATACTGTTCCAAAACAATTTCGTGCGATTCGCTCGAATTGCGCTATCTTTCGTTTTAGAGATTATCACATGAATACCAAGCAAAAACTCCATCAGGCTAAGCTTTCTGACTGGTCTGAGATTTTTAAAGCCGAGGCTTCCAGCGGACTTACAGCTAAGGAATGGTGCTGTCAGAATTCTGTTTCAATACACGCTTACAATTACTGGAAGCATCAGCTTAAGGAAAACGTTGTCGATGCTCTGATTCCTGATATCGTTCCGGTCAATGCCACACTGCTCGATTCATATCCTGAATGCTGGGTACATGCAAGGAGACCTTTTGCAGAATTCATCAAATCTGTCGGTGAGAAGGCAGCCAAAGGATCCATTGCTGCCGAAGCATACGCTATGATCACTGAGATCATGCATCTTGATAACAGCTTTGATGATCTTCCTTCCGGAGAGCGTCTGAAACAGCGTCAGCAGGTATTATTGCCTAAAGTTGATGCTTTTATGCAGTGCCCTATAGTCTTGTTGAGACTGCGAAGGCCAACGGTCTTAATCCTTACAAGTACTTTGAGGTGCTCCTGACGGAGATTCCAAACCACATGGATGAAAAGGAGCTTGGTTTCTTATCTGACCTTCTTCCTTGGTCTGACCGCATCCGGAAAGAATGCGCTTCAGGCAAAAAAAGATCATAAATTTTTATTGTACGATCTATAATGATTTATTCGAAACTCCGCTAAAATGCGGGGTTTTCGTTATATATGGTACTCATGTTTGAGTAGTTACATCCACCAAGTATTCTCGACATACCGATTCAATGACATGCCATCATCTACGGAATGAATACATGTATGGATACATCTGCTTCTATATTTATAACTGATGCCAGATGTGCAGTAGCCTCTGTTCACTTACAGATTATGCATACACGTTCTTAATATTGCTCATCCATCCATTTCTTCATATCCTCAATCAGCTGTTTTGTCCTGACCTCACGCCCTTTATCGTTTAGATGCAAGGCTGTATTATAAAAATAATCATAAGGATAAAAGTAATCTGTAAAATCGGATATGACATCACATGACAAAGCATCTTCCAAATTTCTCTGAAACTTAATAAAATCATCCTTGCCAAAACTATCATACTTACCATACGCAACAGGATACCCTGCCACTACCATTTTAGCTCCGTGATCATTACAATATTGATTTAGAGCATTTAATCTTTCCATACATACATCATTGATCCATGGAACAGCCGCTCTATTACCCTCTTGTTCAAAGAATAAATCAACGTCTACTTGCTCATATTCCGGTTTAACAACCACATCACCATACTTATTAAAGGCTTTCCTAGAGTAACAACCACCTTCATCTTGGTTGCCTCTTCCGAGCATCCACAGAACAGCACTTTTTCTTAAATACGTTGGATACGCCTTCAATAAGCCTATATAATCCTTCTTTCTGAAAATAGGCAACAACTGATTGTTATAGCCATATGTAATAAGTGCAAGTTCTTTATCGCCTATGTTGTCATCATCACTATATGTTGAATGGCATACAATCACTATATCTTCATCATCTATATCCAATTTTGCAATCTGCTCATGAAAGACATTGCCTAAACCTCCATGCAAACCAAGGTTTACCACCGGCATTCCCAACTCTGCTTCCATCATCTCCGAATTAATTCCAAATGATAAATTAGAGTTTCCAAACAATATGATCTTAGGTTCTTCAATACTTTTTAATCTTGCAACTTTGTCTATCAAAGAAGCCTGATAGTTATATTTATACTGACTTCCTATAACTTTAAAAACCCCTACTTTTTAAAAACTATTAATTTGCTAATGATATAATTAAGCACAATTACTACCACCTGTGCAATTAGCTTAATGACAACAGCATTCATGCCTAGCCAGGTTATAAATACAGCAAGAATAACTTCTTCAATTATCAAGGTGCTAACTCTTCCGCTTACAAAACTACCCAGCTGTTTTATAAATTCTCTAGAATTATTGACATGTCCATCAAAAACCCAGGTTCTGTTAGTAAAAAACTGAAATAAAACGCAAATACCCCAGCAAACAATATTGTTTATAAGCTCGTTAACTCCAAATGTATCAATTACTGCAAACAATACAACGTTCAGAAAGAAAGCTAATCCACCAAAAAACAAATACATCAATACCTCTTTATGTTTCTTATAAAAAGGTTCAAAAATATTAAGAACCGGAAGATGCATAATTTTATCAAAAATATCTGGTTTCTTATTCATTTAAAAACGCCTGCAATTCTTCCGGTGTTCCAAGCACATGCACCTTATTCGGAGCTATATCTGAAATATATATCTCTCCATCCTTTGAAAGTAAATAATCATATAAAGGCGCCACATATTTTTCACCGTTCACAAGTTCATGGTTCTCACTGTAATAATCGTTGTATAAATCATTATACAGCTGACAGGTCTTAAAATAATATGCTCCCAAAGTACAATAGTTAGAGATACGCTTCTTCTCTTTGATTTCGACTACTTTACCGCTATCATCAAGTCTGACAAAACTCCAGTGATCTCCTTCTGCCTGGAAACAAGGTATAAAACCATCTCCCTTAAGTTCTTGGCTGTTCATTTCTCCAGCCTCTACATATGTATCAATATTGTAAATCAATAAAGCATGCTCTGAATTCCAATACTCGGAAGCCTTCATCGCTGTAGTAGCCTGTCCATCAGTAAGATAATCAAGTATAATCACATGATAATTCTTAAATCCCATCTCCTGGCATTTTGAATTGATAAAGCTCTCTACGTCACAGAAATCATCTTTCATTGCAATAAATATGTACTGTTCAACCTGTTTCCTGAAGCCTTCCAGACTTATCATGGACCACTCAAAAAGTGTCTTTCCCTTTGCTTCAATCATATACTTAGGCACAGTATATCCCATCTTCCGAAATCTAGATCCAAGACCGCCCATGGTAATTACAATATCAATTTTATTATTCATCTGCTTATCACCTTTATTTATCTTGGCATCTCGAGTCACTACACAATCTATCAAGTTCTTCCGGTGTATATTTTAAGAATTCATCCGGTCTTATAGTTCTGTCATCAACATAGAACCCTTTATGTCCTGGCCAAACTTTACCGTAAACAATTTCATCATAAGGTATATTCCATTTCTCCAGCCATGCACTCAGCACAGCTGCTGTATGTTTGTTTATAAGACCGATATTTCCATTATACGAATTCATATTTCTAGATGTATAAAGCACAATTTTTGCACCATTATTCTTATAATAATTCAGTTTTTCCAGCATCTCCGGAAATGGAACCAAGTCCTCATACTTTTGATCCTTATTCTTAATCGGACATAAAGTCCCATCAATATCAAAAACAAAAGTGTAATCTTTAAACATTTTTTTCAATCTCCCTTAGAATATTTCTTACATTTAAAATAAATCCAAACACCTTATGCGGATTATCTATATGAAGAGGTAACATTGATAAGAATAATGATGCCTCATATATTCTAACAGACCAATAGTCAAATCCATTTTCTTCCACTTTTCTCTTGAAAATCTCAATATACTTAGCATTGTCAAACGGAATTTCAAGATTATAATCAAAATTGGTATCTACTTTAATATCAAAAAGTGCATTGTTGAAAAAGTCATATCTGCCACAAACAGAATGACTAAGTTTCGCAACATCGTAATATGGATTTGTCCACAAATCCGCTTCGTTCAAAGCGCCCTTAGGGTCAATAAACTTAAGTGTCTTTGTTGATTTATTATACATTGCATTGGCAAAACATGGATCTCCATGTCCAATAACAGCCTCACGCTTATAATTTACCTTGTTTTCAATCTTCTCCTTCAAATAGAAATATTTATCTAACAATTCATCAAGTTGTAATCCCTCTGTGCATGTAAGAAATTGTCCTATCCTTTTATAATCCTGCAAAGATTTTAAATCAGAAATACGATTTCTAACTTTATCAACATATAGCTTATCCGAAACAGACTTATAGTCCGAATCTGAACATTCTCTGGAATGACGACTTCTAAAAAAATAAAAGTACTTGTCCATCAGTTCTTCAAATTCATCCTCATCCATAGAACCATGAACCCATTTGATCGCTAAATCTGTCATATGAAGTCTTTCCATTGTATAGCTAGCTGAAGAATCGTCTTCTTTGTAATTAAACGGCATGACGAACCAAAACTTCATGTCCTCTGGCAGCAAATGATAAAAATTGTATTCAGCTTTTATTTTTTTCTTATTTGAAGAACTTTTAACAAGTGTATATTCATTTCCTTTAAGTGAATTGAAGTATCTTGAATCAAAATTCCCAGTAATGCACTGAATAAAATTTCCAATGATACTTATATCAACCAATCCATCTATCTCAAAGGATTCTTTCATGTTTCTTACAAGATCCCAAGCTTTCTGACCAGAGATAATATTCCTACAAAATACTATATAGTCATCTAGTGAGGGAAACATTGCCAAGGCAGCTCTTCTTCCCACCATAACCGCATAGTTTTCATCAACAAATTCAAGCTTTTTTAATGAAAGTGCAGCTTTTTCTCTATTTGATATTATATAATTAGAAAAACAATGCAAAACTCTTGTAGTTTCACTTATCCCAGACAATTCAAGTTCCTTTATGAGTTCGGAAAATTCAAACTGGGAATGAACTTTTCTCCAATCAAGTTTAGGATACACTCTACAAAGTTCATCTTTGTAATATTCTTCCAGTTTTCTTTTCTTTACAACAACATCAGCGAATCCCTTATCTCCAATAATATCCTCAATGACCTCGCTTTTCTTTCCAGTATCATCATATATTGCTAATATATTCACTTCAAGTTCCTCTCTCCAACGATAAATTCAAAAGTCTTTATGGATACATATACTACAATCATAAAAATAACACTAAAAAAAACAAATTGATTTAGTTCTATAGAGAAGCCCCCACTTCCCAGTGCTGAAGATAAATAATCCGATATTTTTTCGCTAAAATATGTTTCATTTTTAATTCCGCACAATAAAGCAATACATCCTACTTCAACAGTCCAAGCTATAAGTGACATTAAATACAGAATAACACCTCTGCCATTTGTTATATTTATAACTTCAATATATAAATTGTTAAGTAACTCCAACAATTTTAATATATTCAGTTTATGTTCAGTTGCCTTGGCTTTTAAAATATATTTTTTCCAAAATATGTATACACCCGGAAAAACAAAGTAAGTCGAGAAAGTAAAAACTAAAAATAGCAACAGCACATATGTCAGTAACGCCATCTGTCCGCCATTAAAAATCCAAATAATAAAAATAATTGTAACCAGAGCTGCCGTATCCATAAACCGATCTAAAACAACTACAACAATTCCTCTTAACAAACTACCAAGTTGTGTTCCATAGCAATACATCCTGAATAACTCACCTATTTTAAATGGAAAAACTACACTTACAGGAGTAACCTTACTATAAATTTTGATGTACTTACAAAATCCAATATTCGTCCCATACAAAGCCAAATACAATCTTCCAGCTTTTATAAGATGAACTATAATGACTGCAAAAATAAGTACAGTAATATATGTTAAGTTATAATTTCCCAAAAAATTATCTATTTTATAATATTCAATGATAAATATACCGGCAGTTAGTAATAAAACTATAAAGTTTATTGTATTGTACCAATTAATATTTCTCTTCATACGCTATATTGCCTTAGCATGGACTATTTACATAGATAACCTGAGCAGAATATTTTTCCAGGACTTTGTCTCTGTGTTCCTCCTGCATAAAACGCTTCTTGTTCCATATAAAAGCCCCCAATAATTTAAGAACTGTAATTGCCTGATTAAACATTTTTACATTTGATACTTGATCATCTTCCCTCCAGATTATAGGAAAAAATCTAACTTTGTGTTTATAATAAGCGGCCCCCATAACCATGCAATAGTTAAAAATCAGGTTATCTTTGTATTTATAATAAAACCTATCTCTAAAAATGGATGTCTTATACATATTAAGCCCTGACCCAAGATCATATATTTTATATCCACATCCAATAGAAAATAAAAGATCATATACTATGTTTCCAAATGTTCTAAATTTAGAATACCCTTGAAGTTTTGAGCCTTTCATAAATCTCGCACCTAGAAAACAATCATACAATGTATATTCTTTAGTTCTTAGATATGGCAAAATATTAGATATATCGCCTTGATCATCTCCATGCAATACAATTACATAATCAAAATTATTTATCATTGCATAATCAAATGCAACTTTATGCGATCCACCAAGACCATAATTCTCATCATTTCTAATAAGTTTAACTTTTATAGGTATGTTATTCTTCTCCAAATATTCTTTTACAACATTCTCACCATTATCTGTACTTCTATTATCAACAATAATCCATTCCGTTATATATTGAGATACTTCCTGTGTCATCTGCCCTAAGACACGTATTATTTGCTTCTCACAATTATACATTGGTGTAAACAACAGAATTTTATTCATTCTTTTTATTCCTTCCAACTAAAACAAGTATTTTATATATTAAAAACACATATCCCAAGAAATAAAACGATAATAAATACATTATCCACCCAGCAGGTTCGGTTAAGAATACAACCGGTATTCTCACTATTACTGCAGTACAAATCATCAGATAATACCACTGTTTTCTTCTTACAAAACTAAACCATGCATAAACTAAAACAATCATAGGAATCCAAGCATTCCATACTATCCTCCTTAGGCATCCAATCTGTGAACCACTAGGTGAATTACAATCCAATAGATTAATTAAAACTGCTCTTAATTTCTTAAATGACGGAAAATATCCTCGTTCGGCAAACCATTCATCATGACTGCTATCTCCATCTTGTTCAAATAAAGAAATGCTCTGGTTATTAACTCTCCAAATATTTCCCTTAATACCGGTTGCTGTTATGAACATATTCCACCGCTCAAGGAAAACCTGTTTTGGATACTTTAGTGATAACCGCACCACAGCTAAAACCGACTCCTTAAATTCATTCGTAGTATAACCATCTCTATATGCGGCATCCGCCCAATATAAATCTTCTGCCCCATGTGAAGGATTAGCAAGAATTTTGTCAATATCCGCCACCCTATTAATAATTTCCAGATCTTCCTTATCTTCTTTATAATCTGCTGCCCTTACAATTGCAGAATAAGGTCCCATCATTGAAATTACTTGATAATTATTATTTTCCAAACAGTGATTCTGTAAATTATTAATTTGTATAAAAAGAATAATTGATATACAAATGCAAATTATCTTTTTCCATAAAAATAAAACATCTTTTCTAACGAAGATTAATGCTAACGGAAAAAATAAAATATAAAATAGTGATTCTGATCTCCAACTAGAAACTATAGCTATTAATATGCCTAAAAATACACAAAATGTTATTTTCCATTGTTTTCTATCTTTGCATGTACAAATAAAGCACACTAAAACAACAAGCTCCAGGTATACATAAATTCCCATTCGATAACCAGAAAATTGATATATGAGAACCGGCGGAGTTAAAAATGGTAAGATTTTTACGAGTGCATCAATATATTTGTTTTTTATTGCATATAGTTGAAATGCATTTTCAAGTTTAACAACAGAAAATGCAACACATACAGAAATAACCAAATTTTGTAATAAAATTATTCCACCCGGATGAGGTAATATTTGTAAAAGAACAGCTTGATACAATCCAGACAAAAAATGCTGCCACGGAACAAATGATCCGTATGACAAGATTCCTCTTAAAATTCCAATATCATCCCATGACCATGTTCCCGGCCAAAGAATCAAAAGAAAGGCTAATAAAATCGAAAAATAGACAGAAAAAATCAATATACCTCTTTTATATAGATCATTATTATCCCTAACTTGATTTCTACAAAAGAAAACAAAATTCCATGAAATTAATAAGACAAAAAGATATAATATTTTTATTACAATCATATACTTTGTTTCTGTTTCATATGTAAAAATATTTCTATCTATCTGTAATAATGTAGTCGTATACCAATGTATAAATGCCAATAAAGTTGGAATCTTATATTCAGATAAAAAATCTTTAATTATTTTCATCTGTGACCTCCGTATTTATAGATACAATGTATGTAGTCTTTCAAATGTATCTTGGGTTCTGGATTTCAGAATGTGAGATTTCACGTCCACGAACATTCACTTATTCCGGATTATATTTCCCCAAAGCATTTCTAATTAATATTTGAATCAACTCTAAATTTCCCTTAAAAAAACTGATTTTAGTTGGAATTTTCCCAGTCTTTGGGTAAGCTCTTGTAACTGGAATCTCGCACGCCTTCATTCCTATCTGCGTTGCTCTTACCGATAAATAAGCCAATAGTTCATATGTCATGAAAATATCTCGCAGAGGCTGAACTCTATGATCAACAAGATATCGTCTTGAGTATGCTCTATATGCATTTGTTGTATCCGTAAATCTTTGATGTGCTGTTAATGAAATGATCGGTGCATGAATCAATTTCACAGACAACAGGCGGATTAATGGGGTATTAATAGCCTTTCCACCTTTAATAAATCTTGATCCCTGAACCAAATCATATCCTTCATTTAATTTATCTATAAAATGAGGAACGTCCTCAATGCTGTCTTTGTTATTTCCATCAATTGTTATAATGCCCTGATACCCACGTTGAATTGCCCACCAAATACCCATACGGAGCTGCGCACCCTGCTTTCCATTATCCTGTTTTACCAGAAGCGAATTAACATCTAATGCATTTAATGTAACAGCATCCGTACATCCATCTGTTGATCCGCCATCACATATTACGATATCTGCGTATTTGGAAATACCATAATCAACTGCGCGTTGAAGTTCTTTTATTATTCGTTCACCTTCATTAATGATTGGAATAAGTACCACATATTCACTTTTTTTCGCATGATATTCCGTACTCATAAATTTAGGTATACCTGGTTGCCTTTCATATATCATGTGAAAACACCTCTTACATACTCCATTTTTTCTTTTAACAATAAAAGATCATCCACTTTTCCCATTTCAATGGAAATATACCCCTTATAATCCTCTTTTTTCAGAATATCTCTCAAATTCTGATGAAGTTGTCTTTCTTTGATTGGTTTTAACCATGGTTCACTAATATGCACATGGTTGATAACCCCACATTTTTCTATTATTTCCGAAATATCTTCATCGTTTTGAATAACAGTTCCTAGATCTAAGTTCAGTTTAAATCCTTTTGAATCTACCCTTTCGATAAATTTTAATGCCGAAACTGTATCGTTTATAAAGTTAGTGTTATAAATCGTCGGATTTGCTTCCATTCCAATGAATGTACCGCTTATGAATGCATAGTCACCAATCGTTTTAAAAAAATCAATGGCATCCTCTATGCTATTTGAACTTTCCATATTACGATTCTTAGGACAGCCAAACACAAGATTGCTGCATCCTAACATCATAGCAAAATCAATTGCTTTCTTTGTATAGTTTATCAACTGCTCTCTTTCAATTCTTGATCGAAAAATATTTTCTTGTCTCCCATACCAAATAGACTGCATTGATGAAATTGATAAGTTATAATTTTTTTTTAGATTCTTCCCCCACTCTTTAGCATATTCTAATTTATCATATGGATGATCCGATAATATTCTGGTTGGAGCTATTTCAAGCCCGGTAAAACCAAGTTCTTTCATCATTGGATATAACAACTCATCATTCTCTGCATTCCATGCAATATTTGATATTGATAATTTCATATAGCTATTTTTCCTTAATTGTTAATTCTGTAAGATTATATTGTGATATGTTCCTATCTGTATAAATCCATTGAAACTCTTGGTGATATTCTACCTTTGTGATTAGTACTTCCTCATCATCTGGTAATGCAATATACTTTCCATCAAGATAATAATTATCAAATTTATACGGAACCATTATACAATTCTCACTGTTATTATAGCCATTTGTCCAATTATCATCAGTGAGTTCATTGACAGCTACATTATTTGGAGCCGTAAAATATCGACTTAAATCAACAGAATATTCCCAGTATCTTTGATCACCTTCATACTGCCCAAATACAGTCAGTCCAACTTTCTGATTTGGCAATTCTCTGAATGTAATCTTTCGTTGTTCCCAAAATGGTGTTTTTATTTTTTCATCTTCATAATTAAAATCATAGTTCAAAAACTGATTACTATCATTTAATGTATCCGATGAATCCGGATAACAGTGCAGAAAAAAACGCTTGCTAAGATCTAAATCCTCCGATATAAAATAAAGTTTGCCTTCATATAAATAGACATTCACTTTTCTATTTTGAAAAATCTGCGTTCCATCTTCTGTAACATATTTTATATATCTCAGTCCATTTTCTGTAGAATCCACATATAAACAAATCATAAGAAGAATTGCTACAGAAATCCCCAGTCTCAAAAGCCAGCGTCCATTTACATAAACTGATTTTACAACCATTGTTAAGATAACTCCTGCATGTGCCGCCAACAGCACCAGGGTTGGTAGAGACCATAATATATAATTGATAGTAGTGTGAATATATGAATGACCTGATGCCAATACAAACCACGAAAAAGGCGCAACAATAGATATAGAATTCATTATCAAAATCCCAATCAACTTTGTTCTAAATTTTTCTATGTTAACTATATATTTCTCAGAAGCAAAACTTAATGATGCAAATGAGGCATAAATAAGTAACAGCGTACACATTTTAAAACGAAAAATAATCGGATTACCTTCAAATAAATATTTTTTTATTACTGAAAATTTGGTAGCTTCTAATGATTCTCTGTATATTCCTCCGGCGTAATCCTTCATGTCTTTAAGCGCACCAGTTCTCTTTGCAATATCATCTTTCATCATTTCAATTGCTATGGTTATGCCATCATTTGTAAACGCCATAAGTTGAACCAAATGTAAAATAAAGCAAGCCACGAAAGCCAATACTCCCGTAGCCCATATAGCAAAAAACCTTACCAAAAATTTCTTTTTATTCCACTGATTTTTATACGCATAATAAAACAAAGGTGCTTCCATATTAATCAGAATCGTACTGATCATTTCAAATCCGCATGCTGTCCTTATAAAAACTGCAAGAAATATTACCGTTACATAAAGCTTAATTGATAATTTTCCAGTCTTTTCCTCCCGTTTAAGAAAGTATAACGATACAATCAATGGTAATAAAAATGTAAACGTTACCCAGTATAAATTTCTCGCAGATACAGTCATCCACTGGTTAAACAATAAAAAAATATAAGCTGCTATAGTTGCTCCACTCCCCAACTCATCATATATCCATTTTAAGATATAAAAAAAACAGATACACAATAAAAATACTGTTAGAGAATATAAATGGATATATTTCCCAAATACCAGTTTTAAGAGTCCAAAAATCGAACCTTGTAGCCCAATCTGCGCCTCATATCCTTCGCCAAGCAATCCTGCTTTATATCCAAATCCCTTATTTTCGATATTACCAATTCTAGTCCAAATAAGATCTTCTGAATCGCTCTGCCAACCCTTAAACCAATCTATATCTTTTACTATTCTAAATGCATCATATCTATAACTAATAAATAATACTATAAAAGCACTCACAGCTATTATAAGCATTAGATATTTCTTATTTAAATTTATACATTTGAACATTCTATAAACCTCTTTAACTCTTCCACAACCACTTGCCTTTTAAATATATACTGCCCATTTTCATTATACAGCGAGGCATACTTTGTTCTATAATCATAGTTATAAAAAGTATCAGCAAACTCATTTTTAAATTCTCTACCGGTTAATTCACTATATAAATCTGATATTTTAATAGGCTCTACTGCCGTATTTAAAATATGAACATGATTCTTCTCGGCAATTTCGATATGTTCCCATAAATGTGCAAGATTATAAAATTGATATATAGAACGTGAATCAGTAAAATTCAAAGCAGAAAAGCCTATGTTTTCAAAAAATTGTTTCAAATTCTTCAAACTTTCCTTACTCAAATTACTATTCACCTTATAGAATCCATTTTCCTGCCAAGTATAAAACGCATCTATATATGCATTTTTATCCTTTATTTCATTAAATTTCTTCTCTGCAAGCATGGGTGGAATGAAGTGAATATAATCATATATGAAATTCTTTTTTAAACCATTACCAAATAAAGCCGGCAATCTAACAATCAAATGCTCTGGATAGTTCTCTTCCACATACTGTTCTAAGAGTCTTCGATTTCTTCCATATGTTGACAGCTTATCAATATCGATATGTGCATCCTCATCTACTCCAATAGGATCATCATAGACAGCAATCGTAGAAATCAAAATAATTTTTTTAGGATTAATTCTTCTAATATTTTCTATTGCATTGTTTATTTGTGCAAGATCTTTATCCGGATAGTGATTTGCAAGAAACATTTCTGCTGGTACGCCTGCATATACCAATAGTTCTGGCTCTGTCTCATACGCTTCTTCTATATTTTTTGAATTATACAATCCATTAAACTGATGGCATGCAGCAATATTCGAGCCTACAAATCCGGTATAACCAACTAAAGCGTCTTTCATTTTTGTCCTCTTATTTTAGTTTTTCAATCGACTCAATTAAATACTTTTGTTTTTTAAAAACAGTTCTTAGTATCAATGATGCATATTTTATTAATACTGTCAACATGACACTAATTCCAAAAAAACCGAATGAAAGAAATAGCATGGTTGTCGTCCAGCCTTCAACCGGTTTATTATTAATATAGAAAAACACTGTATAGAGTACTACAAACACAGTCACAAGCATCATTACCATAGAAAATATCATTGAAAAACGATATGCGATATCAGTATAAAGCACTAAAGCATCCTGTGCCGTACTCATCTGCAATTCTTTTTCCCTATGACTAGCTGTAGGAATTACAACTGAACTATTATAATACAACGCATCATTGGCCAACCCACAATTGGCATAAATTGCTTTACGATAAGGAATTGTTTTACTCATTGAACGCACTTGGTTGATAGCTCGTCTTGACAAGATTCTGAAGGATTCTGTCCGAAGTTTATACTGTGATCCGGAGTATTTATTATAAATACTATAAAACTGATTTGACATTGTATGTCCTGCATTTTCAGGGCATGCTGAAACAATATCAAATCCTTCTAAACAATGAGTATACGTTTTATATAAAAGATCTTCATTATAAGAAACCAGAGTTTCATCAAACTCATATACAAAGTCTCCGATAGCTAAATCAACACCTGCATCCATACTCACTTCCAATCCCTGATGAAAGCTCATATTCAGAATACTAATAATCCCGCCTACATTATCTAATGCAAATTCTTTAATTTTCTTAACTGTCTGATCTGTAGACCCATCATTCACACAGATAATTTCATATTTCAGAAAATGGTTGCTTAAATACAAATTAATCATTCTTAAGCAATTTTGAATTTTATCTTCTGCATTATGTGCATATATTACTGCCGATATAAAATTTTTCTCTTTAATAAATTCACTCATCTTTTAATGCCTCATCCAAATCATATACTGTATTAATTTTACCGGACAACACAGAAATATATGTTGGGTGCTTGCAAAAAGTTCTTATCACTGTTGGTCTTGAATCATCTATTTCAGATGCTTTTAATATCGGTTTCATTGAAAAAAGTGAACCTCTATAATGAAAACCATACTCCGACCTCATATATTTTCTTGCCAACCCTGACATATATGGCCACGCACTTTCAGGTTTAGCTATACAATCATTACAGTTTCCCAAATGTTTAGAATCACAATAACCTCCAGATCTTTTCTGGCACTCAAATGTAGGAACATCTTCATAACTTGTCAAATGCGGAGTAAATGTAACTGATGTTAATGAATGTAATCCGGTCTTTCCAAATGGCATAATAGAAAAAAACGGTCCATCCATAACTGTTAGACCTACATCCTTCAACTTATCATCAACTTCGCACAAAATAATCTCGCAAAGCTCATATTTAATCTTAAACAGTTCATATCCTAATTGTCTTGAAATCTGATTAGTTGAAGCATATGTTGCATTCAGAATAAAATCTGTGTTGTACCTTGTCCCATCTGATGTAATTAAAGTAAAACAGCCCTCATTTTTCTTAATATCAGTGATATTTATGTTGAAAAGTATTTCAGCATTAGAACATTTTGAAAGCTCTTTCATAAAGTACTCCCTTAGAATATGCGCATCATATGTATATTCTTCGGTCAAAAAAGCACCATCACACATACCATCGTTGAAATACTTCAAAGGATTAACATCATCACAACGAATCCCGGCTGCTCGGCAAAATTTTCTAAATTGATCCGCATTAGTCCATGAAAACTGGGAACTCGTTGCATAAATCTGATCAAATTTTGTAAAAACTGAAAAAGAATAGTCCTCCATAAACCTTCGGAAGTAATGAGCTGACTTTTCCGCAGTGGACAATGACCTTGGATAATGATATCCCATATGAACTCTCGCCTGATTTATATAAGTTGCTCGCTTAAAAGCTTCCGAATCGCGTTCTAATACAATGATTTTATTATTCGAATTTTGTTTAGCTAAAAATACTGCAGAATAAAGACCATACAATCCTGCACCTATAATTATTTTTGTATTCATACTCACTTATCCATGTAATTTACTGTATACCTATTTATCAGATCAACGCTATACCTAATCATTGGCTTAATACATTACAAATACAAACTGCTATGCTAAAAATATCTGCTGCTATAATAGTATGATAGAAAATCTAAAAAACCTCAACTGGCTATAATCCATTCTATAAACTCTCTTACTGCTCCATCACCACCTTCGTTTTTACAGATATAGTCACTTATTTCTTTCACCTTTTGTACTGCATCTGCAGGACAACCTATTATACCTCCGGCTTCCTTCACAGATTTCATACAAGGCAAATCGTTAATATCGTCACCAATATAAGCCACCGATTTTAAATCTTTCGTAATCTCAGTAAGTTTTTCAATTTTATTTTTTACACCCTGATAAACCTCTGTGATTCCAAGCTCCTTACAACGGTTCAAAACAATATCAGAGGAACGCCCTGTAATAATAACTGGAATAATCCCCGCAGGAATAAGAATATCATGAATACCAATGCCATCCTTTATATTAAATGCTTTCATGACTTCCCCGTTTTGTCCCATATAGATTTTTCCATCCGTAAGCGTTCCATCTACGTCTAGTATCAAGTATTTAGATACCATATTATTTTATCATTAGCTCCTTCATCTTTTTTAGTATATTCTTTGATTTAAGCAAATCAACAATCAGTTTTATGAATATAGATATAAGAACTGTACCACTAATGTAAAAGATTTTCATTTTTACATTATCAAAATTTTGAGTAAACATATATAATCCATCTGCCACAACAAACTGGAAAATATAGATTACCATGCTTAACTCAGTCAACCAACGTAAGCTCCTAGAATGTGGAATATATTCACTATAGGATTCTGCAGAAAAAGCAATTGATAACGCAACAATAAAAGCCACAACATATACTATATTCCATGATTTATTGTAATATGTTGCAATGACAGTAAAAGAAAAACTTCCCAATTCTATAATAGAAAGTATCATCTTTCCTAGTCCAGTATATGAATGTTTCTTAATAATAATCGAAAATTCATATATTATAATTCCTAAGGACAATCCAACAATAGCCCTGACTAAATGCATTGGAAAAAAACAATCCAATACATTGTTATCATAATATATAATACAACCTAATATGGCAAAAATTAATGATACATACCTTGGAAGTATCTGAACTAAAAAACAAAACAAAGGCAGAACAATAAGCATAGCTGACAAGTACCAAAGGACTCCATTATTACTTTCTCCGCGTATTAACAATGAGCCTTCCAAAAATGCAATTATGAATCTACTCAACCCATGCCCTTCATTCAAATAATTCATAGTGCATTTAATATAAACAGAAATAAATGTATATGGCAAAAATCTTATCCATTTTTTCTTTGCATATATAATTGCTTCTTTAGCAGCCAAATCAATGTCATCTTTTTTTTGATTCTTTCTAAAATGTACAATTGTAAAATAACCACTTATTGCAAAGAAAAATTCAACAAAAATCCACGCTGTTGAAAATGGAAACGAGCCATCTGGAAACCCTAAATGATATTGATGACGTAACAGAATCAAAATACACGCTATAATTTTAAATATATCAACGTCTGCTTGCCTGCCTGCTTGCTTGCTTGCTTGCTTGCTTGCTTGCTTGCTTGTAACCTTATCTTCTTTTTTTAATATGTCAATCATTATTATTCATATTTCGATGGAGTAACGAATGAGACCTTAATTCCATCTTTTTTCAATCCTTCTATCAGACCTTTGTAATACTCATTTCTGCATTTAGCCTGTTCTTCATTTACCGGATGCCTTAGATTTGGATCGAAATAATTTTCATTAATATTTGCTGAAAATCCATCAAACCCCGCAAGTATTACTTCCTTCACACCACAATACTTTAATAAATTAAATGCTATAACTGATGATGAATCATGTGTTTTATTTCCCTCAACATTAATCCAATTTCTGTAATTAAGGACCTTAACATTACCTCGTCCTCCTTTTGAAACATTAGACGGAACTATTATATTTTTTCCCTCTGCCATTGCCTCTTTATATGCATCCACACGAGTAGTAAGTGTATATTCTTGTCCCATATCGGTAAGCAGATTAAGACCAATAGTTACAACATCTCTGTTTGATGCAACGTCTTTAATATACTCTTCGCTATGTTTAATGCTTTTTCCAGGAGCTATCAATAATACCTTTTCTTTAAGTTCTTCTCTAAGATCTGATACTACTTCACTATCATCAACCGACTTGCTCTCATTGTATTCCCTATACAATTCCTCCGCATAATTTTTGTCAAATGATATCTTCTTTTCTTCTGCAATTAATCCCAAAAGTTCTCCAACCTGATCTATAGGAAGCATATGCTTATTGTAAAAGTGACTTGCATAGCTCGGTGTGCAATGATTAGCTGAAGACAGATAGTATTCTGGGGCATACCCCCAGTAGAACTCCTCATGGAGTTGATTAATAACTTTATCGATAACCTCGAGTAATGGAGCAACTTTATACTGCTTTCCATAGAATACATTAAGATGTTCTAGAAGAATTTCTGTATTAAGATTTCCAGCTCCTTTACCCATTCCCATAATTGAACAATCCAGCATCAAATCCCTTGTCGTAGGGAATTGGAGCATTGCCATAGCGTTAGAATATGACAGTTGCAGATTATTGTGACTATGGAATCCAAGTGTCATTGAAGGAATCAAGTTGTGATCAACAAGATTAAGCATCCTGCTCATATCATTGGGACGCATCTCTCCAAAACTATCTACTATATAGAACCCAGAAGCATCAGGTAATTCTCTGTTTACAAGATCAATTAATTCGAGGATTTCTGCATCAGAATATCTGAGTGTAATCATAGGCTGAATGTAGAACTCATATCCTTTCTCAATCAGTTTTCTGCCGAGTGGAATGATATCAAACCGGTTCTTTTTATGAAAAGCCATGCGGATTCCATCAATGCCATTTTCGGTCCTTGTTCCGAAATTATCGACATTGAATTTTCCATAATCCATCATGGCAACATAAGTAACACCAGGTTTCTTATGTTTTAGAATACACTCGGAGATTACCTTCTCATTGATATATTGCGTACGCCCACTGGTCGAACCCTTATTTTCATCAATATATCCCATTTCAATGATATCTACTCCCGACGCTTCCTGCGCTGCTAGAATCTTTTCCATATAGGTCTGCCCGAAGTTAAAGTCATTAACGCATCCGCCATCTCTCAACGTGACATCTAATACTTTTAAATTATTCATTATTTCACCTCGCTTTTATATATCAATGTTGACCAATGCTTCAGCTAACTCAAAATCTTCCGGATTGTCTATATCAACAGCTTCTTTAAATGAGAGTTCCTTGATAAAAGGCTTTTTACCTATCCGTCGATGATAAGTTTTGAATACATCTTTCGTAAATACATAAACGCCTGACGTTTCCTGAAAGATTACCTTTAGATCTTGTGTGCGCGGAAGATTCGTTGCATCAAAATTTAGTGGTTCTCCATCCTGCCAAAGATAGTCTTGAAGTTTTACAGCACAAAATGCTGAATCGAATTTTCCTGATTTTACAGCCTCGATACACTGTTTCATGGTTTCCACTGTAATAAACGGAGCTGTTGCATGGGAATATACATATATATCTGCATCATTTTGCTCCATAAAACAGGTAAATATTTGTGTAAAATTTGATGTCGGTAAATCTAGGCACTCCGGACGCTTTACAAAATTCACCCCATCTGGAAGAAATGAAACCACTTTTTCCGAAGAGCAAAACACGTTAATACTGTCGCAAAGCCCTGTTTTTATTAAGTTGTCCAGTTCATGTTGCAGCAATGGTTTATTTCCCAAAATTCTTGTATTCTTTCCAGGGCATCTTTCATTAATCAATTTAATTGGCATTATAGCAACTATTTTCATTTACATTTCCTCCATCATTTATGAATAACATTTTTGCCAATTTTCAGTATTGCTAAAATTTTATTCCAGTTTAACACAAGCATAATAAACATGATAATGGCTTCTGCCCACCAAAATAGTGTATATATTTCGATAACTGCCTGAACACACAGCAATGCCCATGTAAACAATACTACTCCATATCCATCAATTTTTATTTCCTTACCTACCGCAACCTTTCTAACAACATAAATGATATATGAACATATCACTGTCGCTATTGTGGCTCCTTGAATACCGATAAAATAAACAAATACAATATTCATTATTATGTTTGCTCCTGCTCCAATGATTGCAGACCACATCATGGCTTTTGAATTCTTCTGTGCTGACAGTATAGGTCCAAGCAATCCAGATGCACAATTAAGAACGCTTGCTATTAACAAAAACGGCACATACTGCCAAGCTTGATAAAAATCTCTTGCATATAAAATATACGCGAGTGGTCTAGTCAACAAAATCAACCACGAACTTGCAACACACATTAATAGATTAACACTTATAAATGCATTACCATAAAACTCAGCAGTATCATGTTCTCCATACTCTTTAATGGCTGAAATTTGCCACGCTTGTATAAAAATCCCTTGAAGTGTATTGATTATCTGTGGAATTTTGTAAGCTACAGATAATACACCATTTGATGCAACTCCCAACATAAACACAACCACATATCTGTCTGCTGTACTGTTTATCCACCAACCTACCGTTGTAGCAATCAAGGGAACTGAATAAACAAGCATTTCTATTTTTAATTGTTTATTACTACATTTAAAATCTATATACTCCCAAACTTTAATACGAACCGCAAGATAAAGGCAAGACATTAACTGAGTCAATATGTTAGCGAAGAAAAATCCTATAAGCCCACATTTAAACACAAGCAAAAATAAAATATTACTAACAATCGTTATGACTGTACTCAAAACTCCTGCAACGCCCATGTCTATTACTTTTTCTAATCCTTTAGCAAATTGATTCAGAAATTGATTAAACACAAAGGATATATAGTAGAAAAAAACAAACAGCTCTAGCCCGTTAATATCTGGCCATATACAAGTTCTATTTAGCATATACATACCAATACCGAATATAACTATACTTATAGACACAAACTTCAATCCTATGGAGGCAATGTACTTTCTATCGCATATCTGATCCATCGAAAAGCGCATTACAGCATCAACTATATTCAAGGTAAGTATCGGGTATAAAAGTGTAGCTAAGGAAACGGCCAAATCATAAGCTCCGTATTCTGCAGTTGATAGAACGCTTGTATATAATGGAACAAGCAGGAAGACTAAGATTTTTGATGAGAAATTACTAATCGTTAGTATCCCCACGTTTTTCATTAAATACTTTGATTTATTCATAGAATATCTTCCAACTTTTCTGCTATATCAACTTTTTGCAATATATCTTTCATATCCTCATTTTTCAGCAGACTTTCTATATCTCGTACATTCTTCTTGCACGATACATTTTCTTTAATATTACATAGTTTATACATATAAAATGTATGCACTGGTTTTTTGGAGATAATACTTCCAGCTAAAACACTACCCGAATTCACCGTTAAAAATACTTTTTCTGAAAAATCACCTGCCAATTGAATCGCCTCCCATGGAACTGCTGAGTTTTCATCAACATTGAATCCATGATCAGCATAAATTGTCCTATAATCTCTTGGATGAATTTTCACCAAAAGATTGTCCTTTCCTACAAGATTTGCCACTTTACAAACCAATTCATATTCACCAATTGGATTTCCACCCTCAAAATCATAAACAGATGTAAAAAAGATGTATTTCTGAGAATATCTCATATTTGATTCGTTAAAACCAAATGATTGTTGTAACAATTTCGTCAAAAACTCACTTTTTTCAATTAATGGAACTTTCACCTTCTGAAACTTTCCCATATATAAATCAGGATAATAGCAGTAAAAATTCAGTGTAGATTCTTCTGCTGTATTTTTTTTCTGAATTTTTCTCAAAGCGCTCACAATTTTATGTGTTGGAGTATATAGTTTCTCCGTGTTATATGATAGAATTCCTTCTTCAAATCTCGATAATTTAATATTATGGTTAAAGTTTGACAAAATTGCAAAAACGCCATACATTCTTATATCATAATTGAACACCATGAATTCATCAAAAAAAGGGTCTTTAATGTCTTTTATATAGAAGTCAAATTCGTTACTCTTTAAAAAAGAAATTGAAAGCGCATCAATCACTCGTTGTGTCTTTCCTCTATTATCTAAAGACCCCAAAGTTCTTACAAAATGCACATCATTAAAAAAGCCAAACTTTTTTAATTCAGATGCTACATTTAGTGCATTCTTTGAATGATCTGTAATTATAAGCTCAACCCAATCTTCCTTAAATATAGTTTTTCTCATCTGAATAGAAAAAATAATCTGATAAAACGTATTTGCAACTATCAATCTTTTCATTTTCTATGTTATCCTCATCTCTTAATATTCGAATATCAGTATCATCAACCGACGAGATAAACCCTCCAACGTGGTTCCATTTATAATTGAGTACTTTAAGGTATTATTTATTTATTGGATATTCATCAATTGCTTTAAGCACTTCATGTAATTTACACTTTATTTGTATGGAACTCATCTTTTTTTTATAATTGCCATATTATTCCATATTATTCATTAATTATTTTGCCACATCTAATCTCAAATGCATTAAACGAAGTAATATTTTTCGTTTAAGCGTCAGATATTTAATGTTATCTTTTGTTTCATAATTTTTTAACTCTTCTTTATAGATTGCCATTTCCCTTTCTCGATTCTCATTTCTGTCTTGGAGTAAACACTTTATAATTGTAATTATTTGATTCAACACATATACGTTCGCATATTTCTCCAGCTCTGGATAGTCATGTATGATTCTATTTTCAATTTGAAGAGAATGTTTATAAAGATCATCTAAGTTTTTCCTGCTATAGGTATTTGAAATGCTTTTTTCTCGCTGGAAATAGTAATATAGCGGTACCCCAACATGTACAGCTCTCGATACATTTTCTATACTATCTAAAACTACTGCAGCATCTTCATTATTCTCACCTATTGGAAAACGAAGTGATTCAAATATTTCTTTTCTATACAATTTATTACACACACTAACATCTACAGATTTCTCAAGTAGAATTTCTTTTATTACGCTTTTTTTATCATATACTTGAATATTTGAAATACACTTATATTTCTTATTAAATTTTCCATCTGACAAATACATACCGCACATTGCAATTTCCCCTTTTGTAGTGGCTATTGCATTATATAAAACTTCATACATCTTTGAATCAACCCAATCATCTCCGTCTACGAAAGCAATATAATCACCATTTGCAATATCTATACCATTATTTCTTGCACTTGAAAGCCCCCCATTCAGCTTGTGTATACATTTTATTCTCTTATCTGCTTTTCCCCATTTATCACAAATCTCCCTGCTGCTATCTATAGATCCATCATCGACTAGAATTATCTCAAGATTTTGATATGTTTGACTAACGATAGACTCAATACATCTATCGATGTAGTTTTCTATATTGTAAATAGGAACAATAACCGAAATTAACTCATTCATTTTAATTTTCCCATGTTTATCGCCAAAAAAGAACGTACGGAACGATTCCACTCTTATCTTCGACAAGATGAATCATGCTATAGGCTAACGGCAGATACATGCTTGTTTGATATAAAAGCCTTCTTATTTTTATATTCGAGCATTGTTTTAACAAATCAGGTATATAAACCACAAGCAATGTCAAGAATGACCAGAGCATTCGACACATCAAAACATTTTTTGAAAAAATAGTCCCTATTACCGTACAAAAAGTGCATCCAAAATGATATGCCTTCATTTCACTATTAATTGTTCTTGTTTTTGCCAGCAGTACTCCTATTGTCAATATAGCATACAAAGCCAAATACAAAACTGCAATTCTTCCTTTGCCGCTTGTTGAAAAAATCTGAACAGGATTTCTTCCATTTACATACATTTCATAATATGGAAAAAATTTCACAACAACCCGAACACCTACAGTAAAAAACATTGCCATGCAAACAGATACAACAGTGGAAACAACATGGATTTTGCGGATATTTTTACAGTATTTTACTATGGCAACCCCTAAATAAGAAATTGCAAACGCAATAATTGTATTATGAATGCCGACCGCTAAAGCAAACAGCAACCATCCCATCCAATTTTTTTTGTTTTTTTCGAGAATTGAAAAGGCATTGATTGCCAACGCAATCGCCATAAATTGTCTTGTTCCATTCATGCTTTCATAGAACAATGTCAATCCTATAAATAAAACACATGACAAAAGGTAATCCTTAGATTTACCTTTTATAAACACAAAGAACCCCACAGAAATTATGAGAGAGTTCAGAAACATTCCAAGCTGAGGAAAATAAATAACCCTTGTAATACAGTAATGTAGCCCAACATATACGAGTGCGCTTTGAATTTGTGACACATTTAATGCCTGCTCCAACGATGATGAATGTGCAATATCTTGGTACATTTTATAATATGTTGATGTATCCGTTCCTATCGTGTACTTTCTAAGCGCCATGGTCATGCCAAACATAAGAAAGCAACAACACAAATAGAAAATTCTTCCACTGACTCTTTTTTCTAGCATTTTAACTTTATATTTTCTTGTCTGCCAAAGTAAAAACACTAAAACAATTTCAATTAAGTATGTACTCATGCCACAAACCTTGTTCCTGTGAATTTTTTCACTGCAAATAGCAAGTTTTTATTTATAATATAGAGCAATGCAGCCACTCTATTTTTCACCCTGCACTTATTATCCAGTGCGATTTCAAATTTTACACTATCCAAGAAACTGTAAATTCTCATATATACTTCTGTGTTGCTATTTTTTATATCTTTGTTGCTCAACAAGACCTGACAGTAATCACTGAATTTTTTTGATTTTGCTGCAGTAACCAACTCTGGATAATTCTCCTCACAAAATGCAACCAAATTATCTGCAGCTTCTAATTCGTCCAAAGAACTCTGTCCAAAAACATGCATAATGCTACCTTCTCTTTGTAGATAGAAATACTGTTTTTGTGTTGTAACAATCACTCGATTTGCCGATAAATAATACTTATATGTGGTAAACTCATCTTCGTGGTATTTTCCTACCGGAAACCTATACTTCTTAGCAATGGATGTAGACAATAACATCGCACAGGCACTAGTATCCAAGGTATCCTGATATAGCATCTTTTCTAATGCTTCTTTACCAGTATAAAGAAACTCGTGTGCATCTATTTTTTTTTCAAGATTAGTATTAAAAGAAAAACAACGGTAAATACCTGTCACTGCAATATCTGCTTGATATTTTTGCTTTAGCTTGACGAGGACTTCCAAATAATCTGGCGCAACAAAATCATCACTGTCAATAAATGTAACTTCACTACCCCTTGCACGCTCAACTCCAAAATTTCTTGCATCAGACAATCCACCATTACTTTTATGCAATGCTCTAATGCAATCATAACTTTGAGCATAGATATCACATAATTTTGGGCATGCATCTGGTGATCCATCATCCACCAAGAGAATTTCAAAATCCCTATATGTCTGTGCTAGAATACTTTGGACACATTTATCCAGATATTCCTCCACCCTATACACTGGTACAATCACGCTAATCATTTTGTTTCCTTTTCAACCGCTTCCATATAGTATCTCTGCATTCGTAATGCTTCTGACTCGCTGTCAAACCCCGCTGTTGCAACCTCCTTTGCGTAGCTTCTTCGGATAGGCTTATTAGCTCTGCAGGCCTTTAAGATTTCATCTGCCCATACATCAACGTCGACATTGAGTGCAATGAAGTGCCCAAGTTCACATGCGTTGGCTTCTCGTGTCACTTCTGTTGAAAAGAACATTGGAAGGCCACAACTTTCTGCCTCCAGCCCAACAACAGGAAGTCCTTCATAAAGAGACGGAAGTAGAAAGCAATCCATTGCATTGTAGAATTGTTGGATATCCTCTCTTCTTCCTAAGTAAGCAACTTGATCATGAATGCCCAACTCATCGATTTTTTTCATCATTTCCTCTTTGAGTTCTCCATCCCCAATCAAGCACAACATTGCATTTGGCTCTTTCTTTGCCACTGCTGCAAAGATTTCAATCATATGTACAGAATTTTTTTGTGCAGTAAATCGTCCAATGTGACCAACTACAATCTTATCTTGCCATAAGAATTTGTTTCTAGTGGCTTCACGAACTGCCGGATTATAGGCGTTGAACTCCGTATTAATTGCCGTTTTAAACACATCGACTTTCCCTGCATCAAATAATTTGTTACCAAACTGCCAACGACCACAATCCTCTCCGCAAGACATATAGTAATTTGCAAACCACTTTGACATAGGACGCAAAATCTTTTTAAGAATTGTTTTCCAGTCGCCCTCGTGTGCCATGGATAAGCTTTCTGAAATTCTTACAGGGATATCGCAATACTTTGCAACAACCATAGGAAAAAGATTCATTGTGCTATTATAAGCATGGACAACCCTATATTTATTTTGCTTAAAGATGCGTGCCATATCCGCCATATTGTGAAAAATATGCTGGTATGGTGTAATTCTGTAAATCCGTCCTCCAAGTTCTAAAATTTCTTGTTCAGGAATTGCCTGTGAATCAGCGTCGCATATAAAATCGAACTGGATTTTACTTCGATCAATATGTCGATAATATTCCATAATTAAGTTCTTTTTTCCGCCTGAATCCATCTTGCCTACAATAATTGCTATTCTCATAGGTTTCATATGCTATCGTTCCCTTAATTAAAAAATTCCAATGTTTTATCAATAACCTTCTGAATGTCTTCCTTCGCGAGGTTATAATACATGGGCAACCGCACTAGCCTATCACTGTCAACAGTTGTATATTCATCTTTTCCTGCAAATCGCCCAAATTTCAGTCCTGCTGGAGCACTATGTAATGGAACATAATGAAACACACATAAGATGTCATTTTTCTTCATAAATTCTATATATGCTTGTCGTGTCTCCAAATCTTTACACTTAAGATAAAACATATGGGCGTTATGCACGCATCCAATTGGCACAGTTGGAAGCTCCACAATTCCATTATCTTTCAATAATTTAAATGCTTCAAAATATCGATTCCATAAATCTAACCGATTCTCATTAATTTCATCCGCCACTTCCAACTGTGCCCAAAGATATGCTGCATTCAAATCACTCTGTAAATAGCTGTCACCAAAATCGACCCAATTGTACTTTGCCACCTGTCCACGGAAAAACTGTGAACGATTTGTACCTTTTTCACGCAAAATTTCAGCTTTTTCAATATATGCAGGGTTATTAATAACGATTGCTCCACCCTCTCCCATCGAATAGTTCTTTGTTTCGTGGAAGGAGTAACAACCAAAATCACCAATCGTGCCCAATGCCCTTCCTTTATAAGTGCTCATAACGCCTTGTGCCGCATCCTCTACAACCATTAAGTGGTGTCGTTTTGCGATATCCATAATGGTATCCATTTCACAAGCTACTCCAGCATAATGAACAGGACAAATAACTTTTGTCCGTTCAGTTATAGCAGCTTCGATTTTCGTTTCATCGATATTCATTGTATCTGGACGAATATCAACAAATACAAGTGTAGCTCCAGCCAAAACAAAAGAATTTGCTGTACTGGAGAATGTAAAACTAGGCAGAATCACTTCGTCTCCTGATTTAATGTCACACAGAAGAGCTGCCATATCCAGTGCCGTTGAACCACTTGTCGTCAGCATAACCCTCTTAGCTTTAAATTTGTTCTCTAGCCATTCATTGCACTTCTTTGTAAATGGTCCATCTCCACAAATTTTATGATTTTCAACTGCTTCATGCATATATTTAAACTCTGTGCCAACAAAAGGCGGTACATTAAAATGAATCATCTTTTCTCCCATTGATTAAAATAATTACACTTTGACTTTTTAATTGATAGAAATACACTTTATCATTTTAAACTCAATATTATCTTTTTTGCCATGCTAATCTATAATACTTCGTTCATATTGTATTAGTATTGATGCTTTCATATATAGCATCTTAATACAACTTCAACAACGATTCTCTATCCCTATGTTATTCCGACCCTCTTCCGGTAAGCACGACTCCTATTGTCTTGATGAGTATACTTATATCCAGCCATATACTCCAGTTATCTATGTACTTGCAGTCAAGCTTGACCACGTCCTCGAAGCTCTTGATCTCGGATCTTCCGCTTACCTGCCACATACCTGTTATTCCGGGTTTCATGGCAAGGCGTCTCTTATGATGATCCGAATAATCCTTAAATTCCGACACTGTAGGCGGTCTTGTACCCACCAGAGACATCTCACCCTTGAGTACATTAAAGAACTGCGGAAATTCGTCAAGTGAGGTTTTACGGATAAACTTGCCCACTCGTGTAATACGCGGATCATCCTTCATCTTGAACATAAGTCCGTCCATCTCATTATCCTTCATGAGTGCCTTCTTACGTTCCTCGGCATCTATATACATGGAACGGAATTTGTATATCTTGAATATACGTCCGTTCTTACCGACTCTCTCCTGTGAAAATAGTATAGGTCCCGGCGAATCAAGCTTAATGGCTATGCCCAGTATGCAATAAAGTATAAGTGTTATCACGCATCCTACAGCTCCGCCTGCAATATCCGTAAGGCGCTTGATGATCATATACCTCATCTTGGGCTGTGGTGGGTTATAGTTCACCATGGGTATCTTGTCCATGAAGAAACCAAGGCTCTTCACAATATACGGATAATATGTACTGTCCGCAGACCTTATGGATCTGTTAAGCTCCTCTACGGTAGGAAGACTTAAGTGTACTGATAAGCCCATCTTGACCAGAGCCTGCATAGCGTCCATGACATGCTCGGCATTATTGTCGCTTACAAAGAAGAATGCCTCATCTACCGCATTTTGCTGCACCCACTCTACAAGATCCTGTCTGCCGGCAACAACCGGGATATGATCTATCTCTGACTTATCTGTATCAGACTCTCCCCCGCTAATAGGACAGCATTCCTCATCCAAGAGAGCTATGGCACTTATCTTGCGTGACCAATCCCTCTTAAGGAGGTCACTTACAAGCGCTGCCCTATCACTTGTAGTGATAAGCATAACTATAGAAGCACTGTTAGTCTTGTAGTACATCCTGATTACATAGTCTTGTACAAGCTTATATGATACCGTAAGTAGCACAAAATGGATGCTCGCCGTACTTACAAAGAAATACCTTGATAAGCTGACCTCATTCTTCTGAACCAGTAATATTATCGCCCATATGCCTGACATAAGGAATGTAGTTATGAAACAGCGGCATGCGGATGACAGCCACGAACTCTTGCTGAATGCATACTTGCCGTCATACATGGTCATGAACATGGTGAAGCACTCAGCAATCACTACCGGAAATATAGCTGTAACAAAGGTATTTGTTGCCATAAACTCCGGTGTGAGCTTGTGATAAGCCAAAAGGACAGCTATCGCAAGCATGGGGCTTACGACAGCTGCCGCTATATGTGTGGCTAAGGTTATAGTAAATTCAAGTTTCTTTTTCTTCATATAACTAATTATATATGTAGTAAGTGCTTTTTAAGCACTCTTTCTTCCTGCCTTAAGCTTTGCTGTAAGCTGAGCAAAGGTGTCCGTAACAAACTTCTCTCTCATTATAAGTAATAGCATGCCGTATACACCAAAGTAAATGCATGCCGATATAATCAGTACAATAAATACATGCAGTTCTAGGTTCCTGGCTAAGATGCCTGCAGCCGAAGCTACAATAACTGATATAATTATCTTATCATACCTTATTCCTTTAAGCGTACTTAAATATTCCTTATGTATATGTGACAAATAATAGACTTGTACAGCCAGTACTGCAATCTCGGCTATTACCGTGCCTATTGCCGCTCCCGAAGCTCCATAACCAGGTATCAGTAAGGCATTGATAATTATATCTATAACTGCTCCTACTATCTCCGAATAAAGGACAAATCGCTCTCCTCCGAGAGGCACCAGTATCTGTATGCCTGTGACATTGGACAAGGCAATCAGCAGCACTGTCGGCATAATGATCTGCATAGGTACTACTGATGGCATATAATCGACACCTGCTATAAAAAGTATACTCTCTCTTGCAAATATTATGAAAAAGACCATAAGCGGCAAAGCTGCCACAACTACAAAATTAAATGCTATCCCTATAATACGCTTAAGTTCATCTGTCTTGCCTTGTTCCGCATAATACGAAGCTCTTGGAAGGAGCACTGTTCCGAGTGAAGTCACGGCAGCAACCAGTATCACCTTGAATCTTATTGCCGCATTATAGTACCCTACTTCCGTATTATTACTCATAAATCCCAGCATAACAGTATCCAGATTGGTATATATGGTCGTAGCACATGACATGGCAAAAAAGGTAAGTATAGCCTTGAAATGATGCCTGAACTCATATCCGAAGCATGGCTTAAGCGATATATACCTTCTGACATTGATAAAGTTAAGTATGCCGGATGCAGATGTTGCAAATACCGTAAGCAAGGCATATGCCTTATAATCAGCACTTGTATGTATGAATACAAATATAAGCACCAGCGATATCGTCTTGAACAGCAGTGACCTGCATGTAATATATGTATACTGCTCAAGTCCCTTATATAGCCACTCCATACCTAATGCATTAAAGAGTATAGATATACTGCATATTAAGATAAGCTCCGCATTATCACGGAGCTTAGGGAACATGCATATGGCAAGTACCAAGGTCGCATATGCTACCAATGACATGAATAGATTGATAGCAAACAATTCTTGTGTATTGCGGCTTAACTTAAGCTTGTCATCTCTAAGCTGTGCCGTGATCCTGATTCCGTATGACGAGATGCCAAGCTCGGAAAAAATCAGGAAATACGATACAAGAGACTGTGCAAAGCTTACTCTGCCAAGTCCTGTCGGTTCCAGTATACGCGACACATAAGGAAATGTGATAAGCGGAAACACAAATGAGGACATAGTCAGCAATGCATTCATTATGAAATTGAACTTTATAGATACATTTTTTTGATGCATAGTCTGCTCAATTACTTACTTAAGTTCATATCAATAACATGCTCATCTTCATTTCTAACTTGGATATTGGCAAATGTCATCAGTACAAAAAAATTGTATGCAAGCTCCTGCCAATGATGCTCAACAACACATTGCAAACCAATAATAGCCAAGATAATCACTAAATAAATATTAAGCTTCAAACTTTTGGCAATACATTTGCACTCTATCCATAGCATACATATAAATGCAATTAATCCCTTACACAAAAGAACTGCAATATACGAGCTGTCAAGAAAAAAATACCAACTTGGAAAAACAGTAGTGCTCCCCATTCCTATCTGTGGGATATCACTTCCGAACAAAGTGATTCCATAATCAAGATAAGCCTGATGTCCCATACTGAATCTTCCGCTCAGGGCACTATCTATAGCTGCAAACAATCTGTTATCTATAGGATATTTAATAGTTAACACTATAGTCAGAGTAATACATACTGCTATACCCGCAATACACGTCATTGCTGTAATTCTTCTTAAAGTTTCAGCAATGTTAAATCTTGGATTGATCAATACATAGCGATATAGGAATGTCGCAGCTATAAATAATACTATACAGATGACATTATTCCTAGCTCTGGTAAATCTGAATAATATAAAAGCCAATACAATTAAACACATATATTCTATATTATTAAACTTTCCCTCTCTCAAATATCCGTATCCAAACAACAAAAACAGCACATGTGCAGCAAAGTCCGTAGTATAACATATACCTAATGCATGAGCATAATGTCCTCCACGGGAATCATATACCAGATCTTCAATAAGCTCCAATTGCGAAGCTGCAACAGCTGCAAGCATTATACAGATTCCTACTATAAGTGTTGGCTTAACTATCTGCTTGAAAGATACATCTTTCGCACCTATCACCATAAATGTAAAGTATATTAAGTATCTTTGGTGTAGTACGATCATATTACCGACAGCAGCTGATAACATCAAAAAAATCAAACATATATCTCGCCATTCTCTTTTTGAGATATACAGCATCCGATACATAGACGCAACAAAAGCACCCACTATAGATAATAATGATACCGCTCTCGGCAAATCAAATGGAAACATTGTTGTCAATATAAATACGTGAGTAAAATAGATAAGCCAACTCACTATATATATTCTGTCAACAAATACCTTATAATCTATTAATTTATTTCTTAGATTGTTTATCAATCCGTCGATAAAATTCATAAATAACTATTTCTTAATATTAAACTTTTACACGGCTATACCTATGAGCTGCTTACCTGCATTTCTGATAAGTGTTATCTCGTCTGCAAGGTTCTGCACCTTGGTCTTCTTAAGTGACTCTACAAGTACAATGGCATCATGCTCGGCTACCGCAAGCACCGTATCTGTATTACTGTTCAGCTTGCTCATTGCACTTACCTGCTCAAGTCCTGTCACCTTGGCAATTGCTTCCGCAACCTCCTTAAGCTTTTTGCTGTCTGTACTTCCGGTAACAAGTATGGAATGAATGTCCTCTGACAGACAGTTCTTGACATTGGCTGCTACAAAGCCTGTCTTATCTGCTTCGCCCAATACATTCTCATGGAAATATGCTGATACTTCATTAGCTGTCTTAATAGTTCCGTCAAAGAGATATCTGAAGCCAAATACGCAGCATACAAGAAATGCTCCTACTACAAAGCCTATGATTCCGTACTTTGCAAGTGCCTTGCTTCCCACACCGTCTGCCGAGAGCATCTCTGCCTTATATTCCTCAAAGCTCTGAAGCTTCTCCGGTCTCTCGAGATCCTTATAATAATCCATCATAGAATCGGCATTATTCACTACAGTTTGGAGACTTGATATCCTGATGAGACTGCTGAACTTTGTATCTTCATCCTCAAGTGAATCAAAAACATCAAGCTCTTTATTAAGCATATCCACTGCTGACAAGTACTCCTCAAAGGTCTTATCACGCATATCATAGACTCTTAGTTCACCCTCATACTGTTCCTTAAGCAGCTCATAGTCTTGCTGAAGCTCCGCCTCAAGCTGTGCCGTGTCTGTATCAGCCGTATCGGACTTGGCCTTGAGACTGCCTGCTGCCGCTCCGAGCACCGCGCATATAACTGCACCGATGAGGATCAGCTTCCAGCCCTTAAATACTGTTTTGATAAGATCTGTAAGGTCTATCTCTATATCTTCGTCTGTGTAATTAAAGTTGTTATTATTCATTATTTTTCTTCCGTCCTATGGTTTATACCGATTTTGCTTCTCTGAGCTTCTTCTTGATCTTCGTTATGGTGTTTTTAAAGCCGCGTTCACCGAAGCTCTTCTTCAACAAGTTAAATCTGTCTCTTACGACTTTTGATTTGGTTTTGACCGGCAAACCGTTTTGTTCCAGGAAGCGTAATCTGTTCTCGATTTCTATCATCCTGTTGCCGCATATACTTATCGGAAACGGAAGCTCCAGAAACCTTGTATAGCAAACTCTAAGATCATCAATCATGTCCTTACATTCTTCTCTTTGTGAGAAGAAGAACAAATGGATCATCGGTATACTCATATCCGCAATTATCTTCTTATTATACTTAAGGCAATAGGCATGCAGCAGATGCTCGTCATCTATGCTGTCCGGCTCAACTTTGGATATTTCTTCGGTCCAAAGTTTCTTTTCAAATAGCAGGCAATTGATCGAATACCTCTCCTTATTATTAACCGCTTTTTGCTCAAGACCTTCGGCAAATTCGATATATCTCTCAGGCTGCATTGTCGTCTTGTTGTGCAGCCATCTTGCAATATACGGATATCTCCATATGGTACCGTTTGCGCCGCTGTATATTCTGTCCTTGGGATATAATCTGTGCGGTGAATACGGATCTGTAGGTTTATCCCAGCCTATATACTGTTTTCTGGCTATCTTTGAGAAATATTCCTCCGCAAGCTCCGGTGAATGCTCTATTATCTGCTTAAATCCGAACGGATTGTTGTTCACAAGCGTTGTTGCGTAGGCAAATCTGTCTCCGTATCTGTCCTTATTTGATAAATAGCAGTCAATAAGCTTATCCGCCCAGTCCGGTGTAAGTACCATTACATCATCATCAAGCTTGATTATATGATCATACTTCTCAAATCTCTGACTGTTGAACAAGGTTCTGAGTGAGTTGAACGGGGTTCCCGGCTTGATATCATCTATTACTTTTATACGGTCCGGATACAGATAATGATATCTTTTTGCTACCGAATATGTACGCTCGCAGTCATAAGTACCTCTTCCGTTCTGAAGAATATATATATCCACTCCGGCATCGGTCGAGAACTTTGCATGGGTTGCAAGCGCAAGCTCAAGGCTCTCATAATCCGCAAAGGCCAATATGACTATAGCAAGTCTTTTCTTGAATTCCGTTATTTTTTCTTTATCAAGCATATCAATCTCTATATATTTTGCGGCTTAAGCATCAATGAAAGATACTCCGCATTCTTTTATCTTTAATTCACCTGTCTTTTGCATATGTCCGAAATAGAAACCGTATAATATCTCTGCCAGATATCCGAGTGTGCGTTTTCCGTTCACACTGTACATTGAAGTATCTATACGGGCATCTGTATCAAAGAGTACATTAAACATCCATTTACAGTAATCCGCTATGACCTGAGGCTTTGCAATAAATATCTGATACATCCTTTTTCTGGGACTGTTTAGATATTCTTCTATCTCATCTGTCAATTCGGGATGAATGCGCTTCAAAGTTTCTTCCAGTTCAACAAGATCATCTATATGTACTCCGGGAATCTTATTGGCCCAATCATCATATGGTGAAGTAATACCCAGCTGAGCGAGATCCGATTCATAAGGAAGCACAATGTCATATTCTTCAAGCAATGTACTTATTGCTGCATCTGTAATTCCTATACTGTTTGGAAAATCAGATCCGATATTTTTGAAATGCACACACTTATATGCTTTTTTCTCTATATCGTCTTTGGCTTTGTCAAAGACATCATTGAGTATCAGCTGGCGTCTGTACTGGAACAAACCGATGTACTTATAATCATTCAGATTAAGATTTTTCCACATCCAGTATAATACCGTACACTCGCTGTACTCATTATTTCTTGCAGATATGTTATCTCCTGTATCATCGCCTGCCATACTTGTAAGGAATTTTATTCCGGCATCATCGGTATTGCCATCCTTATTCTTGTGAGCGCATGCTCTTCCGGCATGTATCGGTATGATAAAATCGCTGTCTAATAGACTAAAAGGCTTATGATAAGCGGTAAATATATACCCGTTCCCCTTTTTTAATTCTTCTGTATGTCTGAACATGTCAAAAATTATACATCCGTTTCTTTGTTTTGTGTGATTACCAATCCCCTGATCAGCATCCTTCGTCTGCTGCCCGCAGGGAAGAGGCGGTTTAGCTTGCGCATATCTATCTTAAGCTTAAGCGGTCCTACGCTGAAGCTCCTTATCTCCATGGTGCTCTGCTTGGCGTCAGGATCGGTATTGTAGAACTTGATGTATCTTAGTTCTCCGCACTTTGTGCCCTGGCTTAACTTGTAGGTGTAATATATGCCGAAGAGGCGTTCCGCAAGGAAGCCCATGATACGCGGCTCAATGAGTTCGTGGCTGTCATCACTGCCCTGTTGTAAGTCTGTGACTGCTTTGCCGTCTGTATCCTGAATTCCGGCTTCCGCCTTATCGGCGGATGCATTTACATCAGCCTTAAGCTCTACTGCTGCATCAATATCAGCTTTCGGAAGCTCGCAGCCGGATACATTTACAGTATCAGGAGCAGCCTCCGAGCTAAGATACATACCCGCGCATCGTTCGTACTCCTCAAGTATATCAAAGAGCCAGCTCATGTACTCACTGAATATGTCCTTACGCATTATATACATATTCATATAGTATACCTCATGCGAGGACATATAGCTGTCTGCCGCCTCGCTGTACTCCGGATGTCTTGCCTTAAGTATCTCTATTGCCTTGTCGAGACATGCCTTGTTGTGGTATCGACAGTATTGCTCATACACGCTCGTATTGATGCGTTCTCTGTACACGGTAAGTATATCATAGTCCCTTATCAGCTCGCGCATCGACTTCTCGTCAATTTTGCGACAGGAGAGATCATCCCAGACATTGTCCATCTCTATGTACGGTGTTATGCGTTTTCCGTCTATACTTCCACCTGCCTGCACCTCGCAGACCTTGTCGAATGCAAGGTATCTCCTGTAATGAAAAAAGCCGTAATAATCGCAGTCTGCATGCTTCCACGCCCAGTACTGTGCCGTAAGCTCGCAGTAATACGGATTTTTGACTGAGATATTGTCGCCCTCATTATCGGGCTGCATGCCTTTAAGGCGCTTATCGGTAAGTGCGGCACCGACCTGCACCGGACAAAGCAAAGGATTATCCGGCACATAGCTTGGCTTGTGGCAGGCTATGAATATATTTATTTTTTCTTTACTGCTTGTGTCGTTCATTGCTTGATCGTTTCTTTTGCTGTCTGTCGCTTATATACTGAGCTCATACCTCGCCATGACAAGTTCGGTGACTGCATTTTTCTTTACTCTCATGTGCAGGCTGTCGATAGTATCCCTGACTGTATCCTCTGTAAGTATCGGCAATGCCTGTCTGTATTCCGGATATTGATCCATAAGCTCTCTGAACAATCTGATCAGCACATCGTTCCTGCCGGGTTTTGACGGATATCCCCTGGATATGAGTGCCATATTATTGTCAAAGTTCGGAGCAAGTCCGAGCAGCTCTCCGGTCTCGATATCTCTCAGTAAGCCAAAGTTATTGGTATGTCTGTCCGGATTGGCTATTATCGTATCAAGAAATATCATCCTGATATAATCATTTATTGCCTGAGGGCAGATAAGCTTCAGCTGTTCGACTACATCTGCGTAGTCTTCATTTTCACCCATAAATGCGGCTGCCGGTTCAAAGTTGACTGCTGCATTGTCCGTGAAATCAAGGGACTTGATATATCCGTCTCCTCTGTAATACTCTGCCATATTCATGCCAAGTGCCTGACCGAGTCTGCACGCAAAGAGCTCTGAAAACAATTCTTCGTGTGAGGCCTTTTTGTACATATACCATCTTCCGCCTATAAGCCTCCAGCATTTCTCAAAGCTGCCTACATTGGTAAGCTCCGGCGTCTTGGTGTATTTTCCGCTTGCTGCTTTGTTAAAGCTGTCATAACTTCCTGTAAGTGCCAGCTTGGCAAAGTAATTGTTGTCGAATCTGACGTCCTTATAGCTCAGTTCTTCGCTGGGTCTCTTGATCCAATAATTATCTGTTATTGTTGCGCCGTGTGAGTAGAGAACCGTTGATATATCGTCTCGCTCGCTGAGTCGGAGTGCTTTCTTGAGCAGACGGGAATTAGCCCTATGCGAATCAATGGCTCTCGTTTCAAGCCATCTGTCGGCATCTGACACTCTTTTTAAATATAAGGGCAGGAGCTTGTCATCTATAACTCTAAGTCTGCCGTCTTTCCACTCAGCCGCCTCTCTGTCTGCGGACATTATAAGATAATCAGCCACCTGATTCCCTCTCATTTTTATTTGCGGTAAATTCTGTACAAATGTTCTTTTGTATCCGGCTTACAGCCAGTCATGCTCTATCGCCTGTTTCAGAGTGACAAACATATTATAGTATTTTTCTCATACAACACTCTTTCTTTATTGCTTACTCAAGCATAGTGCTTATCCGATTGCATAGTTATTGTATATTAGCAGAAATATTCCGCCTCTCCAAAATAGCTCATCCATTTTGATACAATTTCCGAGCTTCTTGCCTCAACGATCCTCATTATATTTCTCAAAATATGCTCCGGTATATGAGAATTATTATTACAAAGATATACTCTCCCTGCCCTTGTAATCCAAATCTTCGTTGCATTTTCTATAGGTTTTCCTTCTGCAACATGCACATGAACAGGTTCTAGTGGTTTTCCCTCATTTGTCCAAAAGTATATCCAGTATGACCCTATTTTAAAAACCTGAGGCATTTTCAAAACCTCCGTCTTTTGAAAACTCCATAATCAAATGAGCTGTTGACCGTATTATTTCTT
>Ga0129312_1000337_pt1 | contig 43723 bp, 37 predicted proteins | sample O827metagenome_FD_94434 | JGI IMG/M metagenome (GOLD analysis project Ga0129312, IMG submission 94434) | Orangutan group fecal microbial communities from Wisconsin, USA - O827 metagenome | ecosystem: Host-associated > Mammals > Digestive system > Large intestine > Fecal | place: USA: Wisconsin... | reverse complement strand
GAAATGACACGGTTTTCGCCCATTATTAAGAGCTTGTCATTGTTTGCAACTTAATTAACCATTGCACAGATGGCTAAAATACAAGCTTTTTTGTGCAAAATATATAAGAAAGTATAGAGAGAATATCATGCTGCAACAGAATATCGAAACTTTTATCGGCTGTGATGCGGAATACGAAGAAGCGGAAATTGTCCTCTTCGGAGCGCCCTTCGACTCCACCACGTCTTATCGCCCGGGCACCCGCTTCGGAAGCAAAGCCATACGGAGTGAGTCCTACGGACTGGAAACCTACAGCCCCTATCAGGACGAAGACCTGACGGATTACCGGGTGTTTGACAGCGGTGACATTGAGCTTTGCATGGGAAACAGTGAAAAAGCCCTGCAGGCAATTTCGGAGCGGACAGCCACGATTTTAGAGGACGGCAAGGTGCCGTTCATGATAGGCGGGGAGCATCTGGTCACCCTTGGCACTTTCAGGGAAGTATATAAAAAATATCCGGATGTCTGCATTGTGCATTTCGATGCCCACACGGATTTGCGGGAAGATTATCTGGGAGAGCCCCTTTCCCATGCCTGCGTCATCCGCAGATGCCATGACTACGTGGGAGACGGACGGATTTTCCAGTTCGGTATCCGTTCCGGGGACCGCAGCGAATTTGTCTGGGCAAGGGAAGGACATACGTTTTTGCATCCCTTCGACTTAAACAATCTGCAGGAGGCGGTGGAAAAAATCGGGAACAGACCGGTGTATTTTACCATTGATTTGGACGTACTGGATGTGTCCGTATTCCCGGGAACCGGCACCCCCGAGGCAGGCGGTGTCACTTTCACGGAGCTTTTGCAGGCAATCCGGGAAGTATGCGGCAGCCTGCACATTGTGGGCTGCGATGTAAACGAATTAAATCCCATGCTGGACAACAGCGGGGCTTCCACAGCGGTGGCATGCAAGGTGGTCAGGGAATTCCTGCTGGCGCTGCTTAGTAAAAACAGAAAAGGAGAGTAAAAATGGGTAAAGTTTTAGTAATCGGCTGCGGCGGCGTAGCGGGCGTCGCTATTCAGAAATGTGCACAGAATGACACGGTGTTTGACGAAATCGTCATCGCCTCCCGTACCGTAAGCAAGTGCGATGCACTGGCGGAAAAATTAAAAGGAAAGACAAAAGCGGTTGTCTCCACGGCACAGGTGGATGCGGACAATGTGGAGGAGCTGGTGGCTCTGATTAACCGGGTGAATCCGGACATTGTGCTGAATTTAGCGCTTCCTTACCAGGATTTAACCATCATGGATGCCTGTCTGAAGACCGGCGTGGACTATGTGGACACCGCCAACTACGAAGCAGAGGATACCAATGACCCTGCGTGGCGTAAAATTTACGAGGAACGCTGCAAGGAAAAAGGCTTTACGGCTTATTTCGACTATTCCTGGCAGTGGGCATACCGGAAGAAATTTGAAGAAGCGGGCATTACCGGTCTTTTGGGCACCGGCTTTGACCCCGGTGTAACCAGCGTATTTTCCGCTTATGCCTTAAAGCATTATTTTGACGAAATCCACTACATCGACATTTTGGACTGCAACGGCGGCGACCATGGCTATCCCTTTGCCACCAATTTTAACCCGGAAATCAACCTACGTGAGGTTTCCGCAAACGGCTCTTACTGGGAAAACGGCCACTGGGTGGAAACCGAGCCCATGGAAATCAAGAGAGAGTACAATTTTGACGGCGTGGGAATGAAGGATATGTATTTACTGCATCACGAAGAAATTGAGTCTCTGGCGGAAAACATTCCCGGCGTAAAGAGAATTCGTTTCTTTATGACCTTCGGACAGAGCTACCTTACCCATATGAAGTGTCTGGAAAATGTGGGCATGCTGCGCACGGACCCGGTGATGTACGAAGGAAGGGAAATCGTACCCATCCAGTTTTTGAAGGCGCTGCTGCCCGACCCGGCATCCTTAGGACCCCGTACCGTAGGAAAAACCAATATCGGCTGTATTTTCACCGGCGTGAAGGACGGCGTGGAGAAATCCATTTATATTTACAATGTGTGCGACCATCAGGAATGTTATAAGGAAGTGGGTTCCCAGGCGATTTCCTACACCACCGGCGTGCCCGCCATGATTGGCACCATGATGGTGCTCACGGGACAGTGGAAAAAGCCCGGCGTGTTCAACGTGGAAGAATTTGACCCCGACCCTTACATGGAAGCTCTGAACAAATGGGGACTTCCCTGGGTAGTGGATGAAAATCCGGTGCTGGTACCATGATGAGGGAATTGCAGACTCCCTGCTATGTGATTGACATGGACAGGCTGAAGGAAAATTTAGAAATATTAAAGGGTGTATCCGACCGGACCGGCTGCCGCATTCTTTTAGCACAGAAGGCCTTCAGCGCTTACCGGACATATCCTCTTATCGGCAGCTATCTGGCAGGCGCCACCGCCAGCGGGCTTTACGAGGCAAAGCTCTGCAAAGAAGAGATGCCAAAGCACATGGAAAACCATATTTTTTCTCCGGCGTTTCAGGAAAAGGACTTTGCCGAAATCTGTGAAATCTGTGACCACATTGTATTTAACTCGGTAAAACAGTTGAAAAAATTCGGAGAGAGAGCAAAGATGGCGGGGCTGCAGGTGGGACTTCGCATCAATCCGGAGAAATCCACTCAGGAAGGGCATGCCATTTATGACCCCTGCGCACCCGGCAGCCGTCTGGGTGTGACGCTTGCCGAATGGCAGCAGGCATATGAACAGGAACCGGTACTTTTAAGTCTTCTGGATGGTTTTCACTTCCATACCCTCTGTGAACAGAACGCGGATGCCCTGCTTGTGACACTGAAAGCGGTGGAAGAAAAATTCGGGCATTATTTTGACGGGAAAAAATGGATAAATTTCGGAGGCGGTCACCATATTACCAGAGCGGATTATGATGTGCCGGCGCTGGAAGAAGCCATACGGCATATGCAGGAAAAATACGGTCTGCTGGTATATTTAGAGCCCGGCGAAGCGGTGGCGCTGAATGCCGGGTACCTGTATACGACAGTTCTGGAGGTGCAGGAGAAAAAAAACATCGTTATTTTAGATACCTCTGCCGCCTGCCATATGCCGGACGTGCTGGAAATGCCCTACCGCCCGCCCCTTAAGGAAAGTGGGGAAGAAGGCGAAAAGGCATTTACTTACCGCCTTGCGGGTCCGACCTGTTTAGCCGGGGATGTCATCGGAACCTATTCCTTTGACCGGAAGCTAAAAGAAGGCGACAGGCTTGTATTTGAGGACATGGCAATTTATTCCATGGTAAAGAACAATACCTTTAACGGAATGCCCCTGCCCTCTGTATATTTGAAAGAGGGAGACCGATATACCTTATGGAAATCCTTTACCTATGAAGATTTTAAAAGCCGGCTTTAACCGGACAGAAAACGGGTAAGGAAACATGGACAAAAGAATTGGCAAAAGTATCGGCAGATTGCAGAAAGGTTGAAAAATGGCTGAGAAAAAATTGGTGGCGCTGACATTCGACGACGGCCCCTCCGTAGGCACTACGGACAAGGTGCTGGATGTTTTAAAAGAAAATGACATTGTGGCAAGCTTCTTTTTAATCGGACAGAAGATTACGGAGGAGTCGGCCTATCTGGTGAAACGTGCCCACGATATGGGCTGCACCATGGAAAACCACTCTAAGACCCATCCGGGCATGACGGGGCTTCCGGATGAGGAGATTTTAGAGGAAATTTCCTATACAACGAATAAAATAGAAGAAATCACGGGAGAAAAGCCCGCTTTTTTCCGTCCGCCTTATATCGACTATGACCAGAGACTGTTCGATCTGGTGGATTTGGGCTTTATCTGCGGCTACGGCTGTGAGGACTGGCTGCCGGAAGTCAGCGCCGAAGAAAGAACCCGCCGTATTTTAGAGCAGGCGCATCCCGGTTTCATTATTCTGGTGCACGACATGGAGGGGAATACCCAGACCATCGAAGCCATAAAGAAGATAATCCCCGCCCTCAAAGAGCAGGGATATGAATTCGTAACCATCCGTGACCTGTTTGCAAAGAGCGGAAAGGTACCGGAAAGAAATACATTGTATATGGAAGTAACACTTTAGAGATTGGCTAAAATGCACAAAAACTCCCCTTATTTATTTGTGAAAATGTGAGAATTGTATAAGGTGTGTTGACATGGCATTGGCAAAAGAGTATAGTGAACTTATCAAATGAATGAAAAACTTGACAGGTTGTTACTTTAAGTAGGCAAAACTGTATTGTGCTTGTAGATGAATTGGATTTATGGGTATGATGCAGTTATTTTTTTACAGAGGTTTATGTTTTATGAAAGTGCTTAACGTAATTAACAATAACGTTGTCAGTTCATTAGATGAGAAAAACCGCGAAATAGTTGTTATGGGAAAGGGGATCGGCTTTCATAAAAAGCCCGGTGAAGAAATAGCGGATGCCCAGGTGGAAAAGGTGTTCCGGCTGCCCGATGAAACGCATGACCGGTTTATGAAGCTTGTACAGGATATTTCCTACACCCATATGAAGCTGGCCAGTGACATCATTGATTACGCCTGTGAACATGTAGGCAGGAAGCTTCGCAAGAGCATCTACGTGACACTGACCGACCATCTGGATTTTGCTATCCAGAGAGAAAAACAGGGAATGGTATTCCAGAACGCACTTCTTTGGGAAGTGAAGGAATATTATGTAAAGGAATACGAAGTCGGAAAGATGGCGCAGAAGCTTGTAAAAGAGCGGGAGGAAGTTACACTTTCCGATGATGAAGCCGCTTTTATTGCCCTGCATATCATCAATGCGGAAGAAGATACCGACGAGAAAAAGGATATGAAGTTCTTAAGTTTAACCCGGGACATCCTTACCATAGTACAGGATGACCTGGATCTGGATTTCAAGGACGAAAGTATTGATTACAGACGTTTTATGACGCACCTGAAATTTTTTATCCAAAGAGCAGTGAAAAAGGATTACAGCTATGGAGACGACACAGCGGATGTTTACAGTGAGCTGGTAAAAAAATGTCCCGGGGAATATGCCTGTGCGGCGGATATTAAAAAATACGTCAAAGACAAATTAGATTATGAAGCATCGGAAGAAGAACTTATTTATCTGACCGTACACCTGCACCGGTTGACAAAATGCAGCAAAAAACAGTCGGAGCAGGAAAATTAAATATTCAATCTTTAAGGGATTGTTACGTTGATTCGGCAAAACCCGGACAGAGGAAACCTTGTGCAAGAAAAGGAATGACTTTGTCCGGGCTTTTTTATAAAAATAACAAGAACAAATAAATGGGGATGAGCCAGTATCCCCGTCACAACAAAGGAGGATAACCTATGTACTACAAAGAAAACCCTAAGTTTCCCGAAGGCTTTATGTGGGGTGCTTCCAGCGCAGCCTGGCAGGTAGAAGGCGGTGTTGCCGACGGCGGCAGAACTCCGGCCATGATTGACTTAAACAGCAAAAAGAAAAAACCGTATGCGGATGACTCCATCTGTGCAGACCATTATCACAGATACAAGGAAGACGTGGCACTGATGGCAGAATGTGGATTTTCTTCTTACCGCTTCTCCATTTCCTGGTCTCGTATCATTCCCCATTCCGACGGAAAGGTAAATCCGGAAGGTATTGCTTTCTACAATGATTTAATTAACGAACTTGTTAAGAACGGCATTACTCCCATCATTACCCTGTATCATTACGATTTGCCGGTATGGGTATTTGAAGAACTGGGCGGCTGGAAGAGCAGAAAGACCATTGATGCCTTTGACCACTATGTAAGAACCTGTTTTGAAAATTTCGGCGACAGAGTAAAATACTGGCTTTCCATCAATGAACAGAATATGCAGATTGTTTACGGACACTGGCTCGGCACCGATGCCGGATGCACCGACTGGGAAAAGGAACAGTGGGATATCAACCACATCATGAACCTTTGCCATGCAAAAGCTGTTATTGCCTGCCACGAAATGGTGGAAGGAGGAAAAATCGGTCCCGTTCCCGGATATGTTCCCATTTATCCCAAGACCTGCAACCCGGCAGACCAGATTGCAGCCATGAATGCGGAGGAGCTGACCGAGAAAATCTGGAACGATACCTATGTTTACGGCGAGTACAGCAACTTCGTAAAGAGATACTGGAAGGAAAAAGACATTCATCCCGATATCCGTCCCGAAGATTTAGAGCTTATGAAGAAAGCAAAGATTGACTTCATTGCCGTGAACTGCTACAGAAGCAACACCGCCCATGATGCAAAACCGGGCACCGAGAGACTGGAATACGAATTGAACAAATTCGGCAACAAGGGTGACATCCAGTTCCCGAACTACCCCGGAGAATTTGCTCTCTGCGCAAACCCTTATGTAGAATATACCGACTGGGACTGGGAAATCGACCCTTCCGCAATGCGTTACTCCTTAAGATACTTATGGGATCATTACAGACTTCCCATGATGATTACCGAAAACGGCTTCGGTGCAAACGAAACCAAGGGAGAGGACGGACAGGTGCATGACGAAGCACGTATCAACTTCTTAAGAGACCAGATTTACAATGTGGGACTGGCAATCGAAGACGGATGCGAAGTCATTGCTTACAATCCCTGGTCCTTCACCGACCTGCTTTCCACCGGCAACGGTATCAAGAAACGTTACGGTCTGGTTTATATTGACACTACAGATGAAGAGTTAGTGAACTGTACCGATGTATCCAAGCTCAGCATGAAGCGTATCAGAAAGGATTCCTTCTACTGGTATTCCAAGCTCATTAAGAGCAACGGTACCGACTGGGGCAAGGATATGAAACAGGAATAAGGAGGGAGAACATGGGACTTTTTGCAAAAAAGAAACTTCCTGCATGGAACCCGGGAACATTAGGCTCCATTACCCAGGGAAAAGTAATGCCGGTAACAGAAGTAAAGGATGAGGTGTTTTCCCAGAAAATGCTGGGAGACGGTGTGGCATTTCTTTCGGAGGACGGCGTGGTGGTTTCCCCCTGTGACGGAACCGTAACCGCATTTTTCCATACCAATCATGCGATTGGACTGACAACGCAGGACGGTGCGGAGATATTAATCCACATCGGTCTGGATACCGTTAAGGAAGGCGGCAGGGGATTTAAGGGCCATGTCAAGGAAGGCGATGCCGTAAAGAGAGGCCAGAAGCTGATTACCTTTGATAAAGAGGCGCTGGAAGAAAAAGGCTACGACCTGTCCATTCCCATGATTATCTCCAATATAGATGCCGTGGAAAACATCAAAGCACTGATGGACGGAACGGTTACGACCGAAGATGATGTGCTGGCCTACAGTCCGGTGCAGGAGTAAAAAATGGCAGATGAAAAAGTTCTTTTCTTTGATATCGACGGAACGCTGGTGAATTTTGACACCACGATTCCGGCCTCCACAATTACAGCCCTACGTCTGGCAAGGGAGAATGGGCATAAGCTCATTCTCTGCACCGGGCGAAGCTTAGGACAGCTGCAGGGAGCTATAAAGGAGCTTTCCTTTGACGGCGGGGTGCTGGCGGCGGGAGCGTACGTCCGGTATCAGGATCAGGTAATAGATGCAACCACAATTCCCGGAGAAAAGCTTCGGAACATCTGGTCTTTTACAGACGAAGAGAAGCTGCCGTACATCGTACAGTGCGTGGACCATACGGCTACGGAAAGAAGTGTAAAAGCACATCTTTTCGATGTGATGGAGCATAAGTACGAGGTGGATGAAAAACAGCTTAGCACGGTATTCGCCAATATGGAACTTGTGGATGGCAAGGATGATTTTTCCCATGTGGAAAAAGTTCTTTACTACGATACCTCCTGTACAGTGGAGGAAATTCGTGAAAAATTAGGAAGTCAGTTCGATGTAGTGCCCATGAGCTTTATGAAGGACGGCACCTCCAGCGGGGAAATTACCCAGGCAGGCATCAACAAGGCCTATGGTATGGAAAAGCTTCTGACATATCTCGGCAAAACAAGGGAAGATGCCATCGCCTTCGGGGACGGTCCCAATGATCTGGAAATGCTTTCCTACGCAGGTATCGGCGTGGCAATGGGAAATGCCGATGATAGCGTTAAGAAAAAAGCGGACATGGTAACGGCAAGAATTGACGAAGACGGAATCTTTTTGGCTTTACGAAAGCTTAAAATTATAGATTAACAAAGGAGGACAAAGCTATGGCAAAAAAAGATTATGCAGCAATGGCTGACGGCGTGATTAAGGCAGTCGGCGGAGAAGGCAACATTGCAAACGTAACACACTGTATGACACGTCTGCGTCTGCAGCTTGTGGACGACAGCAAATTAAATGAGGAGGAGGCAAAGAAGGTTCCCGGAGTGATGAACCTGATTGTACAGAACGGAGAGTACCAGTTCGTCATCGGACAGGATGTTCCCAGTCTGTATGAAGAGATGGTAAAACACGACGGCATCAAGGCCGGCGGCAGTGTGGATGATATTGAAGCCGCAAAGTCCGACAACAAGAAAAAAGGCAAGATTATGGATGCCATTTTCTCCTTTATCGGCGGTACGTTTTCACCCTGTATTCCGGTACTGGTTGCCGGAGGTCTTACCGGTGCCGTGCTGACACTGCTTACCAATTTCTGCGGTGTAACAGCAGATTCCGGTACCTATCAGGTTTTCTATGCCATTAACCAGGCAGCATTCTATTTCCTGCCGATTTTCGTAGGTTTTGCGGCAGCAAGCAGATTGAAATGTAACGGTTACTTAGGTGCATTCCTGGCAGCCATTCTTCTTTACAGCGGCATCAACGGCGTAGAGGGACTGGATTTCTTCGGCTTAAAGATTCAGGCAATTTCTTATAATGCCAATATCTTCCCGATTATCTTAGGCGTGCTGTTTATGTCTGTGATTTATAAGTTTTTACAGAAGCATATGCCGGTTTACTTAAAAACCATCGTGGTACCTTTGCTTACCATGCTGATCACCGTTCCCGTAACACTTCTGATTTTAGGACCTATCGGCAATACCGTAGGTACCTGGTTATGTGACGGCTTACTGGCTCTGTACCGTACCGTTCCCGCTCTTTCCGTAGCAATCGTCGGCGCAGGTACCTGCTGGTTAGTATTCTTCGGTATGAACAATGCAACTTATGTTCCTCTGTTCTTACTTCTGGCTGAACTTGGAAGCGACCCTCTGATCTGTACCGGTATGGCTCCCGCAAACGTGGCAGTCGGCGGTGCATGTCTGGCAGCAGCCTTAATTGCCAAGAATGCAGAAGAAAAATCCGTTGCAGCCGGTGCCGGAATCACCGCTATGTGCGGTATCACAGAACCCGGTGTATACGGTGTCCTGTTTGTTAAGAAGTACCCCTTAATCGGCGCTATGATCGGCGGCGGTATCGGTGGTTTCATTGCCGGTTTACTCGGTATGACCCAGTATGTGGTTTCCACTCCCGGTTTCATTTCCTTCGCAGCATACATTACTCCTGCGGAACAGGGCGGTGGTTCCAGAAACTTCATTATCGCAATGGCAGTTATGGTAATCGCAGTGATTATTTCCTTCGTTTCCACTTATCTGCTCGGTAAAAGACAGCTGGCAAAAGAAGCTAAGGCTGCAAAATAATTAAGTCCGGCGCTTCCTTTTGGAGGCGCCGTATTTTATAAAAAAAGTTACAGAAGAGCAATTCTTAGAAGGAAGAGAGGAAAAGGTATGAACGGATTTCCGGAAGGTTTTTTGTGGGGAGCAAGCACCAGTGCCTATCAGGTAGAGGGTGCGGCATATGAGGACGGCAAGAAAGCCAGCCAGCAGGATATTATCAATAAAGATAGTTATGAAAAATTCGGTTTTGCCACGGCGGAAATCGCCAGCGACCAGTACCATCATTTCAAAGAGGATGTTGCTCTTATGAAAGAGATGGGATTTACCACCTATCGTTTTTCCATTGCCTGGAGCCGTGTATTCCCGGACGGCGTGGGAGAAGTAAATGAAAAAGGAATACAGTATTACAGGGATTTAATAGACGAGCTTTTGAAAAATGACATAGAACCTATCGTTACTTTATATCATTATGACCTGCCCTGGGCGCTTGTGGAAAAATACGGCGGCTGGCTGGACAGACGGATTGTAGAGGACTTTGCGTATTATGCGCGATATATCATCAATGAATTTAAGGATAAGGTAAAATATTGGACAACCATCAACGAACAGAGTATTATCGTACAGTACTGGACACAGAAATGCTATATCCCGGATGAGGTGCTGCCGGATAACCAGAAGCGCTATCAGATTAACCATCACATGAACTTAGCCCAGGCGATTGCCAACAAATTAGTGCATGAACTGGTACCGGGCGGCATGGTGGGCGCCCCCTTAGGCTACAGCCCCATTTATCCGTTGAGCTGTGCGCCGGAGGATGTTATGGCTATGCAGAATGCCCAGGCACTTAGGAACGACTACTACACAGATGTGTATTTTAAGGGGCATTACAATAAAGCGGCGCAGATTTATCTGGAGGAGCATGGCCTGGCTCCGGTGATGGAGGAAGGAGATCTGGAGCTTTTGGCGGATCCGGCAGCCATTTCCGATTTTCTGGCGCTGAATAATTACGCCAGTGAATGTGCAAAATGGTGTCCGGAGGGCAGTAAGGAAATTTCCTGGAGCGGCGTAAACCGTTCCGGTAAGAAGGGAGAAATTTCCGGCTTTGAAACCCATCCCGGCTTTTATGAAATGTGCGCCAATCCGAAGCTGGACACTACGGACTGGGACTGGGCGATCGACCCTGTCGGCATGGAATACATGCTGCGGGATTTATACAACCGCTACAACAAACCGCTTATGATTACCGAAAACGGATTTGGCGCCTTTGACACCCTGACAGCGGATAAAAAGGTGCACGACGATTACCGTATTCATTTTTTGCGGGAAAACATCAAGGCCGTAAAACGGGCGATTGACAAGGGCGTGGAAGTGATTGCCTATTGTCCCTGGAGTGCAGTGGATCTGCTTTCCACGTCAAACGGTGTGGAAAAAAGATACGGTCTTATCTATGTGGACAGAACGGATGATGACCCGAAGCAGTGCGAGAGAATCCGGAAGGACAGCTTCTACTGGTACAAAAAAGTGATTGCTTCAAACGGGGCGGATTTAGAGTAAGCAGTGTCGTGAGGACGGAGAAAGGAATGGAGAGGGATATGAAGAAATTGTTGGGAAAACCGGTTTATGACGGTGTGGCTATCGGTAAAATTGTTGTATTAAATAAGAAGGAAATGACTGTAAGACGTCAGAAAACAGCGGATATCGAGGCAGAAAAGAAAAGAGTGGAGGACGCTCTGACAAAGGCAAAGGAACAGCTGGCGGCTTTGTATGAAAAAGCCCTGAAAGAAGTAGGGGAAGCCAGTGCCGCTATTTTTGAAGTGCATCAGATGATGTTGGAGGATGAAGACTACGTCCAGTCCATGTTGCACATTGTTGAAAATGAAGGTGTCAATGCAGAATATGCGGTAGCCACCACCGGTGATAATTTCGCCCAGATGTTTGCCGCCATGGACGATGAATACATGCAGGCGAGATCTGCCGATATCCGGGATATTTCCGGAAGGGTGCTTCGGATTCTGTGTGGTCAGGAAAGTGTGGATTTCGCCGGTATGGAACCCTCCGTTATAGTAGCGGACGATCTGACTCCCAGTGAAACCGTACAGATGGATAAAAGTAAAATATTAGCCTTTGTAACGGTGCACGGTTCCACCAATTCCCATACTGCTATTTTAGCGCGTATGATGAATATTCCGGCGCTTATAGGAGTGCCGGTAAATTTAGAGGAAATCAAAACCGGAGAAACTGCCATTGTGGACGGCGGAAGCGGAGAAGTTATTTTTTCACCCACGGAAGAGGAACTGGCGAAGGCAGAAGATAAAATTAAAAAAGAACAGGAAAAGAAGAATATTCTGGAAACCTTAAAGGGCAAGGAAACGGTTACCAGAGAAGGAAAGAAAATCAACCTGTATGCCAATATCGGCAGTGTAAGCGATGTGGGATATGTAATGGAGAATGATGCGGCGGGCATCGGTCTTTTCCGGAGTGAGTTCTTATATTTAGGAAGAGATACTTTCCCGACGGAAGAAGAACAGCTTCAGGCATACCGTCAGGTACTGCAGATGATGGGTGGCAAAAAGGTGATTATCCGTACACTTGATATCGGTGCCGATAAAAAGGCGGATTATTTTGAATTGGGAGAAGAGGAAAATCCGGCATTGGGCTACCGTGCTATCCGCATCTGCTTAACGAGACCGGAGATTTTCAAAACCCAGCTCAGGGCGCTGTTCCGTGCAGCGGTTTACGGCAATCTTTCCGTGATGTATCCCATGATTACGTCCGTGTGGGAAGTGAAAAAAATCTATGAAATTGCAGAGGAAGTAAAGAAGGAACTGGAAGAGCAGCAGATACCCTTCCAAATTCCGGAGCAGGGTATCATGATTGAAACACCTGCTGCCGTGATGATTAGTGACGAACTGGCAGAGCTGGTGGATTTCTTCAGTATCGGCACCAATGACCTGACCCAGTATACCTTAGCTGTTGACAGGCAGAATGCCAAGCTGGATCTGTTCTACAATCCTCATCACAAGGCTATCTTAAAAATGATTGAATATGTGACAAAGCAGGCGCATGCCAAAGGCAAGTGGGTCGGCATCTGCGGCGAATTAGGCGCAGACTTAGAGCTGACGGAAACCTTCCTCAATATGGGCATTGATGAACTTTCCGTTTCTCCTTCCATGGTCTTAAAAGTGAGGGAACGCATCCGGTCCCTGTAGCTTTACCACCCGGCGGTCATAAGTGACAAGCCCGTTTACCTCTTCTTCCACATCGGAAAGCTGGGTGTAGACGGCGCCGCTTAAGCCCTTTGCCACAAGGGGGAAAAGCTGATGGTCAAATAAATCGTTTACGGCTTCTTCTAAATCCTTCAGATTGGCGTATTTCCGGTAACCGTAAATACGGTCCACACTGGAATGGTCTTCGATATGGCAGGCGTAGCCACCGTATTCGGAGATGACGAAGGCACGCTTTCCGTCGGATTTTACCTTTAAGGGTCTGAAATAATTATGAATACTGCGGAAGTCCCCGGCTTTCTGGTCGAACCATCCACTGGCATGGTCTAACGGACGGCTGGGGTCTTTTTTTGCCACCATTTTGGCAATGCGGGCGGCATCGAACTGTCCCCAGCCTTCGTTAAAGGGTACCCATACGGCGATGGAGGGGACATTGTAAAGGTGGTCGATGGTGTCCAGGCACTCTTTCTCCCAGGAGTCCCGCCCCTCTTTGGAGGCTCTGGAAAACAGCTTGTAATGGTGGTCCTTCGTGTGGGCGGACATATGCGGAAACAGGGTGGGCAGATAGCATACCCACGGCATATGGTAGGTGGTTCCGCCGCTTACCATGTCCTGCCAGACAATCATGCCGAGGCGGTCGCAGTGGTAGTACCAACGTTCGTTTTCGATTTTGATATGCTTGCGCAGCATGTTAAAGCCTAAATCTTTGGCAAGGGTAATATCGTAAATAAGCGCTTCGTCGCAGGGAGCGGTCATGAGGCCGTCCGACCAGTAGCCCTGGTCCAAAAGACCGTGCAGAAAATAGGGTTTATGGTTCAGGCAGAAGCGGAGCATGCCGTCTTCGTCCGGTTCCACGGTAAAGCAGCGCATGGCAAAATACCCTTCCACACAGTCCTCATCCGCCTGCAGCCGGAAGGTATACAGGTGGGGCGTTTCCGGCGTCCAGGGAAGGAAAGGTTCTGAAAAAACCAGAGTGAGGACCGTCCGGCACAGACCGTCCCCTTCCACTGCCTCCGTCCGGCGTTCCGTCACCGTGCAGTCAGCCTCCGCTACCTTGCATGTGACGTCGGAAAAAGGTGCGTGGGAAAATAACACAATCTTCACGCAGGCGTTGTCGTAATCCGGCGTGATTTCATAACGCACTATATAATTAGAAGGAACCCATTCGTACCACACACTCTGCCAGATGCCGCTCTGGGGTGTGTAAAACATGCCGCCGCGCTGCAAAGTCTGCTTTCCGCGGGTGGCATAGCTGGTGTCCGTCAGGTCCCGGACATGTACATAGAGCGGAACCGGAGCAGCGCTCACAAAGTCGGTAATATCAGCCGAAAAAGGCAGATAACCGCCGCTGTGGGAGGCAACAAGCGTATCGTTAAGATATACGCTCGCCTCCTGATCCACGGCTTCAAAATGGAGAAGGCAGCGGCAGCCCGCCTGTTTTTTCACAAGTTCTTCTTCGGAAAAGGTAAGGTCCCGGTGATACCAGAGATATTCCTCGGGCATGAGAGTTTTCCCTACACCCGACAGCAGGCATTCCGGCGAAAACGGAACCCGGATGGTGCCCTGAAAAGCAGGATAGGAAGGAGCAGAAGAACCGGACACAGGCTCCTTTCCGACGGTATCCGTGGATACTGTTTCAATCGGCACGATGGCGTAGTCCCAGGCACCGTTTAACATGCGGTAATTTTCTCTTTTTAACTGGGGACGGGGATATTCCGGCCAGATATCTTCGTACTGGTTTTCTTGTGCGATTTTTTCACCCCAGGGCGTATACAGGGGATGCAGGGTATCTTCGGGATGTGCCTGTTTTAAATTGGCGGCGGCATCTTTCCATTTCATGGGCAGGAACCTTCTTTCTTTTTGGGATTACCTATAGTATACTACAGGAGAAACTATTTCCCAAGGAGGATTTCAAAATGGAAACGTGGTTTTATGAAGTGGTGTCCATTGACGGAGATTATGCGCATTTAAGAAGAACCGACATCGAAAGCGACGACCTGAAGCTGGTGGCGCGCGCCCTGCTTCCCATGGAAATTACGGAAGGCAGCCGCCTAAAATACGAAATGATGCAGTATAAAATGGAAGTGTAAAGTAAGATAAAATACATCAAATAGTTTGCATTGTCCATTGGAAAAGCATATGATAAAATATATATGGATGTCCGGTTTCCGGGGGGAGACGAGCCGGAAAATAAAGGGGAACAAAAGAAGAGGAAAGAGTATGAAAAATATACAGTATGAGCTGATTATCAATGAAGCTCTGCGGTCTGCACTGGAATATGACATACCGGATGAACAGATAAACGAATTTATTGAGTTCTTCGGCAAGCATATAGGTTCGGACAGAATTTATATTTTTGAAGACAATGTAAAGAAAAAGGTAACCAACAACACCTATGAATGGTGTAACGAAGGTATCCTGCCGCAGAAGGATATGCTGCAGAATGTGGATTTCGATATTATAGGCTGGTGGTACGAAAGCTTTGAAAAGGGAGAAAGCGTGATAATCCCCAGTGTGAAGGACTTAAAAGACACCTATCCTTCCGCCTATGACCTTCTGAACGTACAGAACGTGGAAAGCTTAGTGGTTATTCCGATGCGTTATCGTGATGAAATCCGTGGATTTGTAGGCGTGGACAATCCACCCATCGGAAATATGGAGAGTATTTCAGGTTTCCTTGATATGATTGCCACCCTGCTTATTTCTCTGTTAAAACTGCGCAATTCCTTCCGTAAGTCCAACGAGGCGGCTAAACTGAGCAGTTATGCGGCGCTGGCGGAAATTTATATGACCATGCATATCATCAATGTAAAGACCGGCGTTTTCCGGGTAATAAAAAGTGTTCCGGAAATCGATGCCTGCATGCAGACCAAGGATGCGGATAATTTTTCAAAACAGATTGCCCATGTGGTGGAGTCACTCTGCTCTGATAAATATAAGGAAAGTGTGCTGGCATTTACGGATCTTTCCACCCTGGAAGAACGCATGGCGGGGACCAATACTCTGGCACATGAATTTGTATGCAGTATATCCGGCTGGTGCAGAGAAAGATTTATCAAGGCGGATACCGATAAGGATGGAAAACTTCTGCGCGTAATGTATTGTATGGAGGTCATCGACGAGGAAAAACGCCGGGAGAACAGGCTTCTTTATCTGTCGGAAACAGACTCCATGACAGGACTTTACAACAGAGGCAGCGGTGAGCAGAAGGTAACGGCGTTTCTACAGAAAAAGACGGAAGGTCTGTTCTGCCTGATTGACTGTGATAAATTCAAATCCATCAACGATACTTACGGCCATATTGTGGGGGATGAGGTCATTGTTGCCGTGGCGGAGACCTTACAGAAGACATGCCGTAAGGATGATATTGTAATGAGACTCGGCGGGGATGAATTTGCCCTGTACATACCGGGCATGAAGAAGGAGCAGGCACCGTCTTTTATCGAAAGGCTTTTCGGCGAATTCGCCAAAATTATAATACCTGAAATGAAGGGACGGAAAATTTATATCAGCCTCGGAGCCGCATTCAGCCATGAGGATGAGCAGATTTCCTTTGACCAGATTTACAGGGATGCCGACGGGGCTATGTACGAGAGTAAAAAAACAGAGGGCTATTGCTACCATATTTTCAGGGAATAGGACCCGGCGATATATAAAATAAATAAGGAGAAACACATGAAGATTTCAGATATATTATGCGAGGACAAAACCACCATATCCTTTGAGGTGTTTCCACCGAAGACCACCGCTAATTTTGAGTCCGTGAAAAAAGCAGCTCTGGGTGTGGCGGCGCTGCATCCCGATTACATGAGCGTGACCTATGGGGCAGGCGGCAGCAGCCGCGGCAATACACTGCATATTGCGGAGGAAATCCAGAAAGCGGAGAACGTAACCACCATTGCCCACCTGACCTGTGTGGGAGCGGGAAAAGAGGAGATCAGAACGGCTCTTTCCGAAATGAAAGAGGCAGGCATTGAAAATATTCTGGCGCTTCGCGGGGACAGACCGAAGGATTTTGACGGCGACCCTTTTAAGGAATACCATTATGCCTCCGAACTGGTGGCAACCATTAAGGAATACGGCGATTTCTGCGTGGGCGGCGCCTGCTATCCGGAGGGACATCCCGATTCCGTCAACAAAAAAGAGGATATTAAAAATCTCAAAAAGAAGGTGGACGCAGGCTGTGAGTTCCTGACCACCCAGATGTTTTTCGACAACAATATATTCTATAGCTTTCTATATAAGGCGAGAGAGGCGGGCATTTTAGTGCCTGTTATTCCCGGTATCATGCCTATTACCAGAGCCAATCAGGTGGAAAATGCGGTACGTCTGTCGGGCTGTAACGTACCGGAACGCTTCCGCAGCATTGTGGACTGCTTCGGTGAAAATCCGGCAGCCATGCAGCAGGCGGGTATTGCCTATGCCACGGACCAGATTATTGACCTGATTGCCAACGGCATCAGGCACATCCACGTTTATTCCATGAATAAGCCGGAGGTGGCAAAGGGCATCCTTGACAATCTCTCCGACATTGTAAGACAGATATGATGGGTAAAGAATTAATCGGACAGCCGTTCTTGGAAACGGAATATTTTAAGAAAGAAGTTCGCCGGTATTTAGGCTACGGAAAGCAGCTGCCGGATGAAACGGTGCAGGGACTCATCGGCGGATGTGCAAAGGAGCTTTGGGACAGCATACAGCCCAGGCACCTGACGGCAAGATATCCGCTTGTCTTAAAGCCGGAAGGAGAAATCCGGACGGCGGGACTTACCCTGCACAGCAGGGCATTGTCCAAAAACCTGCATGACTGCAAAGAGGTGATTTTCTTTGCGGCAACGCTTGGAAACGGTGTGGATATGCTAATTGCCCGTTACAGTAAAATAGCGGTCAGTAAAGCGGCGGTCATGCAGGCGGTGGCGGCGACGGTGATGGAAGAATACTGCGATAGATGCCAGGAACGGATAAAAGAGGAATTGCAGACGGAGGGACTGACGCTGCGTCCCCGGTTCAGTCCGGGCTTCGGTGATTTATCCCTGCAGATACAGCGGGATTTTTTAAATGTACTGAATGCCGGAAAATATGCCGGTATTTTTTTATCGGAAGGAAATATCATGCTGCCGGAAAAATCCGTGACGGCATTTATGGGTGTCTGCCGCATGGGCGACAGCGCCGTATAAACAGAGAACAGACAGGAAAAGTACGGATTGGACGGAGCAGCTTGAGCCGTCTGACAGAAAAAGGGATGGAAAGTATGAATATAAGAGATGAATTTGGGAAAAGAATGCTTTTCTTTGATGGGGGCATGGGTTCTCTTTTGCAGGAAAGGGGACTTAAGCAGGGTGAGCTGCCGGAAACCTGGAACTTAAAAAAACCGGAGGAGCTTATCCGTATTCACCGGGAATATTTAGAGGCGGGAGCGGACATTGTTCTGGCGAACACCTTCGGAGCCAACCGTTTCAAGTATGACAATCTGGACGAGATTATTGCAGCCGGAATTGCGAATGCGAAAACAGCGGTCCGGGAAAGCGGGAAAAAAGCCTATGTGGCATTGGATATGGGTCCCACCGGAAAGCTGTTAAAGCCCATGGGAACGCTTGATTTTGAAGAGGCGGTTTCTGTATATGCAGAAGTGGTAAGGGCAGGAGAGAAAGCCGGAGCAGACCTTATTTTAATCGAAACCATGAGCGATACCTATGAATTAAAGGCAGCAGTGCTGGCGGCAAAGGAAAACAGCAGCCTGCCGGTTATGGCAACCGTGGTATTTGACGAAGGACACAAGCTTCTGACCGGCGCTTCCCCGGAAAACGTGGTGGCGCTTCTCGAGGGGCTCCGGGTGGATGCCCTCGGTATCAACTGCGGTCTCGGTCCAAAGCAGATGAAGCCCATTTTTGAAAGACTGGCGCAGTTTGCGTCCGTTCCACTCATTATTATGCCCAATGCGGGACTTCCGAGAGTAGAAAACGGAAGAACCGTTTACGATGTGGACCCGGCGGAATTTGCAGAGGATATGGCTGAGATTATTGCCATGGGCGCCTGGTTTGCCGGTGGCTGCTGCGGTACCACCCCCGCCCATATCCGGGCACTGACGGAAAAATGCAGAGATTTTGTACCGAAGGCTCTCACCAAGAAGGACGATACTATTGTGACTTCTTATTCCAAGGCAGTCCTTCTTGGCGGGAAACCTGCGATTATCGGGGAAAGAATTAATCCTACCGGTAAATCTAAATTCAAGCAGGCACTCCGTGACAACAATATGGAATATATTCTCGAAGAGGGCGTAAAGCAGGCGGATGCCGGAGCAGATATTCTGGACGTCAATGTAGGACTGCCGGAAATTGACGAAGTGGCGATGATGAAGCAGACGGTTTACGAGCTGCAGGGCATCCTGCCCCTTCCTCTGCAGATTGACACCACCAATGCAGAGGCAATGGAAGCGGCAATGCGTATTTACAACGGAAAGCCCATGATTAACTCCGTAAACGGTAAGGAAGAGGTTATGAAGGAAATCTTTCCGCTGGTACGGAAATACGGCGGAGTGGTGGTGGGACTGACTCTGGACGAAGCCGGTATTCCCACGACAGCCGAGGGGCGTCTTGCCATTGCGGAGAAAATCTACTGTACTGCGGAAAGCTATGGCATTGAGCGGAAAAATATTGTAATAGATGCCCTGACTATGACCATGAGCACGGATGATACCTCCGCCGGAACCACACTGGAGGTCGTAAAGAAAATCAAGGAGCAGGGCGGCAGAACCGTACTGGGTGTGTCCAATATTTCCTTCGGACTGCCCCACAGGGAAATTTTAAATGCGGCATTTTTCTCCATGGCTATGAGCGCCGGACTTTCTGCCGGCATCATCAATCCCAATGTGGCATCCATGCGGCAGGCATACGATACCTATTGCGTGCTGGGCGGCTTTGACTCCCAGTGCATGAATTATATAGAAAAATACGCAGCACTTCAGACTGTTACAACCCTGGCTCCGGCAGGAACTGCCGGTGGCAATGGAACCACCGCCGGCACCGTAAACAGCATGGAGGGCAACACCGCAGCAGCAGGCGGAAACGGAGCGGCTGGCAGCAGCACAGGCGCGGGCGCAGCAGGTGGAAACGGCACGGCTGGCAGTATGCCCGCCCTGCAGAATGCCATCGTGAAGGGTCTGAAGGAGCAGGCATACCGCGGCACGAAGGAAGCATTGGCGTCCGGCAGGGACACCATGGACGTAATAAACGGGGAGCTGATACCGGCGCTTGACGTTGTGGGACAGGCATTTGAAAAAGGAACCATGTTCCTGCCCCAGCTTTTAATGAGCGCGGAGGCAGCCAAGGCAGGCTTCGCCGCCATCAAGGAGTATGTGGAAAGCACGGGAACCAGACAGGAAAAGAAAGGCACTGTGGTGATTGCCACGGTAAAGGGAGACATCCACGATATCGGCAAGAACATCGTGAAGGTGCTTTTGGAAAATTACGGATTCGATGTAATAGATTTAGGAAAGGATGTACCGCCGGAAGCGGTTGTGGAAGCAGTGCAGCAATCCGGAGCGCGTCTGGTGGGCTTAAGCGCCCTGATGACGACTACGGTGGCAAGTATGGAAGAAACCATAAAGCAGCTACGGGAAAAGGTACCCGGCTGTAAGGTTATGGTGGGAGGCGCCGTTCTGACCCCGGAATACGCGGATATGATCGGAGCGGATTATTACGCCAAGGATGCCATGCAGTCCGTTCATTATGCGGAGAAAATTTCCGGTGACAATGATGTGCCGGCTCTGACATAGATAGAGAACGGAAAAGGCGGAATAAGTTATAGTTTCATCCTATAACTAAATATCTACTTAGCATATTGGACAGATAGGTTTTCTTCATGCATAATGTGTACATAAGTTGAAACGACAATTCGGACACATTGCAGGAGGAAAATCAGATGAGTAAAGATATTAAAGATTCTAAAAACTGGAGCTTTGAAACCAGACAGTTACATATCGGACAGGAAGAGGCAGACCCGGTGACAGATGCCAGAGCGGTTCCCATTTACGCTTCCACTTCTTTCGTATTCCATGATTCCCAGCATGCGGCAGACAGATTTGGTCTGAGAGATGCCGGCAATATTTACGGAAGACTTACCAATCCCACACAGGACATCTTTGAAAGAAGAGTAGCATCCCTGGAGGGAGGAAGCGCAGCGCTTGCAACCGCATCCGGTGCGGCAGCCATTTACTACACAGTAGCAGCCCTTGCCAAGAGCGGTGAGCATATCGTAGCAAGCAAGACCATTTACGGCGGCACCTACAATCTGCTGGCACACACACTGCCTCTTTCTTCCGGCATATCTGCAACCTTTGTAGACCCCGAAGAAGAGGGTGCTTTTGAAGCAGCCATTCAGGAAAATACCAAGGCAATCTTCATTGAAACATTAGGAAATCCCAATTCCAACATTATTGATATTGAAGCGGTGGCAGCCGTAGCGCACAAGCACGGTATTCCTTTAGTTATTGACTCCACCTTTGCTACCCCGTATCTAATCAGACCTATTGAACACGGCGCTGACATCGTGGTACACTCCGCAACAAAATTTATCGGCGGACACGGAACAGCCATCGGAGGTGTGATTGTGGACGGCGGCACCTTCGACTGGAAGGCATCCGGAAAATATCCCTGGATTTCCGATCCCAACCCCAGCTACCACGGTGTATCCTTCGCAGAAGCGGCAGGACCGGCAGCCTTTGTTACCTACATCCGTGCCATTTTACTTCGTGATACCGGAGCTACCCTTTCCCCGTTCCACGCATTCATTTTTTTACAGGGACTGGAAACACTGTCCTTAAGAGTAAGACAGCATGTATCCAATGCACTGAAAATCGTGGATTACTTAAGTAAGCATCCCCAGGTAGAGGCAGTCCATCATCCTTCCTTACCGAATGACCCCAGCCACAGCCGGTATGAAAGATATTTCCCCAATGGTGCCGGTTCTATCTTTACCTTTGAAATCAAGGGCGATGCCAAGACCGCGCAGAAGTTCATCGATAACCTGGCAATTTTCTCTCTGCTTGCCAATGTTGCGGATGTAAAATCACTGGTTATCCACCCCGCAAGCACCACGCACTCCCAGCTTACGGAAGAGGAACTGTTGGACCAGGGCATCAAGCCCAACACCATCCGTCTTTCCATCGGTATTGAAGACGCAGACGATTTGATTGCCGCACTGGATGCCGCATTTGAAGCCATAAAATAATTACAAAAAAAGAGGAGAAAAAAACATGAAACTGAAAAAAATTATCGCACTTGCACTGACACTCACATCCCTTGCCACCGTATTCACCGGATGCGGCAGCAAGGAAGCAGCAGACAACAATAACAACAGCAACGCAGGCACTACAGCAGCAAATGATGCCGCTAATGATGCAGCAGGCAGCCAGGACAACACATCCGCAGACCCTGTTACCGTAAAAATCGGTGTAGTAGGCGCCATTTATGAAGACCTCTGGAAACCGGCGCAGGATTCCTTAAAGGATGAGGGCATCAACCTGGAAATCGTACAGTTTTCCGATTATGTAACCCCTAACAACGCCTTAAACAGCGGCGATATCGACCTGAATGCCTTCCAGCATCACATTTATCTGGATACTGAATTGGAGCAGCACGGCTATGCAATCGAGCCGGCAGGCTACACCTTCATCATTCCCTTGAACCTGTATTCCCACAAGGTTTCTTCCGTGGACGAAATCAAGGACGGCGACACCATTGCCATTCCCGATGATGTAACAAACGGCGGACGTGCCATCAAGGTTTTGGCGGCAGCAGGTCTCATTACCTTAAAGGAAGATGCCGGATTTAACCCCACTTTGGATGATATTGCGGAATACAAAGTAAACTTCACCATCAAGGAACTGAAGGCAAACACCATTCCTTCCGTACTGGACGATGTGACCGCAGCTATCGTAAACGGCAACTATGCACTGGACTTCGGCTTAAAGACAGAAGAAGCTATCTATAAGGATACCGTTCTGGACGAAGAAGCATACTGGAACCTGATTGCTGTAAGAAGCGCTGACTTAGAGGACCCTGAAAAGGCAGAAGTTTACCGCAAGGTAGTAGCTGCCTTCCAGTCCCAGGCAACCGAAGACGTATTCAACAATACCTTTGGCGGCTACTTCATCAAGGTAGGCTGGGATCAGGACCTTTTAGCAGATAAATAAAATTTCCAAAACTCCCTAAACTTTCAAAAAAATCGCCGTAGGCATAGTGCTTACGGCGATTTTTTGCTATAATAAACATAATTACGGTCTTGTGACGGAAACGGGACCACATACATAAGGAGGACTTTATGCCTGTTTTTGATTTCAGCAACACTCCGGGAGAAAAAACGGAGGTTATCTGCACGTATACAACCTTTTTATCCAGTGCCAAGGAAAAGACACCGGAAGAGCCGATTTTGGTGCTTGCCAACAAGGAAAAAAAGCATCCCCATCACGCAACGGGACTTTTTACCAACCAGACCAGGCAGACGGCTTTTGAATTCAAGGAAAACGGAGAAACCTACGTGGCGGACATCTTAAAGGTGGATGCCCGGTTTGTAAACCTCATTAAATGGCTGGGCGAAAACCACATTCACGTAAGGCTTTCCGGTCAGAACACAGAAGACGGCTATGCTGTATACAAAATCCGCGAAACTACCTTCGGAGGCGGTACCAAGCTTTCCGCAGAGGACGGTTTTTTACAGTTTATGATTGAAAGACTTTTGGCAAGCAGCGCCGCAGAAGAAGTGGAAGAGGACGAAGAGGCGGATGAAGTGGGCGATGAAATGAAGCTTACCAGCCTGCAGAGCATTTCCGATTTCATGACCTGCGCCGGCAGAACGCTGCCCGACAATATCAGACTCTGGGCAAGAAGAAACTTAGCGGTAGCCCGTTCCAACGAGGTTTCCCCCGAGGAGCGCCGTCATGCCCAGCGTGCTCTTTCCATTATGATGAATGTACAGTGGAAGAGCAATTATTTTGAAGCCATTGACCCTGTGGAAGCAAGACGCATTCTGGATGAAGAACTCTACGGTATGGAGAGGGTAAAGCAGCGTATTATGGAAACCATTATCCAGATTAACCGTACCCACACCCTTCCCGCCTACGGCCTGCTTCTGGTGGGTCCGGCAGGTACCGGTAAGTCCCAGATAGCCTATGCGGTGGCAAGAATATTGAAGCTGCCCTGGACGACACTGGACATGAGCTCCATCAACGACCCGGAGCAGCTTACCGGCAGCTCCCGTATTTATGCCAATGCCAAGCCCGGCATCATTATGGAAGCTTTCTCCATGGCGGGCGAGTCCAATCTGGTATTTATTATCAATGAGTTAGACAAGGCCGCTTCCGGCAAAGGAAACGGCAACCCGGCGGATGTGCTTCTGACCCTGCTTGACAACTTAGGCTTTACGGACAACTACATGGAGTGTATGGTGCCCACCGTGGGAGTATACCCCATTGCCACCGCCAACAACAAGGAGCAGATAAGCGCGCCTTTGATGTCCCGTTTTGCGGTGATTGACATTCCCGATTACACTGCGGAAGAAAAGAAAATCATTTTCAGCCGCTTTGCGCTTCCCAAGGTCTTAAAGCGCATCGGCTTACAGGAAAACGAATGCGTGGTGACAGAGGACGGTCTGACCGCCGTGGTGGAGCAGTTTGAAAACACCACCGGTATCCGCGATTTGGAGCAGGCAGCCGAACACATCGCTGCCAATGCCCTTTACCGCATCGAGGTGGAGCATGTGCCCGAGGTCGTATTTGACGGTGAAGAAGTAAGAAAGCTGTTTTCCTAAGGAAAAATCAGCATACCGACAGGACAGTAAGAATGACAGAAGATGAGGATTTGACAACATGAAAAGCAGACAGATTAGAAATTCCCTTTTACTGGTGCTGACCGCGCTTATCTGGGGCGTGGCATTTGTGGCACAGAGCACGGGCGGGGACGCCGTGGGACCGTTTTCCTTTAACGGTATCCGTTCCCTGATAGGCAGCGCCGTTTTAGTGCCGGTTATCTTTTTACTGGATAAAATGGGTCTGGGCAGCAAGAAACCGCAGACCAAGGGAGAAAAGAAAACCCTGATAACGGGCGGCATCTGTTGCGGTACGGCGTTGTTTTTAGCAAGCAGCGCCCAACAGCTCGGTATTACCATGGGTACGGCTTCCGGAAAAGCAGGCTTTCTGACCGCCTGCTACATACTGCTGGTTCCCATACTGGGACTTTTCTTAAAAAAGAAGTGCGGATGGAACATCTGGGTGGGCATGCTCATTACCATAGGCGGGCTTTACCTGCTCTGCATGAACGGCAGCCTGACCTTCCAGAACAGCGATTTGATGGTGCTTTTATGCGCTTTCCTCTTTGCCGTACATATTTTAATCGTGGATTATTTTTCTCCCAAAGTGGACGGCGTCAGAATGTCCTGCATCCAGTTTCTTGTCTGCGGACTGCTCAGCATGGTGCCTATGTACTTTGTGGATATGAAGCATTCGGCGGTGGGCTTTGCCGAGTGGCTGCCGGGACTGATGAACCCTTCCGCGTGGATTGCCATTTTATATGCCGGCATCTTTTCCTGCGGTGTAGGATATACCCTGCAGATTGTGGGACAGAACGGCTTAAATCCGACGATTGCTTCCATGATTATGAGTCTGGAGTCCGTTTTCTCCGTGCTGGCGGGCTGGATAATCCTGGGAGAAAAGTTAAACGGCAGACAGCTTTTGGGATGTGCCCTTATTTTTGCGGCAATAATGTTAGCACAGATGCCTTTGGAACAGAAGAAAAAGAAAAAAGAAGAATAAAGAAAGAAGTGTGATTGATATGTGTACAGCGGCAACTTACCGGTCGAAGGATTTTTACTTCGGCAGAACTCTTGATTACGAATTTTCCTATGGGGATGAGGTGACCGTGACACCCAGGAATTACCCCTTCACGTTCCGGCACATAGGACTTTGTGCCCGGCATTATGCTATAGTCGGTATGGCACATGTGGCGGAGCAGCCGGCGGAATTTGTACCAGAAGATGCGGCAACGGCGGATTATCCTTTGTATTATGATGCCGTGAATGAAAAAGGACTCTGTATGGCGGGGCTTAACTTTGTGGGAAATGCTGCCTATCAGGAAATAGAAGAGGGCAGGGAAAATGTAGCGCAGTTTGAGTTTATCCCTTATATATTAGGGAAATGTGCGGATGTAGGGGAAGCAAGGCAGGCGCTTGCCCGCATGAATTTAGTGGGAACCACGTTTAACGATGTGTTTCCGGCTTCCCAGCTTCACTGGATGATTGCGGACAAAGACGACTGTATCGTTGTGGAATGCACGAAGGATGGACTGCATGTGTATGACAACCCGGCAGGGGTGCTTACCAACAACCCGCCGTTCCCGACCCAGATGTTTTTGTTAAATCAGTACATGGGTCTGTCGGAAAAGCAGCCGGAGAACACCTTTGGGAAGGATGTTCCTCTTTCCACCTATAGCAGAGGCATGGGCGCGCTGGGACTGCCCGGGGATTTGTCTTCCTCATCCCGTTTTGCAAGGGTGGCGTTTGTAAGAGCCCATTCCTTGTCCGGAGAGTCGGAAGAGGAAAGCGTGAGCCAGTTTTTCCATATTTTAGGCTCCGTGGACCAGCAGAGAGGCTGCTGCGAGGTGGCGGAAGGCAAGTACGAAATTACCATCTACACCTCCTGCTGCAATGCGGACAAGGGCATCTACTATTACACGGCGTATGACCGTCATCAGATTACCGCCATAGACATGCACCGTGAAAACCTAAATGACAATGCTTTGATAAGGTATACACTGCGTGAAAAAGATGATATTTTCTGGGAAAATTAAGTGAAAAATGCAAGAAACCAAAGTAGATATAGCATTAGAAAATTGACTTGACAAACAGGGAAACATGTAGTGAAATGAATTTATACGTTAATTCGGAAAAGTGGGGAAACAAGGGTGTTGGTCAAGGGCATACCCTTGTTTTTTACTGGGTAAGGAGACGATAATGGAATATAAAGTTAATAACATAAGCTACAAGTATACGACGGACGGACCGCAGGTGCTGAAGAACGTAAGCTTTTCCATCGAACAGGGAAAGGTTACCGCAATTGTAGGCCCCAGCGGATGCGGTAAATCCACTCTGGTGCAGATTTTCAGCCAGGTTATTCCGAAGCTGATCGGAAACGGCGAATTAGAAGGAAGCTTTGATGTTCCCGAAGGCACATTTGTCAGCGTGGTCAGCCAGAATCCGGAAAACCAGTTGTTCGGTTACGGCGTGGAAGATGCCATTGCTTTCGGTCTGGAAAACATCGGTATGCCCCAGGCGGAAATCGTAGAGCGCATGGAATATGTATTAGACCTTCTAAAGCTGCAGTACCTGCGCAAGAGAAGTGTGGACAACCTTTCCGGCGGACAGCGCCAGTCTGTCTGCATCGCCTCCGTACTTGCCATGAAGCCCGATATTTTAATCATGGACGAGCCGGTAAGCTCCTTAGACCCCAACGGTAAAAAGATGGTGCAGGATATTTTAGGAGAGTTAAGAGACAGCGGCAACACCACTGTTATCGTGGACAATAACTTAGTATGGTCCGCCGGCATTGTGGACCATGTAGTCGGCATTTTGGACGGCGAGGTTGTGTTTGACGGCAGCAGGGATGAATTCTTCCAAAATTTCGAACTGCAGGAAAAATTAGGAGTTATCCTTCCTCAGGAAGTAGAAATATACAGAGCGCTTTCCGCCAAGGTTCCCGATGTAAAGATGTTTTACAATATGGACCAGGCGCGTGCGGAGCTTGCGGGCAGAACAACCGCTAAGACCCGTGCGGAAAAAGAGGCGGGTGCGGAAAGCTTTAATCCGGTTATCCGTGTAAAGGATCTGGTAAAGCAGTTCAGCGACGGCTTTATCGGTCTGAAACAGGTAAATGCCCAGGTACCGGAAGGGAAGATTGTTGCCATCTTAGGACAGAACGGTTCCGGCAAGACCACATTTGTCAAACACTTAAACGGTCTGTATAAGCCCACAAGCGGCGAAGTGGATTACAGAGGCGAGTCCATTTTAGGCAAATCCGTGGCACAGATTTCCAAGAATATTATTCTGGTATTCCAGCATCCCGAGCACATGCTGTTCGAGGAAACGGTGGAGAAGGAGCTGACCTTCTGCGCACGTATGCAGGGTGTGGATTTTACCGAAGAAAACATCACGGAAATTCTGACCCGTTATCACTTAGAGAACGAAAAAGAAAACTTCCCCTTAAACCTGTCCATGGGACAGAAGCACATGCTGACCATTCTGTCCGTGCTTCTTTCCAGTGCGGATGTCATCCTTCTGGATGAGCCGACCCTCGGTATGGACGGCTTCTTAATCGGGGATCTGGAAAAAATGGTTTTGGAATTGAAGAAAGCAGGCAAGACCATCATCATGATAAGCCACGAGATTCCATTTGTATTCCGTCTGGCTGATTACACGGTTATTTTAAACCACGGTGAAAAGGTATTTGAAGGAACAAAGGAAGAGTTAGTAGAGCGCGAGGATATCTTTGATAAGATTAACATTGAATTCCCGCCGGTTGTCCGTCTTTCCAAGGAATTGGGACTGGATGAAATTGTATTCGATGTAGACGATTTTATCGCAAAAGTAACGGAATCATAGGCGACGAAGGAGAAAAGGTATGGATTACTTAAAATATGTAGATGGAAATTCACTGCTTCACAAACTGGACCCGCGTACAAAGTTCATGTTCTTTATCGTGATGGCGGTGCTGACCAGTATCGTGAAGTCCGGTGTGGCTTTGCTGTTCTTATTGGTATTTTTCTTGGTAATGTGGAATGTGTGCGGCATTCAGAAGTACATATTTGTTCTGGTGAAAAAGCTGAAGGTGCTGCTCTTGTTTATTTTCCTGTTGTGGTTTGTGCTGGGACTGTTTGAACAGCCTGCCGTGGAAGGAGGTCCTGTTTTCTTCCAGACCTTTATCGGCAACGGCAGCATGCAGATATGCTTCGACTGGTACGATTTTTACAAGGGATTTGTGTATTCCCTGCGAATTTTCTTAATGATTGCATCCTTCTATACGGTGCTTCTCACCACCAATTTCAGTGAGATTATCTTAGGATTGCAGAAGTGGAAAATTTCCTATGCACTGGCATTCGGTATCGGTCTGGTATTCCAGATTATCCCCATGATTATCACCGAGTTAAACGCCATCATGGAGGCGCAGAGCTCCAGAGGTCTGGAAATCGAAAAGTGCAGCTGGGTGACAAAGATTAAGAACTACGTTACCTTCTCTTTCCCGCTTTTGTTCCGTGTTATCAGCAAGGGTCAGGCAATTTCCCTGGCGATGCATTATTACCAGCTTAACTTCTCGGTACACAGAACGGCATACAAAAACATTAAGGCAAGCAAGTACGATGTTTACTTCATTCTTGCCAATGCGGTTGCCATTGCGGCTACCATTGTACTGCATATTTTCTTCTACATCCCGGTATAAGGTATCTTGCGGGTTCTCCGGAGCGCGTACGGGGAGCCTGTAAATATAAACTACAAACATTTTTCTAAGACAAAGGAGAAACAAAAAAATGAAGAAAAATTATCTTTCGTCAACATCGTCTTCTTCGTAGTATTTGGTGTTCTGACCGGTGTTCTCTGGGCTTACCTTTGCCCGATTCCCCTGATTCCCGGCGCCGTTCACTTCCGTACATTCGCATTCATTCCGGTTGCCATCGGTTATCTGTTTGGACCGGTAACAGGCTTTTTCTCAGGCTACATCGGAACCATCGTATGGGCTCTGCTTTCCGGTAACTTCATTCCTCTGCATTCCCCTCTGACAGATGGTATTACCGTTGGTCTGTCCGCAGCGCTTCCCGCGCTGATTCACTTACGTGCAGGCAAGACTGACCTTCTTTCTGTTATCGAAAAAGGAAAAGGCAAATTCATCGGCGTAAGCTTACTGTGGAGCCTTCTGTTTGGTGTTCTTATGATTCTCACCACCAGCATTTCCCTTTCCTACTTCACCGGTTTAGGATATGTATACTGCATCCTTTGGATTGGTATTGCTGACGTTGTTCCCATTGCACTGACACCGTTCGTGGTTCTGCTTCTTGCAAAGAGAATGAAAAATATCCGAAACATCGTACCCTACGTGTAGGGAGTATGTTTCCTTACTTACGCGCCTAAGAAAACAAACTGAATAAAGACAGGGCTGCTGCTAATCCTTCCGGAAAGCAACAGCCCTTTTTTTATGCCGGTTTTGGCATGTATGCAAATGAAAAGCAGAATATCGGCTTAAATCTCAAATAATGTAGTCGTTGGCAATCAGGGTCTTCTGCTGGTCGATAATGTCCTGCAGAGTGATGCCGTCCAGGTATTCCGTGATGACCTTATACAGACCTTCCCACACCGGGAGTGTAATACATTCCGCACTGCGTTCACATTCGTTGGGCTCCTGGTCCAGACAGGCAACGGGCGCCAGGCTGCCCTCCGTCAAGCGTAAAATCATGCCCACGCTGTATTTGTCCGGGCTTTTGGCAAGCATGTAGCCGCCCTGATAGCCGCGGTTTGTTTTTAAGATATCCGAGCGGTTAAAGATAGCAACAATCTGCTCTAAATATTTTTTGGATATATTCTGCCGCTCTGCGATGTCTTTTAAGGCAATGTACCCTTCGTTCTGATGTTCGGCAAGGTCTAAAAGCATTCTTAATGCATAACGTCCTTTGGTTGAAATTTTCATACATTCCCATTCCTTTCTGTAACTGATATACCCATAATACCATATACTTAGTAGGTTTTCAAGGACGGAAGTGTGGGAAAACCGTAAAAAACTTGCAAAAACAGGGCTCTTTTATTATAGTTTAATTATTATGAACGAGATATATCTGGCAAAGAATCATCTGATGATAAAAACCGAATATAAGGATCCCGAGGTGCACAGGCACTCGGCGGCACACATTCTGATTTCCCTAAAAGGTCCGGTGCGCTTTCAGGTGGACGGACAGGAAATGACAGGGTTCGGCGCCGTCATTCCCTCCGGGCTGCCCCATACCGTGTGATTGCCTGGAGCATTTTCCCGAATTTCCAGGATGTGCTGTTATCGGCATCCCAGGGCGCGGGCACAAGGCAGTTTAAGCTGGCGAAGAAGCTCATTTTACGGAAAGAATAGAGGGGTTTTTATATATGTACGGTTTTATTTATCATCTTACCATGATGCGGAGCAAAAGATACATTAAGAAAACATACGGAGCGGATTTCTGGAAGCAGTTTAAGCAAAGCTCCGATGCGGTATTTAAGAAAGTGGTAAAGGAGCTGCCGGATATCGGCGAGAGTATTTTTTCTTTTAACTATGCTTATGTACCGTCCTATGTGGCGTGGTACAAGAGCATGCAGAAGCTGGGGCTTGACAGAAAGCAGGCGGATGATTTGATGTGGAAAATGAATGAGAAGATGCTGCTTTCCGTGCCGAAGCCGTTTTTACATATGGTGGGAAAGGCATATTTGAACAGCTTCCGCAAGAAAGCAGCCAGACATGTGGAAAGACAGAAAGCGGGGGTGCTTCATCCCAATGACTGGCTGATTGATTACCGCAATATTGACGATAATTCCTTTGAAATTGACATCAGACGGTGCGGCTTTGTAACGGTTGCGGAACAATACGGTGTCCGGGACATGCTGCCCGGTATCTGCGGCGTGGACTACATGATTTCCCACTACATGGGCAATGGATTTTCCCGCACCAAGGTACTGGGAGACGGGGACGAGTGCTGCAACTGCCACTATGAGCTGACGGGCAAATGTCCCTTGCACGCACCGGCGGGAATGAAGTAGGACTTTATTCCTTCACGTAGCGCATCACATCTTCGTAGATGGCACGGTAGCCGTCTTCCTTGATGTGCATGCCTTCGATGGTGTACTCCGCTTTCAGGCGGCCCTGTTCGTCCTTCAAGTTCCGATTGACGTCGATATAAGACTGGTTGTGTCTGGCAGCCAGTTTTTTTACTTCCTCGTTGGCAAGGTTGATTTTTTCGTTGGTGCGGATTTTTAAGCATTCCTTCATCTGCTCGGTGGCAGCTTCGTAGTTGACCGGATAATATGCCATCAAGTAAATTCTGACACCGGGTACTTTTTCTTCGATAGTGGTGAGAATTTCATCATAGTGGGAAATCACCTGACTGATGGGAATGCTTTCCCAGCTTAAATCGTTGGTGCCGATGTTGATGAAAACCTTGGAGGGAGAAAGGTCCGTGACACAGACATCCAGTACCTGCATGAGTTCATCGGTAATGAAGCCGCCGATGCCGCGGTTGTAAATAACGGTGGGATCATTGTGCTCCTTCAAAAGCTTTTCAATGGGAAACATTTCCATCAAAGAGGAGCCTGCAAATACAACCTGTCCTTTTTTTGCGGTTTTGTTTGCCTCTCTGTAACGTTCTACTTTCATTTCTTTATCTGACATAATCGTATTCCTTTCCTTTTTTCTTTAGGTATGACCTTTTTTGTATTATACTGTCTGCATATTGTTTAAGCAAGATTCTATTGTGTAAAAAGCAGTTAGAAAAATAAAAAAACAGTTGACAAATGACTTTTAAGAGCGTATTGTAAGTGCAACAAATAAATAGTGCTTTAAACCTATGAGAAAGAAGAGTAGGCTTTTGATTACTATCACAGAGAGCAGCCGGTTGGTGGAACGGCAGCATAGGAGCAATCGCTGAATGGGCTTTCGAGGACGGTCCGAACAACAGTAGGCACCGGCGGGATTCGCACCCGTTATCATGGCGACAGATATGATAGTGTCTGGAGGAGAGGATGCAGAAAGCATCGAAATTGAGTGGCACCGCGTTAATGATTATTACCGCCTCAAGTAAGATTTACTTGAGACGGTTTTTTGTTGTAGAAATTACAACGTCCGGATAGGTACCATCCGGATTCCAGCCGGTCTCAAAGCTATCAGAAATTAAAAAAGATTTGCAGAAAGGTATGGTAACAGTATGAAGAAGAAAATTTTAGCAGCAGTTTTAGCAACCACAATGATTTTAGGACTGGCAGCATGCGGCAGTAATGCGGCAGACAGCACAAACGGCAGTGCGGCAGGTACGGACAACACCACCACTGCTGACACAGAAAGCACACCGGATGCCGGTGATGCAACCGTAACCGATACGGACGGAAAGACCTACACCATCGGTATTTCCCAGTTTGCAGAGCACGGCTCCTTAGACAACTGCCGTGAAGGCTTCTTAGCAGGTCTTGCAGAGGAAGGCATTGTAGAAGGAGAAAACCTTACCGTATTATTTGACAATGCACAGGCAGACACCGGTACCGCAAGCACCATTTCCGACAACTATGTTTCCAAGAAAGTGGATTTAATCTGTGCCATTGCAACACCCAGTGCCATGAGCGCTTATAACTCCGCATTAAATACCGATATTCCCGTTATTTACACCGCAGTATCCGATCCTGTCGGCGCAGGTCTTGCAACCGAAGACGGCATGTCGGCCGGCAACATCACCGGTACCTGCGATGCACTGGCAGTAGATGCCCAGTTACAGATGATCCGTGAAATTATGCCGGATGCCAAGAAGGTCGGCATCATCTACACCACCAGCGAAGCAAACTCCGTAAGCACCGTTGCAGAGTACAAGGAAGTAGCCGCAAATTACGGATTTGAAATCGTAGATGTCGGCATCAACACCATTGCAGATGTTGACCTGGCGGCAGCAGATCTGGTAACCAAGGTAGACTGCATTACCAACCTGACAGACAACACCGTAGTATCCGCCCTGCAGACCGTTATTGCCAAGGCAAATGACGCAGGCATCCCGGTATTCGGTTCCGAAGTAGAGCAGGTAAAGGCAGGCTGTGTCGCTTCCATGGGTCTGGAATACATTGAACTCGGCAAGCAGACCGGTAAGATGGCAGCAAAGGTATTAAAGGGCGAAGCAAACGCATCCGATCTTAAGTTTGAAACCATTACCGAGCCCAGCTTATATGTAAACACCGCAGCCGCAGCAAAAATCAACCTGACTTTATCCGATGATTTTGTAGCAGGCGCTTATCAGAAATTTGATGAAATTACCGTAGAGTAAACAGGAGGATATGACGTGTCACTGATACTTAGTGTTTTGGAACAGGGTATGATATATGCCATCATGGCATTGGGAATTTACATCACCTACAAAATTCTGGATTTCCCGGATCTGACCGTGGACGGGAGCTTTCCCATGGGAGCCGCACTGACTTGCGTATTGATTGCAAAGGGTGTAAACCCGCTCCTCACACTGCCGGTTTCATTTCTGGCAGGTGTGGCGGTAGGCGTTCTCACCGGCATTATCCATGTGAAGCTGAAGGTAAGGGATTTACTTTCCGGTATTATCATGATGACAGCCTTGTACACCGTAAACTTAAGAATTGCGGGACGCGCCAATTTCCCCATTTACAATTACCAGACGATTTATGACAATGACTTTGTAAATAAAATTTTTCCGGCAGCCTTAAAACCGTACCGCACCGTAATCGTGGTACTGGTGATTACCCTGATTACCAAATATCTTCTGGATGCGTACATGCGCACCAAATCCGGCTTCTTACTCCGTGCCGTTGGGGATAACGATACCATAGTTACCTCCCTCGGTGTGGATAAAGGCAAGGTAAAGATTATCGGTCTTGCCATTGCCAACGGACTTGTTACCCTGAGCGGCTGTGTTTACGCCCAGCAGCAGCGTTTCTTCGATGTGTCCATGGGTACCGGTACGATGGTAATCGGTCTTGCGAGCGTTATCATCGGCACCAGCCTCTTAAAGAAAGTTACTTTTGTGCGTGTTACTTCCAGCGTAGTAATCGGTTCCGTTATTTATAAGGCGTGCGTGGCGCTGGCGCTCCGCATGGGACTTCCTTCCACGGATCTGAAGATGATTACCGCAGTTCTGTTCCTGATTATTTTAGTTGTCAGCATGGACAGAAACAAGACGGCAAAGATTAAAGGAGGGAGCGCAAAATGATTGAATTAAAGAACATTCACAAGTACTATAATCCCGGCTCCGTCAATGAACTTTGCCTGTTTCAGGATTTTTCCCTGACCATCAACGATGGGGATTTCGTAGCGGTGGTAGGAAGCAACGGCTCCGGCAAAACTTCCATGTTAAATATTATCTGCGGCAGCATTCCGATTGATTCCGGCGACATTGTGGTAAACGGACATTCCATCGTAGGCAAAAAGGATTACCTCCGCCACCGTAAAATCGGCCGTGTTTACCAGGACCCTTCCAAGGGTACCTGCCCTTCCATGACCATTTTAGAAAACCTGTCCATTGCGGACAACAAGGGTAAGCCCTTCAATTTAAGGGCGGGTGTCAACAAAGCCAAAATCGGCGAGTACAAGGAATTGCTTTCTACCTTAAATCTGGGACTGGAAGATAAGCTTCACACGCAGGTGGGGTCCCTTTCCGGCGGGCAGCGTCAGGCGCTGGCGCTTCTGATGTCCACAATGACACCCATTGAGTTTTTAATTTTAGATGAACATACGGCGGCGCTTGATCCCAAGACCGCAGACCGCATCATGGAGCTCACAGAGCAGATTGTCCGGGAAAAGAAAGTGACTACCATTATGGTAACGCACAATCTGCGTTACGCCGTGGAATACGGCAACCGCCTTATCATGATGCACCAGGGCGAAGCCATCATCGACAAAGCCGGTGAGGAAAAGGCAGCCATCACCACCGAGGACATCATGAGTACCTTCAACAAAATCAGCGTGGAGTGCGGAAACTAAGATGTTCTTATTAAGAAAACTTCACAGAGCATAAAGATTTTATTCTAAACAGAGACCGTAAGCGGCAATGCCATGAGGAAAGGATATTGCTGCCTGCGGTCTTTTTTAATAAGAAAAAGGGATAGCAAAAATAAACACAATATGATATTATTTTAATAAGAATAACCTTGGTGAAAAGGGAGATTTTTATGAAGATAGGAATATGTGACGATGATAGGACGGATATTTTAATAACTCAAAAAGAATTGCAGAACATCGCGCCTAAATTATGCATGGCCCCGGAAATTTATGAATTTTCGGATGGAAGCACTATGACGGAAGATATTTTGAAAACAGGGATAGATGTAGTACTTCTTGATATTGATATGCCGGATGTAAACGGATTATCCGTCGCAAATGCTCTGATGCAGCAATCCCATTTTCTCACCATTATTTTTCTTACGAATCGCGCAGAATTGGTATTTCAGAGTCTGAAGTACCGGCCACTCCGCTTTGTACGAAAGAGTCATATCAGGGAGGAATTGGAAGAAGCAATTCTGACTGCGGAAAAGAAGATTGCCTCAGAAATGCATGTGTTTTCTTTTACTAAAAATAATGTGGCATGCACATATCCGGTAAGAGAAATCATTTATGTGGAAAGTAAAGGACATTATATGGAAATACATATCGGAAATGAGATAAAAAGGGAACGGGGGAAACTGACAGAATATGAGGAAAAATTAAAAGATTACGGCTTTTTGAGGATTCATGTGGGCTATCTTGTTAATGTGAGGTATATTGCCATGATAAATTCTCAGGGAGTTTTTTTGGATAACGGAGAAAAACTGCCAATCAGCAGACAAAACAGGGAAATAATACAAAAAGAATGCATAAGAGGATTGGAGAAATTTGTGCATGGATGTCGTATATAAAATGTCAGAATGGGGGGCAAGCCTGTTTGATGCGGCTGCCGTAATTGCATTTCTGACAATAGTGTTGAAAAGAAACGACCATATAAAGAACATAACTGTGTATAGCATGATAATGCTTGCTTTTGTGGCAGGACTTGGCTTTTTACAGGATATATCAGAAAATGCCGGCATAACGCTGTTGTGTATATTTACCGGCAGTTTTGTATTTTCCCTTTTTTTCTTACAAGGAAGCTGGAAAAGTAAATTTCTGTATAATCTGATTTTTTATGTGATACAGATGACATCCAATATGCTTATCGTTTATGGGATTACCACGGTATTAAAGGTAGAGTTGGAAAAATTGACCGAAATGGGAAGCACGATAAGAATATTAACTTTGATTCTTCATAAATTGCTGTTTCTGCTGATGCTCATGGTGATAATCTTGTTATGCCGCAAAAAAAAGGCAGTGTGGCAGGAATGGCTTATAGGAGGTCTGTTATATGGGGGAGCATTGCTGACAGGCTGTGTAGTTGTAAATATTACCAAAACCGGAAGACTGACAGAAAAAGAGGAAACAGAGCTTATTTTTGTGGCGTTTGGGCTGCTTGCTATCTGTGCGGCAGTATCTTTGTGCCTGTACTACCTGAACAGGCAGCAGCAATATAAGTTGGAAAATGAAATTCTTATTATGAAGCTGCAGGAGGAGAAAAATACACTGAATAAATTGGATGAAGTATACGAGAATAATCGGATTTTACGGCATGATTTGAAACATTACCTGACGGTTGTCCAAGGGATGCTTTATACATCGGGAGTAGAAGAAACGACAAAGTATCTGGAGGAACTGTTACAAAGTAAATTTGAAAGAGACCTGTATTATTATACAGACAGTACGGTAGTGAATGCCGTCCTCAATGATAAAGTGTCCCTATGCAAAAAAATAATATCTCATGTAACATAGAAATTTGTGGACAAATCGGAGAGGAAAGGCAGACGGATATAGGTATTATATTATCTAATCTTTTGGACAATGCCATAGAGGCTGAATTAAAGGAGAAGGAAAGGTACATATCCGTGGAAATCACAAGACAAAAAAGGAATCTGTTTATAAAAGTAGAAAATTCAGTCAGTGAACCGGTTTTTCACAATAACCCTTCTTTGAGAACGATAAAAAAGGATACCAATAATCATGGCATAGGGATAAAAAGTGTAAGAAAATTAGTACAGGGAATGGATGGCTTCTGCTTGTGGGAAGATTACGAAAATCGGTTTTCGGTAACGGTAATGCTGCCGGAACATGCCAATCGTGCCTGACAGAATACAAATCGTGCCAGCTATATGGAAAATATGACAAAATCAGCTAAAATTGTGGATAAGAAGCATTATTTTTCTGCATTCATGGATACAAACATCAGTTTTTATTATTATAGGTTATGAGGAAAGTTATGAGATATATTTTAAGGTTGTCTGCCAGAATATTTAAGCACAATATGATAAAAAACAGTATTGTGATACTGGCAATAGCGATAGCCTTTTCCTTTGTAGGGATATACTTTGTTTTTGCTGACGCACTGTATGCGTTTTTCCTGCAGAGTAATTTAAGACAGATGGGAACAGAAGCAGAGGCAGAGTACCGAAATGTGACCTATGAAGAGTATTTACAGTTTAAGGAAGAAAACCGGACATTGTGTTGTTTTTACGGAACCAGACTGGAACAGTGGATGGCGGGGGAATATAACAGTAGGCAGGTTGTTCTTAATTATATGGAGGAAGAGGCAGCAGGCCTATGCTTCGCAGAGCTTACAGAGGGAACGTGGCCGGAAACGGAAAATGAGGTTGCGATAGACAAAAATTACGGCAGATATATAGAAGAAATACCGATAGGAAGCGAGATAGTTATTTCTGGTGTAAGATATGTGGTTTCCGGCATCTGCAACAGCAATTCCAAAGCAGAATATGCAAGTATTTATTTGTCGGGACAGGCATTTGCAAAATACAAAACTGCGGCTGCAGGCATAGTTTACGTGGATGCGGAAGGCAGAAAACTGACAAGAGAGTATCTTGCAAAAGAATGGAGTGCTGTTTTTCAAAAAGGGGAACCGGAAATAGTGGTAAATGCGGCTTATGAACAGGAACAAAGCGTAACGGATAGTATGGTTAGAGCGATGGCCGCTATTCTGGTATTTATGGCCGCATATACTTCGGTGTATTCGGTATACAGTAATTCGGTGGTCAAGGATACTCAATTTTACGGTCTTTTGCGTTTGCAGGGAATGACAAAAAAACAACTGTATTTCACGATACAGATGCAGGTTTTTTTACAATACATCATTGCCATACCGGTGGGATGTTTTCTAACGGGAGTGATTTCTATAGCAGCAAAAAAACAGTTTTTGCCGGAATTCTCCGGAGAAAACAGGTATCTGACCGGAAACTGTGAATGGTTTGTCTGGGCGGTAGGAATAACTTTACTGGCAGTAATCCTGGGGACATACCGGCCGGTACGATTTTTATTGAAATTATCCATGAGTGAGGTACAAAATTGTCAGCCGGTTGGCAGGGTGAAGGTACCGGCACATAATCCTAAGCGGTATTGCACTTTACGGTTTGTATACAGAAATCTGCAAAGGAACAGGATGCGCTCCTTTGCAGTTATTCTTTCTACGTCCATTTGCGTTCTTTTGTTTGTACTTACCATAAGCTTTATGAAATATCTGAAAAATGGATATTCCCGATTGGAAAAAATAGATTATGATTTTATAGTTGCAAGAGAGTCCGTACTGGAGGCAAGAGAAAATAGCATTTTGGGAGAAAAATCTTATCTGTATTATTCAGTGCTTACAGGAGAACCGGAGGCAGAACTGACAGAGGAACTGGTTCAGAAACTGCAGGATGCATGTCATGGAGCGGAAGTAAAGGGCAGGTATCTTTCCGAAGCATTTATTACTTCCGATGCCATTGTGGCGAGAGTGGATGATTACATTGCTCAGGGGAAGTACAAAGAAAACGAATTGCGCAATTTGCAGCTTTCCAGACAGAATGCCCAAAATCTGGGGTGTGATGAATTGTGGACCTATATGCAGTATTATGTGGATTTTGATGACATAGCGGATTGGACGGTCACGGAAGGAAGCATAGACAGGAAAAAATTTGAGAGTGGTGAATATGTTATTTTAGCGACGGCTTCCGTATTAAAGGAGCAGGAAAGTTTCTTTCATCCGGGGGAAAAGATACCGGTTAAGGACAAAGACGGAGTAAGGGAAGCGGAAGTGTTGGCGGTTGTGGAGGATATTCCGCAGATTTGTATGTACGAAGGCTTTATCACCTGCTTTTTACCAAAAACGGAAACGGATGATAATGGGGCTATATTGTATGCGGTAACAATAGATACAAAGGATGCGGAAAAAGAAGAGGCTGCCGTAAGAGATATAGTCCATAACAGCCCGGAGGCGGTTTCCTACGTTTCTTATGAGATGGTAAGACAGGAAGAAAAAAACGGTCTGAGAATACTGGAAACCATAGGAGGGGGAATAAGTCTCGCCGCGGGAATAATGGCATTCTTAAATTTTTTCCACAATGCCATTGTAAACAGGATAGAGCGAAAAGCGGAATATGATATTCTGCGAAAAATAGGCATGACAAAAAGACAGTTGAAACATCTCATCAGAGCGGAGAATGGAATTTTATTTGGTATAGCGGCAGTTATAGGATGCATTGCAGGAGTCATACTCAGCACGATACTGCTGCGGATTTAACTTTGCAGCATTAAAGGAACAGAGAGGGGACAGGTATGAAAAAGAGCCGTTATCAACGCAGACTTGCGGATAAGATATATAGAAGCAGACCGGTCAGAAACTGCATGATTATTGCCACCATAGCGCTGATGACCTGTCTCATCATGAGCATGGCGGGAGTTATGGAGGCGGCAGATTACCTTACCCGGCAGGAAAATATGCGGAACTTCGGCACGACGGCACAGGGAATCTATACGGGGATTACCAGGGAACAGTACGAAGCCTTAAAACAGATGGCGGATATAACGGAGATTGCCGGGGAAGCTTATCTTGGCGTGGCAGCGGAAAACATGGGAAACACGCAGGTTTATGTATACTATGCATCCGAGGAATGTGCAGCGGAGAACTTCCATGGGCTGACAACGGGAAAATGGCCTGCTTCGGAAACAGAAGCCGTGGTGGATGGGATTTATGCCGAAGAGCACGGCACCGAAATCGGACAGACGATTACCGTTTCTGCTCCGCTTACGGGAAGTCGGGAATATACGGTAACCGGCATCTGCGCAGCCAATAAAAAGAAGGGAAATGCCGCGGTATATCTGTATGTGTCCGGAAAGGAGTTACCGGAAAATGTACCGGAAACACAGCTCTCTCTGACGGCATACTGCGGATTTTCAAAGGAGGCATCTCCGGAAGGAATTTTAAGAGCCATAACGGCATCCGGAGAAAACAATGCGGCAGCATTTACGGAAAATCCGGTGTATGGAAGTACGGAAAATTCCTTAGAAGATATGGTAAAAAAGACCGTTCTGTTTCTTGGCGGCTACGTGCTGGTATTTCTGACAGTTACCTCCCTGTACCGGATTTTCATGTTCCGGGATGTGCAGTTTTTCGGACAACTGAAATCCGTGGGGGTAACGGAAAAACAGTGCCGGCAGATTCTTATGCTGCAATCCGCAAGACACGCTCTTTGGGGGATTATCACAGGGCTTTTGCTGGGAGTGGGCTTTGATTTTCTTTTTTTCCCGGGACTTTTAAGAAAATATTACGGCGGACCGGAAGGGTATCATGGCGTGCCGCCCCAGAGTATGGCAGTGGCAGCGATACTTGTCTTGGCAGCCATGTTTTTTGGTCTGAGAAAGCCGCTTCGTATGCTTCATAAAATTTCCCCCATACAGGCTGTGGTCCATGCGGGGGATTTCGGAAAGAAAATCAGCAGAAAATCAAGGAAAGTGTCCCTTTCCCATCTGGCGGGATGTTATATAAAGCAGGAGAAAGGACGCAGCTTTCTTGTCATGGGAAGTGTTTTTCTGGCAGGGATGTTTCTGGTTCTGACCGTTTCCCTGACCTTTTTTCTTACCGGAAAACTGATTGACAGAAGAAGCCTGCCGTCGGCTTTTCTGATTGGAGAAGAATGGTACTGCAAGCATGTCAGCGAAACGCAGGACGGAGATTTATATGATTATCCGCCCCATGTTGACAAAGACAATGCCTGGGCGATTGAACGGAACATTTATTATGAACTCTGGGATGCACTGCCGGATGCGGAAGTGACACCGGTATTTTATAATTACGGCTATAATTTTTCCGAGGATGTAACCGGGCGGGTAAAGCAGGATTTACAGGCAGATACCATAGCAGATGCCGATTACGGCGGAAAGAGTTTATATCAGAAGATATTGAAAAATTGGGAAAATCCTACCCATACGCCGTATTGGGATGAGATGCGCTATTACATAACCTATGAAACCCTTGCCAAATGTAAGGTGCTGGAAGGGGAACTGGATTATGAGAAGTGGATGTCCGGAAACTACGTGGTGATGGGCGCCAATCCGCTTATGAAGGACAACGGTACCCTGTACCATGCGGGCGACAGGGTGACACTGTATCTGTATGAAAATCAGGCATCCATGAAAAAGGATGATACCGGATTTACCCGGATAGAAATGGGAACTCCGAAAGAATATGAAGTACTTGCTGTGGTAGATGAACTGCCTGATGTCTGTGCCTACCGGCTGGCGACGCTTGTGACCCTGCTTCCGGCGGAAAATATACCGGCGGAGGACAACAGTTTTTATCTCTGTGCCCTTATGGTTGATGCAGGGGATTTGAAAGGAACGGAAGAAAAAATCAGGGAATATGTTTCGGAAAGAGACGACGGACTGTACTATGTTTCCAACCGGGTGATTAAGGAAGAGGCGAAAGCACAGGTGGGAGTCATACGTCTTTTGGGTGGCTCCTTTGCCCTGATTCTGCTGGGCGTGGCACTGATGAATATCTTAAATTATATCCTGTTAAGCAGAACGGAACGGGAAAAGGATTACCGGACGCTGTATCAGGTGGGTATGACGGAAAAGCAGTTAAGGAAAATGCGGCTTCTGGAATATGCACGGCTTCTTATTCCCGCCATTTTGCTGGGTGCGGCAGCGGCAGCCGGAATATTCCTTCCGGTCAGCCGGTGGATTAATTCAATTTTATAGGGAGAGGTGCGAAAATGGGAGAAATCATGTTAAAACTGACGGATGTCAGCAAAACCTACGGAGAAGGGGAAGCGGCAGTCCATGCCCTGAAAAAAGTAAATCTGGAAATTGAAAAGAAGGAATTTGTGGCTGTTATCGGACCCTCCGGAAGCGGAAAAAGTACGCTTTTAAACATATGCGGCGGTCTGGACAGTCCTACTTCGGGAAGTGTATTCATACGGGGAACGGATATTTCCGGTCTGCCGGATGAAAAAGCCACGGTTTTCCGACGGGAGAACATCGGCTTTGTATTTCAGAACTATAACCTGCTTCCTATTTTAACCGTATATGAAAATATTGTTCTGCCCATTGAGATAGGCGGAAAAGATGTGGATACGGTATATGTGGAGGAAATCATGACCGCACTGGGACTTGATACCCTGAAGGACAGAATTCCGTCCAAACTGTCCGGCGGGCAGCAGCAGAGGGTGGCGATTGCAAGAGCACTGGCAACGAAGCCCGCCATTATTCTGGCAGATGAACCTACCGGCAACCTGAATTCGGAAGCGGCGGATGAGGTTATGGAGCTTCTGAAAAAATGTGTCAGGGATTTTGACCGGACGGTTATCATGATTACCCATAATGAAGCATTAATCGGGGACTGTGACAGAATTCTGCATATCCGGGACGGTGTGCTGACGGAGGAAAAACACAATGAGAGGTAGAAATGCAGGAAAAAAACTGCTGCTTCTTATGACATGCGCTCTGCTTCTTGCCGGCTGCGGAAAGGACAGGCAGCCCATTTCGGTGCAGCGGGAAATCACGGATGCGGCAGAGGGAGAAAAGAAAGTGCTGGTTCTGGGGACACTTGACGACAGCAGCGAAATCAGGGATGTCATTACGGAATTTAATAAAAACAGTGCGGAATATAAGGTGGAAATAAGGCTGTACGGCGACAATTCGGGGGAAACCACGCAGGCACTTTCCCTTTTGCAGGCGGATATTGCGGCAGGAAAGGGCCCGGATATTCTGGATATAGCCAAGGCGGACACCTTTTCCTATGTGGAAAAAGGCCTGCTTACCGACCTTACGCCTTACCTG
>Ga0129312_1000336_pt1 | contig 43782 bp, 40 predicted proteins | sample O827metagenome_FD_94434 | JGI IMG/M metagenome (GOLD analysis project Ga0129312, IMG submission 94434) | Orangutan group fecal microbial communities from Wisconsin, USA - O827 metagenome | ecosystem: Host-associated > Mammals > Digestive system > Large intestine > Fecal | place: USA: Wisconsin... | reverse complement strand
TACACGACGTTGCGGGAGGGTGCTCTGGATTTTTTCTTTCTGTAGACTAATGACAGTATACAGGTCAATCCAGAGACACGCAAGGAAATCAGTTATTGGTCAGGTTGAGAAGTCAGCAACAATACTGCCGGGATCAAAATGAATACAACCAAATCAATTTATTAAGATTATTCAAATTCTCTTCCACACATATCCAACGCAGATGCAATCACGGCATCCATGTCATAGTACTTGTATTCGCCCAGACGCCCGCCGAAGATGACATCCTTTTCCTGCCCAGCAAGTTCTTTATATGCTGCATACAGTTTCCCGTTTTTATCATCGTTTACCGGATAATATGGTTCATCTCCAGGCTTCCATTCAGAGCTGTATTCGCGGCTGATTACAGTCTTTGGAAGATCATTTCCAGCGTCATCTTTTCCGAATTCGAACCACTTGTGTTCAATAATTCTGGTCCATGGTGTTTCTGCGTCAGTATAATTTACTGCAGCATTTCCCTGAAAATTCGGCTGATCGAGGATTTCTGTCTCAAAACGGACAGAACGGTACTCAAGAGCACCAAGTTTAAAATCAAAGTATGCGTCGATGGCACCTGTGTAAATGACTTTCGATGCTATTGCATCAAGCGTAGCCTTATCGGCCAGATAATCCACACCAAGTCTGACCTCGATGCCGTCTAACATGTTAGCGACCATCTTTGTATATCCGCCCATCGGAATACCCTGGTACAGCGCATTAAAATAGTTGTTATCGAAGGTAAGCCGGACTGGAAGTCGTTTAATAATGAAGGACGGAAGTTCGGAACAAGGTCTTCCCCACTGCTTTTCGGTATAACCCTTTACAAGCTTTTCATAGATATCCGTACCGACCAGGCTGATCGCCTGCTCTTCCAGGTTCTTCGGTTCTGTAATTCCAGCTGCTTTTTTCTGCTCTTCGATCTTCGCGGCGGCCTCTTCCGGAGTCACAACACCCCACATCTTATTAAAGGTGTACATGTTAAACGGGAGAGAGTAGAGTTCCCCGTGATAATTTGCTACCGGGGAATTTGTAAAACGGTTGAATTCCGCAAACTGGTTGACATACTCCCATACTTTACGGTTGTTCGTATGGAAGATGTGCGCTCCATATTTATGTACATGGATCCTTTCCATATCTTCTGTATATATGTTTCCAGCGATGTTTGATCTTTTATCGATTACAAGTACGGATTTTCCGCGTTTCTTTGCCTCGTGAGCAAATACGGCGCCGTATAGGCCGGCGCCGACTACAAGATAGTCATACATGGCTAAATATTCTCCTTTGATTGTTTCTGGCTTCTTATATTGAGATAATTTTGCTTTTTGTCAGGGCGTTATATATAAATTTTTCCTGTAGATTCCCTGTTCAATTAAGGAGCGAATTGCTGCCGCTACTGCAGGCTTATCCTCTTTGTATGTAACTCCAAACCATTTATCGTTTGTTTCCAGCACCTTTACACTGGCTTTTCTCTCGGATAACAGCCTGTCAATAATCTTAGGAAGCAGATATTCTTTTTTTATTCCATCATCTCCAAGCTGACCCAGAAATTCAGAAAAACCTGATTCCAGTATATTTAGGAACTCTGACGGCAGTCCCCACATGTTCATCGACACATGCATGTTTTCATTGACAGAAACCAGCTGTTTTTCTTCATTGTAGGCGGTAAGAGCACCGCTTTGTCTCTGGATCTCATATGTCTCCGTGACACGCTGCAGGTAGTCATTCTGATTCACGGTGCAGATGCCGCGGGTAACACCACCGTTTTCACTTAATGTATTTTTAAGAATAAATCCCGCCATGCAGATATCATAAACCGGGCGATTAGGATCCATCTCGGTTGTCATATACTGGTAAAGCTTTTTGAAGGCTTCTTTTCCATAGTAATCATCTGCGTTGATGACGATAAAAGGATCTTTTATGACATCCTTTGCGCAAAGAACCGCCTGACCGGTTCCCCAGGGTTTTGTTCTTCCCCAGACATTTTTATACCCGGCAGGAAGCTCGTCCACAGACTGGTAGGCATACTCTACAGGAACGATCTTCTCGATCCGTTTTCCGATGATCTCTTTGAAATCTTTTTCAATGTCTTTACGAATGATAAAAACAACTTTATTGCAGCCTGCCTCCAGTGCATCATGGATCGAATAATCCATGATGATCTCACCGTTCGGTCCAACTGGTTCTAGTTGCTTAATTCCTCCGCCGAAACGGCTGCCGATTCCGGCGGCCATGATGACTAATGTAATGTTTTTCATGTTCATTTCCTTCCTAACTACGTAACAAATGCTATATAACCATAGGAATTATTTTTGCTTGAAAATAATCAGCTTACTGAATATATAGTTTAAAATTACAACAAGTACGTTCGATGCGATTTTAATGAAAAGGTCGTTTACTCCCAAGCAGTCCACAAATATAAACATGATGAGTAGGTCACAGGCACCCGTAAATAATCTACAGCTTGTAAATGATAGAAATTCCTGGATGACCGCTTTCAGACGGAGACTTTTACTCTCGAAAACCCACCATTTATTGGTTAAATAAGCGAAGATCACGGAGATGCCCCATGCCAGACAGGTACTCAAAATGACCGATAAAGAAAGTATATGCGCGCTTATATAATATGTAATAATATTAACTGCTGTTGTGCACACTCCGAAGAATAAATACAGGAGTGGTTGTTTATATTTCTTAAATAATTGGTTCATTATTTATCCTCGATCTTACTGGCATTTTCTTTAGATTCTGTCCGTTCGCTGATAATATATCTCGGTCGATGTTTGACTTCCATGTAGATCTTTCCAATATACTCACCCAGCACACCAAGACACATCAGCTGAACACCTCCAAGTAGGCAGATGATACAGGTCATGCTGGACCATCCGGCAACTGAACGGTTCATCAGATGCATAATGACAGACCATACGATTCCAAGGAAACTAAATCCAGCAATGATCGTTCCAAGAGCAGTAATGATTCGGATCGGTTTAATACTGAGACTTGTAATCCCATCAAAAGCAAGTCCTAGCATTTTTGATAACGGATAGTGGCTTTCTCCAGCAATCCGCTCGTGTCGTTCGTAGTAAACGCTAGTGCTCTTAAAGCCGACCAGCGGGAACATTCCACGCAGAAACAGGTTGACTTCTTTAAAATTGGCAAATTCCTTTAAAACACGGCTGGAAACCAGGCGGTAATCTGCATGATTATATACAACCTCGGCACCCATCCAGTTTAAAAGTTTATAAAATCCCTCCGCGGTGAAACGCTTGAAGAATGTATCGGTATCACGTTTACTGCGGACACCATATACGATCTCGCATCCCTGAAGGTACTGATTAATCATTTCATCCATCGCATTGATGTCATCTTGGCCATCACAGTCAATAGAGATTGTAATATCACATTTATCTTTTGCTTCCATCAAACCTGCAAGGACTGCGTTTTGATGTCCGCGGTTACGACTTTGAGAGATTCCAATAAAATGTTCATCTTGTTTTGCCAGTGAACAGATGATTTCCCAGGTTTTATCCTTGCTTCCATCATTGACGAAGAGAATTCTGCTGTCGTTGGAAATCATCTTAGATTCAATAAGAGAATTTAACTTGTCTAAAAATAATTTTGATGTTATTGGAAGAACGGTTTCTTCGTTATAACATGGGATAATAATGTATAATATCATAATTATGTAACCTCCAAAATGGAAAAACAAGGCAAATTAGATATTGTCTTTTGGGGATAAAAGCTTTAAATATATAAAATTAAATCCATAAAGTGCCAAAACTATAAAGAGCGGAGAAAAAATAAATAAGTACCTAGCGCGTGCTTCAAAAATTAATTCAAATATAGTTAAGCCGAAAAGACTTAGCATAATAACACGGACTGCATTATTTTTGGGTGCAGAGTATGAAAATACATTAAAAAATAGGATAGTAATCCATAGCATTTGTTCGAAATTTGACCATAAAATATAATATTTTCCAATGGATGCGTAGTCTCTGGTATAATATAAACTGCGCAAGAAATCGCAAATAGGTGTATTTTGGGGACTGAAAATTTCGGAAAAGAAGGTTCCCTCTGCAGCCCATGCGAAAGTTCCATTATAATAATTAGTCAAAGTTTTACGAACAAATAACTTTAGTAAGCCAAAGACTCCCATCTCTTTTAGACGATTAAATGCTTCATGTAAATTTGCAATATTGCGCTCATGGCAGGTAAAAAATGAAGCAGAAAAATCAACATCGCTAGCGGAAAAGATGCCCATATCAACAGGGTTTAAGCCCATCATAAAGAAATGTGGTAGTCCAAAAGCCATATTTTTATCTAATGATAAAGGGAGTGTAGATATACATAGATGTACAATTATTACACCTGATATAATTCCTAAACCTGCAAGAATATAGTTGGATATATATTTAATGAAATCTGTATTAAATACTTCAACTAGAATAACTGCTATAAAAACTATGAAAACTTGAGGCTTTATCTTGTATCCAATATAAGAACATAGTCCTATGAGACTCCATGAAATGTTGTATGGAATTTTTTCACGGCATATGTAAATATATATTATTAAAGATGGAAATATCAATGCCATGGAATCAGAATAGGGGATAGAAATCCATGGTGATAATCCGATAAAAAAAACATATAATATATATCCAAGAAATGAAATGTATATGTTATCAAATAGTGTTACTAATGTTTTAAATAATATAAAACCAGTTAAAGTACTCAGTAAACATTGAAAAGTCAATATTGCAAAATATTCGTGAGCATGTACTCCTAAAGCATGGCATATTAGCCTAATAGAAGAAAAAATAAATGCCAAAAATAAATTGTTTGGATACCTTGAAAAGTACCATTTGTAATCATTAATTTCTTTGTTATGGACTAATGAATCGGAAAATTTAATAAGTTCCGCAGCATCCCAATCAGTGTAAAAATAATAGTTATATATAAAAAATAGTTGTGTCAAAAATAGAATACTAGAAAGCATGATTATTATTTTTACGGAATGTTTTACTTTAAAAAAAGTTAAAAGATGAAAAAAACCTAAAATAAGGATTATGCCAAAAAATAATAATAACAGTGGTGGTAAAAAATTGGCACATAAATATGAACCAGCAAAACTGATCTTAAGATGAAATATACAAAGAATGAATGTAAAAAATATTATAAGTGGATATATAAAAAAAATAATATTTTGAAGTATATTATTTAAATGCACAGTATGTGATGAAAATAAATTAATTTTTTTTATGAGGTCTAACATGATAGCTCCTGTATAATAATTAATGTTTATCCCGCACTGAATGAATAGTTTTAAGTATTACTCGTGGCAAGTAAGTAATAATTCTTCCAAGTCTAAATGAAAAAGAAAGTTGTATATGATCATATAATTCTTGATAATAATTTTTTTGTTCCTCCGAGGTGGCTAATTTTTGATTAGAAATGAAAAGTTCATGCTCATAACTGTACATTTTTGCTTCTGTTTCTTTTGACGATTTTTGTAAAAGATTAAACTCTTCTTGAATGCAAGATAATTCTGCACTAAGTTTTTTCCCATTTTTAGTAACTTCATCAAGTGAGATTTTGAGGTTTAATGAATTTTCACGTTCCAATGCTAAACTCGATTCCATAGAGGAAAATTTGCTTTTTTCGCCCTCAAGAGTATATTTGAGCTCATTCAGACTTGTTTGAGTGGTGCTTAGCTCTTGCTGGTAATAGCATCTTTCTTTCCAGATACGTGAGTTTTCTTGAGTCATTCCTTCGAATGCTATATACATACTAATGGTATCGAGAACTAAAGCAGGTAATTTTTTATTAGATTTTGGAATCCAGGAACCGCGGTTTGAATCTTGTGAAAATTGATTATTTAATATATATTCAATTAAATTCGCAATTGAAGATGATTGGAAATAATTTTTTATTGTTGTTCGCCCCATGGTACACATATGATAAAGTTTCTTTTTGTTTGAGACGTCAAGTAACTTAAAAATGGAAGTTACATACTGCATGATTTCATCATTTGAATATTGTTGGACATCAATATCCTTTTCTCTCTGAAAAGCAGGAAGAACGATGCCAATGTTTTCATTAATTAATTCCCGTTGCCCTCCCACATCAGAAGTTATAACCGGTGTCATCATGGCACAAGATTCGTATGCAGAAAGAGAAATACCTTCTACTAAGGAACAGATCAGAGTTAAATCTGCATCACGATAAAAAGGACGTATGTCATCCTGAAAACCGACCCAAATTATATTTTTAGAGAGATTGTATAATTTTATTTTTTTAAGCAGTTCATCTCGTTCAAAGCCATCGCCTACAATCAAGAAATATATACTTGAATCTTTAGAAATGACTTCTTTGGCAATTTCTAACATTAAGTATGGACGTTTTCGGCTGTGAAGCGTGCAAGGAAATAATACAATTTTCCCAGATTCCGGAATGTGATATTGTGTGCGAACAGTGCCGTAGGGTATTTTTGCGGGATCAAATTGCTCACAATCCACTCCAGCATAACAAGTCTCCAGGTCATCGGAGTTTCTGGAAAAATGTGTAATTAACTCTTGCTTGGTTGCTTCACTGCTAACAAATGTCTTGTCGAGAAAATCTGACATTGCCATTGAAGCACGAGCAAATCCGCCTTCGCGCCAATACGGTTCGACCATATGGACATAATCTACGACAGGCACATATGGATATTGTGCTTTTAACCAGGGCAATAAGTAGTAGCCATAGTATGAATTTGAAATAAAGCACATATCAATACTGCGTGTCTGAATTATATAGGAAATAAATTCAGCATAGTTTTTAACATCGAGAAAATCAGAAAGAGTATATATATCTGAGACATATTCTCTGAATTTCTGTTTCCAACTATCATCTGAATTTTCTGTCGCAATGACAGTGATATTGTATAAATCTTTATTTAATGATTTAACAAAATTCAGATTAAAGCGACTAACGCCACCGGCGGCCATAGATGAAATGAAAAATAAAATTTCCTGTTTAGTTTTTTTGCTGTAATATTCCTTAGAAAAATTTGACTTTTTGGGAAGAACAAAATAATCACGAGGAATAACGCCATTAAAGGTTTTGGCTACCACGCTTCCGTCAGCAGTTACAGCAACCTCATGGATTAAATCATCGGCACGCTTTTTTACATTAACATCTGTGGTAATAGTATTTAATACACCGGTTTCTGTACGGCGGTACCAAAACTCTAAACTATTAATATGGACTGGTTTTTTGCTTTTGGACAGCATTTTTAGCCACAAACGCCAGTCTTCAAAATAATTTTTTTCAATTTCGTCATAACATCCGACGTCTAGTAAGTCTTTTTTTCGGATGGCAGCACTTTCAACTAAAAAATTATATGATTTTAATTTCTCAGCATCAAAAGGATGTTGCCAAACATACTCTTGACTTTGAAATCCTAAACTATCAGTATAAGCCCAAGCTGAATCGGGATTATAGTAAATAGCCCAATATAGTAATTCGAAATAAGTTGGTTCTATTAATTCATCAGCATCTAAAGTAACGATGATATCAGTAGAACTATTTCTGATTCCGGCATTTCGGGCGGATGAGATTCCGCCATTTGGCTTATGAATGACTTTTATACGCGGATCACTGGCTTCAATATCATCTAAAAATGCGGCCTCTTCCGAATGAGTACTTCCATCATCTACTATTATCCATTCAAACCAAGGAAATGTTTGATTCAGGACACAAGGATATAATTCTTTGAAGTAATTCTTGGCATTATAATATGGAGTTATAATAGAAATTAAAGGAGTTTCATCCTTTACAAGGTCTCGGTTATAACTAGTACGACCAGGTTTTTTTGAAAAATCAAACGACATACATTTAATTGCTGGAACAGCAAATCCTCCTTATATGACCAATCGTTTCATAAAAATTATATGTATAGGAATGAAAATTTTAATGAAAATAACTGATAAGAATAATCGAATTATTTTCGAATTCCCCAGTATATTTTCTTTATAAAATTTCTTCGTCTACTATGGTAAGGCAAAATAACATCAATGATTCCCCACATCTTGGATGTCTTAGGAACCCATCGAACCTCTGGATCATTCGAAGCAGGTCCTGCATTCATCTCATCATCAAAACATCTTCGAATTCTCCGCAGCAACATCGGATAATACGGTGATAATTTTGCATATTCCCAGAAGTATTCCGCAAAGTCACAGTCCACAACATCCCATGGTTTCTGATATCCGGCATAGTGAATCAGATATGGTGCTTTGCGGGCGGCGGAGTATTCCTCAAATAACTGTCTCGGAGCCATTTTAAGGATCTGCATCCGACTGCGGCCGGGTTCCTGCCAATCCATCAGGGTGTTCCAATGCTGTGGGATATATGTAACTTTGTTTTTGCAGATAATGTTTAAGACATCCTGATCGTGGCAGCGGAAAGACTGGGAGAGCGCAAGCTCGATCATTTCTTTTGAAGATGCCGTTTTTCGGAGACCATCAAGATCTAAGATCAGAACTCCGGCCTGGAAATAGTCAAAAGGATTGTATAGACCTAAAGTTTTTGTTGCATACGTTTTCCAATCATTCTGATTCAGGTTTAAATGACCGGCAACATCGATATCTTTTGCGGCACCAATGACAGCGCCTTTTAGATCGAGGTCATAAAGCTTGCCGACATCCTGATTCGCAACCATATCGCAGTCCAGATATAAAATTTTGTGGTAATGCGGCATGATCTCCGGAATGATCAAGCGATAGTAGGTTTCAACAGACAGGTGCTGATCGACAAATAGTTTCCCTGCATCGAAATATTCACATACGCGTGCAAAACGGATAGAAATATTTTTCTTCCCATTGGCAGCGGAAGTGATCAGACGCTGATTCTTCTCAGAAATATCGTTATATAAAATAATGATGTCGTAATTCCGGCTGTTGGATGCGTTTGCGATCATGGAGCGGATCATGATATCAAGATACGGTGCAAACCGGTTATTTGCGGACAGGACGACCGGAACTGACTCTTTGTAAACCGGCTCGAGAACTGCATGCGGCGCGGTATCCTGGAATAGAGTCTTTGGAAGCTCGCAGGTTTTAAGTCCAGCCTGTTTTTTCAGATACATATAATAAATTCCACAAAGGCGCTCCGCTAAATAACCCATCACGCGGTATTCTTCCACGCTGTACCAGGTTGTGTCGATCTGCTTTTCCGCCTCAAAAAGGATATCAAAAAGCCATGCGCAGTATTTTTTATAAATATCCTTTTTCATAATGAACATATTGCATTCATGCGCAACATTGGACTTCATATATTTATCTGCTGTCTCAGCAAATTCTGGATATTTTTCTTTTAAAATTTTCAAGGTGATGTCGAGATCTTCCCGGTGTTGGAACGGAGCAACGCCATATTCATGGTAAATATCCATTGGGCGTCCGTTTGGCTGTGTCTGGAGATAACGTCTGCCCTTTACAGAAATCGCATCATACTTAGCAATCAGATCTTTCATGACTTTTGGATCGAGCTTAATGTCCTCTATGGTCTCATCATCGATTCGGTCATATACAATATTTCCCCATCCATCATCACGGGTAATCGACGGATCAAAGGCAAAGTATCTCCGATAATGGAAAAAGCCATAGTAATCAGCATCATCGTTTTTCCATGCCCAGTACTGAGCGGTCAGTTCACAGTATGTCTTGTTTTTATCAGAAATATTATCGCCATCATTGTCATGAAGCATTCCGTCTAATTTTTTGCCGGAAAGGGAAGTTCCCACCTGGATCGGGTAGAGATATGGATTTTTTGGTACATAGGATGGTTTATGGCAGACTACGTAAATTTTGATATCAGGATCTTTTTTCATTGGGAATACCTTTCTTAATGTTTTTGTTCCAGTTAAAAATTAGCTGGTTTGTATGAAGCCCGCATGTGTATTTTGCGCACTTTAAGATATTCTGGGTCTCAGGTATGCGGACCGGGCAGATGTCATAAGTCAATTTTTTGTATGCAATATATACATTAAAGAGCCGTTCGGAGAGAAAGCCGAACACGCGCTGCTGATAAGGTGTTCTTCCGGTCAGGTCGATTTCCTTTTCTGCGAGAAACAGGATCTGAAACAGCCACTCACAATAGTCATTCCAGATCGCCTCGGGAGCGATCCACATATTATAAGGAAAGAGCTGATTCGATTCCATAACTCTGCAAAGAATCGGATGAATATCCGGTGTCAGAGATTCAGCAATCTGGGTCACCCGTTCCAGATCCGAAAATATGTGGAATTTCCGATATTCATTCAGCAGTGAATCCCGAAAATAGTAGGGAGGCGGAAGAATCAAATCGTGAGAAGTAAGGGCAGTCTCTATCCTTTCTGCAGTTGTTATAAAACGACGCCGGTAGTGGCTGAGCCCCTTGATTGCGTGGTGATCATTTTTCCAGATCCAATAAAGTGCAGTCAATTCGCAGAATGTACGGTTCTGTGTGGAGATATTATCACCAGTATTGTCACGAATCGGCGATAATATAGCGTCAGACAGGGCCGCACCTGTCTGGATTGGAACCTCATAGCTACCAAATTGGTCTATCAATTGTGCGTGAGTTGCAACATAAACGGCAGGAAGTGTGGCAGTATCTTTAACGGCAAAAGTTTTATCCATGTTATCCCTCAAAATCCGGCTGGTACTGCGGAATCAGTTCTTTTCCGCCCAGGGCTTTCATTTTTCCGTGTTCCAGCCACAGGATATGATTACAGATACGCTCCACCTGCTGGATCGAATGGGATACCAGAATAACAGTAGTTCCGCCGGACATCAGATCCTTGATACGCTGTTCGCATTTTTCCTGGAATTTATAGTCTCCAACGGCAAGGATCTCATCACAGATCAGGATATCCGGTTTTACGATCGTAGCGACGGAGAAGCCGATTCGCGCGACCATACCGGAAGAAAAGTTCTTAATCGGAACATCCACGAAGTCCTGAAGCTCTGAGAATTCTATGATCTCATCGAATTTTTCCCGCATGAATTCCCTGGAGAATCCCAACACGGATCCATTCAGGAAAATGTTCTCGCGAGCGGTGAGATCTGGATCGAAACCGGCGCCAAGCTCGATAAGCGGCGCAATCGTTCCGTTTACCTTTACGGATCCGGTAGTTGGTTTTAAAATACCGGAAATTACTTTTAATAGGGTACTTTTTCCGGAACCATTCAGACCGATGATGCCGAAGGTATCTCCGGCTTCGATCTTGAAGGAGATGTCCTGAAGAGCTGTGAAATCTTCAAAGAAGAGCTGGCGTTTGAAGAGCTTGATACAATATTCCTTCAGGTTATCGATCTTGTCTTTATTCATATTAAAATGCATGCTGACATTGTTTACTTCTACTGCGTAGGCCATGAAATTTACTCCTTACGGCTAAATGTACAGGATAAAACGATCCTGGTTTTTCTTGAATGTAATAAGCCCGATGATGAAAAATGCGATGGAAAAAGCCAGGCAGATAAGATTTGTATTTAAATCTGGAACAGTTCCATCCATCACAAGACTACGAACATAAGTTACATAGTAGTACAGCGGGTTGCAGTGAATGAATGATTGAATTTCTTCAGACACTGCTGACATAGGATAAAAAAGTGGGGTCAAATACATCCATGCGGTCGTCCAGACGGAATATAAATGACCGGTATCGCGGAAAAATGTGTTTAACGATGCTAAAATCAGCCCCAAACCGGTGCTGAACACGAAGGTGTATGCAAATGGGATTGGGAGAAGCAGGATCGTTGGTTTTAACGGCATTCCGGTGATAAAGATTACGAAAAATACGGCAACCAGAGAAAACAGGATATTTACAAGAGCAAAGGATGTTTTCTCCAGCGGGAAAATATATTTCGGAATATAAACCTTCTTAATTAAATAACCAGACTGAACGATCGATGTCAGAGCACCATTAGTCGCCTCGATTACAAAGTTGAAGATTAGGTAACCGCAAAGGTAATAAACCGGGAAGTACTCAATGTCACTTTTAAACATGTTGGAAAATACTGCTGTGATGACGAGCATCATCAATAATGGGTTTAGAATACTCCACAAAAATCCGAGGACTGAGCGGCGGTATTTTAGCTTGAAATCTTTTGCTACCAGATCTTCCAGAAGATAGTGGTATTTTTTAAATGCGTCAAAGTATGCTTTCAAAATTTGTACTCCTCATTTCGTAAAAGTCAGTAAGTTTGAGTGCCTCTTCTTGAATATCAGGAAGAGACGGCGGGCAGGGACGAGAGATGTGTCCTGTTCCAGAGAAAAAATCAGCGGAACTTTGTGTCATAATCATTTGCTGTTGGATCACAGCCTGAGTCCACTCGACTTCATTGTTAAGCGGAAGAAACCGAAAGTTGTCTTCATAGGCGGTCTCTTTTGAAACAGTGTCTGCTGCAATGCAGGGGAGTCCAGAGGCCTGTGCTTCCATACAGGAGACCGGAAGTCCTTCATAAATGGAAGGCAGGACAAAGAGGTCCATTGCCTGCAGTAAATCAGAGATATCATTTCTTTGCCCAAGAAAAATGACTTGCCCATCAAGCCCAAGATCGTGGACCAGATCCTCAATTTCGCTTCGCAGCGGACCATCACCGATCAGCAGCAGCCTAGCAGTAGGAAGTTTTGCAGTGACCTGATAAAAAACTTGAATCAAAAAATGATGGTTTTTTTGCGGCACAAATCGTCCGATGTGTCCGACAACAAAAGTATTATTTAGGGACATGGTTTTGCGGATTCGTGCGCGTGTATTGCTGTCAAAACTAAAATTTTTCAGATCAATTGCATTCGGAAGAAGGTAAAAAGATCTTCCAGTTTGCTTGGGGCGGAATAAAAATTCTCCAGCTGCGCGTGAACATGCAAAACGGCTGCAGTGCAAAAAGCGAATCGGAAAGCAGAGAACTTTATTCCTTATAGCCGCGAGCGCACGATCAGAAAAACGGGTCGCATGGCTATGGACAATAAAATTTTGTATTCCATAGTGCGCTGCTAGTGGTTTTAAAAGGAAGGAAAGATACACTTCATGGTTATGAAGCCAGGCATAATCTTTCGCATGATCCCGAAAAAAATGAGCCATCTCCGCCCAGGATTTAGGAGATCCATCTGGTTTGGAAATCCAGAAGAGCTGTCCTCCTAATTTAGTAATTTCCGGTGCGTATGACTCAGTACATTTGTTGAAACAAAGAAAGTCGAACTGTATCTTCTCACGGTCGATGTGGCGGTAATAGTTCATAATGACACTCATAACGCCGCTCCAAATAGCCGGAGTGGAAACAAAATGGAGAACTCTTATCATAATTTCTATAGACCAGTCCTTATTTTTCTGTTGGTAGTGTGCAATGGTGATGGCTAGAGGAAGTTCCGATAATCAGGGTTATACCAACTAGCTTCTGCTAGTATACCATCTTTGGCTAAATAAGGCAACTTTTAATACATAACATTTCCTTAAAATATTTCCCAATTTTCTAGATTTCATGCCGGATTCTCGGCTATTTCCAAGGATTTTTGACTGCGGTTGGTATAACCCTGATTATAGGAAGAAAAAGATACCAGGGCTTATGGAGGATATGTGATGATTAAGGTCCTGCACTTTGTTTCAGTCCCGGCGAGATGGAGCGGGGTCATGAGTGTCATCATGAATTACTATCGACATTTAGACCGGTCGCGAATCCAGTTTGATTTTCTCTGTTTTATTCATTGCGAAGATTCTTATGAAGAGGAAATTGAAAAACTGGGGGGACGGGTCTTTTTTATATCTAAGCCAGGGGTGTTTAACGGGGCTAAAAAAGAAATCGAGAACTTTCTGCAGCGCCATAAAGGAGAGTACCAATGGATTCATAATCATGAGATTTATCTTACGTTTCTTCTGAAACCACTGGCAGCGCGAATGGGTATTCAAAATTTTATTGTACATTGTCATGCAACTCAGTATTCGGACAGACTGTTTCCGGCTATTAGAAACAGTGTTTTATGCTTACCAATTCACTTCATGAAGTGTACGCGTATTGCATGTTCTAGAGAAGCGGGTGAGTTTCTATATGGAAAGAGCATGTTAGACCGTGGAAAAGCAATTATTCTTTCCAATGCGATTGAATGTAAAAAATATGAGTTCAATTTGCAACAAAGAAATTTGATTCGAAAACAGTTAGAAATTTCAGAGCAGACAATAGTTATAGGGCACGTAGGACGTTTTGTGCAGCAAAAAAATCATGAATTACTATTGGATATTTTTAAAGAATGTTGTTTGAAGTCATCGAATGCAAGGTTACTTTGTATTGGAGATGGCATGTTACTGGAAAAAATGAAAGAGAAGGCAGCCAGGCTGAAAATTGCTGACAAGGTGATTTTTATGGGCAAGCGTGATGATGTGGAGTTTTTGTTAAATGCTATGGATATATTTGTGCTTCCATCGCATTTTGAAGGATTTCCTGTTTCGCTAGTAGAAGCTTATTGTAATGGGTTGCCTTGCATCATATCAGACACGATAGCGGATGAATTAGTGGGAGAAGGAATTAGACGTATTTCTCTCAATGAGCCGATCGAAAAATGGAAAAATGAGATTTTTGAACAGATAGGAAAGCGCAGAGAAATATTAAGATTGCCCTCCAAATTTGACATAAATAATCAAGTTAGACGATTGGAAGATATCTATCTTAAAGCGAATGGATAGTTTTACTTATATGAAGATACAAATACTTATGTCGACTTACAATGGCAGCCGATATATACGTACACAGCTAGAAAGTATTGTCGCTCAAAATATTGAAAATAAAGAACTTCTGATAAGAGACGATGGATCTACAGATGACACTGTCTCCATTATTGAAGAGTATCAGAGAAGGTATCCGTGGATTCGATATTATAAGGAAAAGAATATTGGCGTTCAGAAAAGTTTTTTTGATCTGTTGAAGCAAGCAGACACAAGTGCTGATTATATTGCGTTTGCGGATCAAGATGATGAATGGTTGCCGGATAAATTAAAGAGAGCTATTGAGATCCTTGAAGGCAGAGAGCAGCAAATACCTTTGTTATATTGCAGTAATAAAATTATTACGGATGAAAATTTGCAGCCAATGCATATTACCGTAACAAGCCAGGTTAAGAAGACTAGTTTTGGAAATGCGCTGGTTCAAAATATCTGTACAGGCTGCACTGCGGTTATTAACCGGTCAATGGTTCAAATTTTACAAGAAAATATTCCACAAAATATAGATAAAGTCATAATGCATGACTGGTGGTTATATTTGACGGCTGCGTGTTTTGGCAAAGTTTATTATGATCAAAATCCATATATCCGATATCGTCAACATGGATCTAATACATTGGGTGCGATGGTTAGCCAAAGAAAGTTGTTGGGGTACCGTATGAAGCAGCTTTTTCAACCAAGGGGAGAAATTTATCGCCAAAATGAAGAGTTCTTGGTGACGTATAAATGGAAGTTGAAAGAAAGGAGGTATCTTGAGGAATATTATTTACTTACCCAAATTTTAAGGACAGAAAAAAGGATATATGACCGTATCAAAGTTGCCTTTAATAAAAAATATTTTCGTCAAAAATGCGAGGATGATATTATATTCCGAGGAATTTTGATAATTGGAAAGCTATAAAATATGCAATGCATTTTACAAAGAAAAATGGTTCAGAAGATTTTTAGACAAAATAAATGAGAGAGTAAAAACATGTTAAAAAAATTATGGAGAAATAAAGAGATAGTCAAGGATCTCGCTATTAATGATTTTGCAACAAAATACGCGGGATCATATTTAGGTATATTTTGGGCGTTTATTCAGCCACTCATCACAATCTTGGTGTATTGGTGTGTATTTGAATTTGGATTAAAAGCTCAGACTCCAGTTCCAAATACATCATATATAGCGTGGTTTTCGACAGGTATGATACCATGGTTTTTCTTTTCTGATGGCGTCAATGCGGTAACTAACAGTTTATTAGAGTATGGTTATCTTGTAAAGAAAGTAGTATTCGATGTGGAGCTTTTACCAGTCATAAAAATACTATCAACATGGATGGTTCATTTGGTGTTTGTGGGATTAATGCTGATTGTAGCAATTATAACAAATGGTAGCTTATCAGTATATGCCTTCCAAATTATATATTACATGTTAGCCACAATTGTGCTGATTTATGCTATAGGAAAGACAACCTCTGCAATTGTCCTTTTCTTTCGTGATGTAAGTCAGATTGTTAATATTATTTTACAGATTGGTGTATGGGCAACACCGATCATCTGGTCATATACGATTATACCGGAACAGTTTCAATGGATAGCAAAGTTAAATCCTGTTTTTTACATTGTTGATGGATATAGGCAGAGTATTATAGATAAAGAATGGTTTTTTGAGCATCCAGCTGTTACTGTGTATTTCTGGATAATTACATTAATTTTGCTGTTTATTGGAAAGCAAACATTTAAGACATTAAAACCATATTTTGCGGATGTTATTTAAAAGGGGTCCATTATAATGGTCAATAAAAATGCAATAGAAATCAAGGAATTAACAAAAATATACAAATTATACGAAAAACCAGGGGATAGAGTTAAAGAAGCATTTACTAAAAATTCAGAAAAATACTGTAAACAAAAATGTGTTTTAAATAATTTAAATATTGAAATTAAAGCAGGTGAAGTCGTTGGTATTGTGGGAACAAACGGTGCGGGTAAATCAACCTTGTTAAAGATTATTACGGGTGTTCTTACGCCAACATCTGGAACGGTTAAGGTAAATGGAAAAACAGCGGCCTTGCTTGAACTTGGAACGGGGTTTAATCCTGAATTCTCTGGAATAAAAAATATTTATTTGAATGGTTCAATGATGGGGTTCACTCATGATGAAATGAGTGCAAAAATTGATAGTATTATTCAATTTGCAGACATTGGTGACTTTATTAATCAGCCGGTAAAAACATATTCTTCAGGAATGTTTGCGCGTTTAGCATTTGCAGTAGCTATTAATGTTGAGCCAGAAATTTTAATTGTTGATGAGGCATTAAGTGTTGGTGATCTCAAATTCCAAATGAAATGTATGGATAAAATGAAATCCATGATGGATCAGGGAATTACAGTTTTGTTTGTGTCTCATGATATAAATGCAATTCGCCGTTTGTGTACAAAAGCTGTATGGCTTAATAATGGTAATATTCAGAGCTACGGAGAAACAAATAGAATATGCGATATGTATCTGGATTATTTAAAAATTGGCTCAATAGAGGAGAATACTATTACAGCAGATATAGAAAGTCCTGAATTAGAATTAAGACCATTCAGAGAGGGGAGTAAGGATGCTGTTGCGGAGATACAAGGCGTACGAATTATAAATGAAAAACATCAAAAGGTACAGGAGTTTGACTTGTTTGAACCCATTCAAGTAGAGGTATATTATGACGTATATGATGAAAATGTAGAGGCTCCGGTTTTAGGAGTGGCTTTAAAAAGAATTGATGAAGAGTATATTTGCGGTGTTAATACATTATTAGATCATATACAAATACCATGGAAAAAAGGGAGAAACAAATTTATTGTTTCTTATAATAATGGAATTCGAGTCTTGGGTGGAAAATATTATTTAGATGTTGCGCTTTTTGATAAGACAGCTACAGTAGCAATACAATATTGGGCTAAAATTATAGAGTTCACAGTAACTGCAGATTATATTGGAGAGGGAATTTGCATAATTCCACATGAATGGAGAGAATAATGGGAAAATATGATTTTAAGTTCGATTTATATGAGGATAGTACCTTAGCATGGATTGCACGTCGCATTTCAATGAAAAGTGATATTTTGGAGTTCGGTGCAGCAAACGGTAGATTAACAAAGTTTCTGTCAGAGGAAAAAGAGTGTAATGTTGACATTGTAGAAATTGATGAGGAATCTGGTTCTGAAGCAGCTCAATATGCAAGAAAGGCATTTGTAGGAAAAGAGCAGGGAAATATTGAAAATTTAAAGTGGATTGATGAAAATACGAAATACGATTTTATTGTAATAGCAGATGTATTAGAGCATCTACCACATCCCAAAGATGTATTAGATAAATGCCAAATTGTTTTGAAAGAACAAGGACGTATATTGGTATCTGTTCCGAACGTCGCGCATAATGCGGTTATTATTGAATTGCTGAATGATCGATTTGATTATAGACCGATTGGTTTACTGGATTGTACACATATTCATTTTTTTACACGGAAGACTTTTTTAAAAATGGCTGAGTCCGTTGGATTAGCTGTTATATATGAAAAGGCTAAACATATTCGTGTAGGAGAAACTGAAATACAAAACTCATATGAAGATGTTTCTAAAGAAATATTTAAAGAACTTGTAAATCGCGAAAATGGTGATATCTATCAGTACATGTTCGAATTAGCTCCGAGTGCTGAATATTTGGAGGGAAATTGTGCGAGAACGGTATCATTGGAGGGCGCGTCATATTATTATATGAGCGCATATTTTGATTTGGATGGACAGTATGATTATAAAAAAAGTATAACACATCATATCAATCCACATCAACAGAATATGCATATTGAAGTTGATGTGCTGGAAAACAGTACAAAAGCTCAAATAGTGTTATTAAATTGTAATTGCGTTTTGAGTAAATTGACGGTAAACGCTGTGGAGGTAGATGGAACAACACGATCGATCAGTTATAAACATAATGCGGTTACTTTTGATGAGTTCTACTTTTTTGCAGGAAAGCCTCAGATTGATATTGAAGTATCCAATCTTGATAAAATCATAATAATAGACTTTGTAGTTTTAAAATATGATTTTGAAGATAATGCATTTGATCAAATTTATTTTAAAGCATGTGGAGTTAGAGATGATGATGCAACGCAGTTGAAATTAAAAGATAAAGCATTAGAAGATGCGATTGCAACTTATGAGAATATGATTCAGAAAAAAGACGAAGAGTTCCGAGAGAGCGTTGCAACATATGAGAACATGATACAGAGGAAAGATGAAGAATTCCAAAAGAGCGCCGAAACATACGAAAATATGATTCGAAAGAAAGATGAAGAGTTTCAAAATAGTGTTCAAATCTATGAAAACGTATTGAAGAAAAAAGAAGAAGAATATCAACTGCAGATAAAGCAATTAGAAAATCAAATACACGATTATGAAATGAGACATTTACATCAAGGGGAAGAGTAATGAAACTAAATTTACAAAGAAAAATTTTCCGATTTTTGCCAATTCCAGAAAAAATAAAAAATAAAATAAGAATAAAAATACATTTACTGCATGAAAAAAATAGTGCTGATTTAATTAACATTTATGGTAAAAATGAGTGTCATCCTAAAGTACAGAAATGCTCAAAAAATGTTACGGCAGTAATACCAAATTATAATTATGAGCGTTTTTTAGATGAGAGAATTGATTCCATATTATTTCAAACATATCCAGTTAAAGAGATTATCATACTAGACGACTGTTCTTCAGATAATAGTATAGAGTTAATTAAGCAGCGGATTAAATATAATAAAACTGGAATTAAAATACGTCTTATACAGAACGAAAAAAATTCAGGTAGTGTATTTGCACAATGGAAAAAAGCTTTTCATGCTGCTGATACAGAGTATGTATGGATTGCAGAAGCTGATGACAGTTGTGATAGCAGATTTCTCGAAACAGTTATGAAAGGATTTGAAGATCCCGAGGTTGTAATCTCTTATTGTGAATCACTCACAATGGATGAAAATAACGTATTATTAATGCCGGATTTACGAGAGTGGATTGATATATTTAGATGCGGAAAATGGGATCATGATTATATAAAGGATGGCTGCGAAGAAGTTGCAGAAACAATGTGTATTAATAATACAATTGCGAATGTATCAAGCGCAGTAATAAAAAAAGGAAATTATGATAGTATTTTAAAAGAAGCTCAAAGTTATCATTTAGCGGGGGACTGGTATGCTTATATGAACATTTTAAAAACAGGGAAGATAGCCTATTTTAAGGATTCATATAATTACCATCGCATGCAAAATCAGGGATTGACATTATCGACGAAACACGAGCAAGAATTCGAAGAGATTATACGCTTACAAGATTTTGCTATGAATAATTTTACAATATCACAAGAAGTAATCGACAAGATCTTTGAACGTCGGGAAAGAGAGCGGATTCGTTTTGGACTCTAATAATATTAAACTTTCTATCATAATACCTGTGTATAACACAGAAAAATATTTGAGAAAATGTTTAAATTCGGTAGTAGCAGCGGTGGATGGTATTGAAAATGTAGTAGAAGTATTGATTATAAATGACGGATCGCCGGATAATTCAGAAACTATTATTGCAGAATTTTGCGCTAAATATAAATGGATGCGTTCGTTCAAGAAAGATAATGGTGGTTTGTCAGATGTAAAAAACTTTGGTTTAGCGAGAGTTAAAGGGACATATGCTATTTTTTTAGACTCGGATGACTATGTGGAACCTGGAATGTATCGCGACATGTTAGAACAGGGAGAAAAAGCAGCAGCAGATGTTATTGTTTGTGATATCAAATTAGTCTATGATGATCCATTTAAGAATGCTGTATGGCCGTGTGCAATTTCATCAAGAAAAGGTACATTTGCGCAGGTAATGGATATGTCCATGATGCCTGCATCGTGGAATAAAATGGTAAAGCGCAATTTATATGATGGTTTAGAATTCCCCGTTGGTCTTAATAACGAAGATGTGTCTGTTACACCAATTGTTTTAGCTCGCGCAAAAAAAATAATTACTATAGACAGACCATACTACAATTATTATCAAAGAACAGGATCAATTCAGAATAGCTCTTTTAATGAAAAACGATTTGTAATATTGCAGACAACAAAATTGTGCATAGATAGATTGACGGAAGTAGAGGCTGATAAGGCCGAAATTATAAAAGGATCTTTATATTTGCACCAAGTTTTATCTATGGCATTTTATCCTATCAGATACGAAGCGTTTGAGAGACGATATAAATTACTAAAGTTATATATGACGCAAGTAGAAACATTGTTTCCAGATATTTGGGACAACTATGAGATAAAAGAATTCCAGACATGGGAAACAATACATATGCAAGTGTATAGAAAAATTTCATGCCAATTATTAAAGAGAAAATGTTATTACCTTACATGTGTATTTTGGAGTATTTACGCTGTCTGTAAGGAAAAATATATTCGGTTTAAGAGAAGGGTAAAATAAAATGACTAATACCATTTTTGAATAAAAAAATAGAGAACAATTAGTTAAATTAGAAAGTCAGTATTAAAATATATGGAATTACATAGTAAAAACAGAGATATTTTTATAGATATACTTAAAGGTATTGGAATTATATCGATTGTAATAGGCCACGGACCATCATATATATGGGTTGGTAATGTCCAAATTCCGATAGGACCATTTGTGTATTTATATCATTTAGCTATTTTTTTCTTTTGTTCAGGATATTTATATAGATATATCCAAAAGGATTTAACTATTTTTTGGACAAAAAAGATCAAGAGCTTATACTGGCCAGCCACTAAACATTCATTAATAGCACTGCTTTTGTATGATTTATATGAAAAAATGGGAGTAGTCGTTTCAACATATCTTTCGTGCGATGATGTATTGATAGATAATTGAATGGAAATGCAATCAATATTTCAAGTATACCGTATAGCTGGAGTCAGTTTGCCCAATATATTATGTAACTGTCATATTGGTGCTATTAATGACAAAAAGTTATTAAACAGTGACGTGTTACTGTATGGGCATAGGGAAAGCAAGGTCAAAAAATTAGAGACATAAGTTATGTATTTATAGAAAATTTTAGTTGAAACATGAGGAATAATTATGAAAGGAATCATACTTGCCGGCGGAAGCGGCACAAGACTGTATCCGCTTACGAAGGTAACATCCAAACAGCTTTTACCAATTTATGATAAACCAATGATCTATTATCCGTTATCCGTGCTGATGAACGCAGGAATCAGAGATATCCTCATCATCTCCACATCGGACGACACCCCGAGATTCGAGGCGCTGTTAGGGGACGGAAAGCAGTTTGGCGTGAACTTATCCTACGCCGTACAGCCGAGCCCGGACGGACTTGCGCAGGCGTTCATTATTGGTGAGAAATTCATTGACGGCGACTCCGTTGCCATGATCTTAGGCGATAATATTTTCCACGGCCAGGGCTTAAAGAAGCGCCTCCGCACGGCGGCTGAGAAGGAGAAAGGCGCGACTGTATTCGGTTATTATGTAGACGATCCGGAGCGTTTCGGTATCGTTGAGTTCGACGAGACAGGAAAAGCGATCTCGATCGAGGAGAAGCCGGAGAAACCGAAGTCCAATTACTGCGTAACAGGTCTTTACTTCTACGATAATCGCGTTGTTGAGTACGCGAAGAACTTAAAACCGTCCGCAAGAGGCGAGCTTGAGATCACAGACCTCAACCGGATCTACCTTGAGAACGGTGAGCTGGATGTAACACTCTTAGGCCAGGGCTTTACATGGCTGGATACCGGTACCCACGAGTCCTTAGTCGAGGCTACAAATTTCGTTAAGACCATCGAGACCCACCAGCACAGAAAGATCGCATGCCTGGAGGAGATCGCTTACACAAACGGCTGGATCTCCAAGGACGAAGTCATGGCTGCGTATGAGATCTACAAAAAGAACCAGTATGGTCAGTACTTAAAGGATGTCATAGACAGAAAGTATATCGATCAGTTACCAGGGCATGCAGATAAGTAGAGAACACAAGAGGAAGAATCAATGGAGCAAATTGCAATTTTAATACCTTGTTACAATGAAGGTAAAACAATTGAAAAAGTTGTTTTGGATTGGAAAAAAGAACTCCCTGAAGCTACAATTTATGTATATGATAACAATTCAACTGATCAAACAGCTGAAATAGCCCAAAAGGCAGGAGCTATTGTACGCCATGAATACAATCAGGGAAAGGGGAACGTCATTCGAAGGATGTTCCGGGATATCGATGCCAAATGCTATTTAATGGTTGATGGTGATGATACATATCCTGCTGAATTTGGACGACAAATGGTAAAAGAAGTTCTGGAGAAAAATGTTGATATGGTAGTTGGCGATAGACTGTCGTCCACATATTTTGAAGAAAACAAACGGCCATTTCATAACTTGGGCAACTCTGCTGTCCGAAAGACGATCAATATGTTATTTCATTCAAATATTCGGGATATTATAACCGGTTATCGTGCTTTTAGCTATCAATTCGTAAAAAGTTTTCCTGTACTTTCTAAGGGATTTGAGATTGAAACGGAAATGAGCATTCATGCGGTACATAAAAATATGGCTATTTCAAATGTCATCATTCAATATCGTGATCGTCCTGAAGGGAGCGAATCAAAATTAAACACTTATTCAGATAGTATACGAGTAATCAAAACAATTTTTCGTTTATTTCGTATATATAAGCCCATAGAATTTTTTGGCGGAATAGCAGGTATCCTTTTACTTATAGCAGCTGGTTTGTTTTGTCCAATTTTTATCAAATATCTCAAAATTGGTTCTGTACCAAATTTTCCAACATTGATTGTTAGTGGCTTCATTACACTAGCTGCTATTGTTTCCTTTTTTAGCGGTTTAACATTATCCACTATTGTTGAAAAAGAGCGGCGTGAATTTGAATTTCGTCTTCAGGAAATTCATCAATGGATGAATCATAAAAATATATAATAGATCTAAGACAGCTGTTATTGTCCATAGCAACTGCCTTAGATTTATTTTTCAACGGAGGAATATTTAAATGGGAAAAAATAAATCTAATTTCTTAACAAAGATTGATTGTTTTTTTTGCATAGTGCTTTCATTGGCCTTTACATCTGCACCCTATTATATGAATACAGGTGAATGTCATATTACACTTGGATACTGTTTATCAGCTTTAATACTTTATATGATTTTTCTATATATTGTACAGGTTTCCAGGAAGTATCTAAATAAAATAAGTATAAAAGACACACCGCCTTCTTGTTTTATAGGACACTACATGGAAAATATATTGAACAATAAGCACAGTGTCCTTTTACTTACTTTGTTAATTTATATTTGTTGGATTATCCCACTGCTGTTTTTATATCCTGGAACTTTTATTAATGATACTTGGGGGGAGCTTCAGCAATACATCAGTTTTACCCAAATGCACGGTGTTCTACAGGATCATCACCCAGTTTTTGATACACTTATCCTCGGAATACTAATTGTCCCACTTGCTCAGACAACAGGACGATGGCACATTGTTATTTTTTTATATGTTTTACTGCAGGCATTTTTTACCAGTTTTTCTTTTGCATATGCAATAGATTACTTTTTTAAAAAATTACACATTGGATATCGTATGACACTTGTGTTGTTATTTGCATATTGCGTTTTACCGTTATATCCTGCAAGTGTTCAAACAGTATCTAAAGATGCCCTCTTTAGCTGGATATTTGTTCTTTTTTCTATACATTTCATTGAAATTATTCGCAGCAATGGTGAATGTCTATATAATAAAGCTTTCTTATTCAGACTTTCAAGTTTATCACTCTTATGTTGTCTAACTAAGAAAGTAGGGTTTTATGTAATATTATTATCCCTGGTATTTGTGATAGTATTTCAAAAACATAATAGAAAATTTGTATTTGTTCCACTGATATGTATATTATTTTTAATGTATGGCATTATGCCTTTTATCCGTACAGAGCTTCATATAGTTCCTGGTGGTAAGCAGGAAATGTTTTCTTTACCATTTCAAATGACTGCGCGATATGTAAAAGAACACAGTGATGATGTCACCGACGAAGAATATCATATTCTTGACAAAGTGCTGACTATGTCTGATTTAGCGGAACGATACAATCCAACATTTGCAGATCCTGTTAAGGATTATTATCAAAAGGGGGATAATGAAGATTATATAGAGTATTTAAAAGTTTGGGTTAAGCAAGGAATTCGCCATCCCAAAAGTTACGTTGTAGCATTTAACTGTATGTTGTCTGGCTGGTTTTCATGGTCAGAATATGACCCGGTGATGAATATGGATTGGAGGAATCAACATGATACTAAAACGATTCCGGAATGGGTACCAGTTCGAGGTAAATCTGAAGTTACAGCTAACGCTTATCAGGAATTTTATCATACCTTATATAAAATCCCATTTATTCAAATATTTCTTTCATATGGTTTTTATGCATCACTTATTCCTGCCTTTGCTATTTCAACCGTATTAAATAACTGGAAAAAGTCCACATACTGGTTGGCAATTTTGCCTACAATTTTTTCCTTACAACTCGGTTGCTGGCTTTCTCCAGTTTCAACAGAGTTAGAAGGCAAACGCTATTTATATCCAATCACTTATACTGCACCACTCCTTATTGCATGGTGTGTATACGTGTATAAAAAAAATCAAACACAATTTTAATTACATTGTAAATATGAATTTTTATATGTGGAGAAAGTTATGCTAAAAAAATACGGTGAAATAATTCGTTATCTTATTGTAGGCATTTTAACAACTATTGTCAGTCTTTCATTTTACTATATTGCTGTTTCTACTATCCTAAATCCTCAAAATGCATTACAATTACAAGCAGCAAATATTATTTCTTGGATTGCCGCTGTAACATTTGCATATTTTATGAGTCATTATTTTGTGTTTCAGAGTAATAAGAAAAATCTTATTCGTGAAGCAATGGCTTTTTACTCGGCAAGGCTTCTTACTTTATTTATAGATATGGCTCTTATGTTTATTTTCGTAACAATGTGTAGTATTAATGACAAAGTGGCAAAATTGATTGTACAGTTTGTCGTAACTATTGCAAACTACATTTTCAGTAAATTATTTGTGTTTAAATAATTATATACTTATTCATACATCAGAAAGGACATTCAAATGAAAAACTTAACCCTAGTCATCATGGCTGCCGGAATCGGCAGCCGTTTCGGCGGGGGAATCAAGCAGTTGGAACCGGTTGGACCAAACAGTGAGATCATCATGGACATGATACCCTGGAGGCAGGCTGCAATAAAGTTGTTTTTATCATTCGTAAAGACATCGAAAAAGATTTCAAAGAGATCAAATGAATAGAATATATTACTGCTTGTAGCATTGTGCAGTATATGTCAGATTTTAATATTGGAAAAATCTGTCACAATGTTGGAAAATTTGTGGCAGGTGTAGAAAAAAACGTAGGTCTCCTGTATAATGGTGAGCATGTAGCCCTCTTGCGGGGGCAAAAAGAAGAAAGTACGAAAGACAAGGCAGGAATATGAAATAGATGGAAGCAATAATCTGGATTACAGCAGCAATCGTTATATATTTGGTGGAGAGAAAACATTACAATGATGAAAAGAACCATATAATGTGGAAATGGAAAGCGTACATTGCGTGTTCCCTTCTGGCGGCGGCGTTTTGTGAGGTGGGGATAAAGGCTGTATTCCATATTCATTATCTGTCGATATGGCTTGTTCTCACATATGCACTGATCGCACTGCAGTGCAGTCGAATGTTGTGGATCTTACTTTTTACACCGGAAGAGTGGAAAACGCTCTGCTCTATGGGAATAAAGATGATGGTTGGAATGGTGATACTCGCAGGTTATTATGTGAACCTCGGGAATCATGTGATTGGTGTATCAAAGATCGCGAATCAGTTTCCGCCAGTCAGCACGGGAATGGCGGATCTTATGATCCTGGCATCCTGTATCCTGTGGATCTATGGAGCAGATCTCATGAGACGTTTCCCGGATTTCTGTCGGGCGGTTTATTGGATACTTTTGGCCGTGACCCCATTTCTGGTTTTCCTGATCGTGGAGCTTTGCTGGAATCCTTCGGTTACGACGATCAGTCTGCTGAATGGTGAACTGAATGTCCTGATCTATCTGATCCTTGAGGTGTTCTTTGTAAGCCTGCTGCAGGAGGGTATGTTGGGGTTGCAGCTTTTGTATATTTTTGCGTGGCTTATTGGGGCATTGAATTATTATCTCCTGAAATTTCGCGGACAGCCGTTTCTGGCGACAGATATTTATGCGATCCAGACAGCGATATCGGTGGCAGGGCAGTATACATTTGAGATTGCAGAAGAACTTGCATTTACATTTCTCATTTTGTTTTTCCTGCTGACATGTACATGGGCACTCGGAAAATCCGGAGTTTTTCAGAAAGAAACAAGGAAAAAGCATATATTAATCCGAAGCTGTGGAGCCATTGGCGCGGCCGGGACATTATTTTTCTGGGTTGGAAATTATGATTTCCCAGATACTTATAACATCGGTGTTGATTTCTGGTGGCAGGCCAATACATATGAGGCGAGTGGATTTGCTCCGGCATTTATCGCATTCTGGCAGCGAATGAAGATCAGCAAACCTGACGGATATACAGAACAGGGGGTAGAGAAGCTCCTTAATGGGTATGGAACTCAGGAAAGCGCAAATGAGGATGGAGATGGAGCGGAAAATATAAAGCCGACGATTATTGCAATCATGAATGAGAGCTTCAGTGATCTCAGTGTGCTCGGGCCACTGGAATGTACGGAAGATGACTTGAAGTTTTTCCATTCGCTTAAAGATGATCCGCATACGATTGAGTATGGTTGGAATTATGTTTCAACCAGAGGTGGCGGAACTTCGACTACAGAATTCGAATATCTAACTGGAAATTCTATGGCGTATACAAATGGAATAAATCCGTATTCTGGTTTTGATTTTACCAACGTGCCGTCCATGATTCCTCTTCTGAAAGAACAAGGATACCATACGATTGCGATGCACCCGGAGAATTCGGGAAATTGGCGTAGAAGCGTTGTTTATCCAAAACTTGGGTTTGATGAGTTTTTATCAATAGAAGCGTTTGAAAATAGTGAACGTACCGTATGGAACAGGGTATCTGACCTTGGGGACTATCAGAAGCTTATTGAAGTTTTTGAAGCACAGACAGAGCCCAGCTTTATTTTTAATGTGACAATGCAGAATCATGGCGGATATGATGGAATTGGGGAATTGAAACCGGAGGAGATCGTAAGTGTCGATGAGAAATACAGCAGTTATACAGATCTTCAAATGTATGAATCTTTGATTGCAAAGTCAGATCAGGCACTTTCATGTTTGATATCATACTTTGAGCAGGTGGATCGACCGGTGCTTATCTGCTTTTTTGGCGATCATCAACCGGCGTTAAATTCTGAACTTGATGATATACTCAAGGAAACTGGGAAACAGGATACGGATACAGATCTTACTCTTACAGAAAAAACATATACAGTGCCGTATTTTATATGGAGCAATTATGATATTTCAGAGGATTACTCGAAGAAAAATTCTGCTGGAGAGGATGTGATCAGTACAAATTATCTTGGGACGCTGACAACGAAGTATGCAGGATTAAAACTTTCGACATATGATGAATATCGAATGACTCAGAGAGAGCAAATTCCTGTATTTAACTTTGCAGGATATATGACAGACGATGGAAACTGGTATGATCTTTGGGCAGAGAATGAATATGGGGAATGGATTAACAGATATCGGCTGGTGCAGTATTATGCGTTGTTTGATAAGAAGAGAGATGGGAGATATTTCAGGTGACTTTCGTCATCAGAAATATTTTGTGAGCGTGAGATGTAAGATAGAGCAGAGAATCTAGAAGATATAATATCAGGGCACATGTTTGTGGGACATGTACCCTGACGCTTTTGACGCGAGTTTCAGGGGGGAGTATGTGAATTAAGCTACCAAACAACGAGCGCATCAACAAGAGTACGCTGTTCAGAGGAAGTCTTTCTCAAATAAACTCGTGTAGTCTCAATACTTTCATGCCCCATAAGATCGGCGAGAAAGGCGATATCGTTACACTCGTTTAAAAAATTTTTCGCAAATCGATGCCGAAAAGAATGCGGATAGACAACAGCGGGATCGATGTGATATCGAACAGCTAGCTTCTTTAACTGACAAGATATTCCGCGGGTTGTAATTCGGTGCCCCTGCTGATTTAGAAAAATGAAGCCACTTTCCTGGCATCTGGACTCAAGCCAGGAGAGGGCTTCTTCCTGCAGCATTTTCGGAAAATAAATTCGGCGGAGTTTTCCGCCTTTGGAGTAAAGGTCTAAATGACCGAGTTTTACATGTTCTGCTTTGATCTGCACTAATTCACTGACGCGGACGCCGGTAGCGGCCATAAAGCGGATAACAAAATACCAGAAAAATTCATGATCATTCTTTAGACATGTCTTAAAATATTCATAATCAGCTTCACTGATAACATTTTCAAGAAACGTTTTTTGTTGAATTCGAATGGAGGAGAGTTTCCATTTTTCATATCCGAGATATTCGAGATAACAATTGAGGGCACGCAGCCGGAGATTTACAGTTTTCGGTTTATAATGATCGATCAGCCAGATTTTATGCGCGCGAAGATTCTTTTGCGTGATGGTTGGGTGGTGGGAATAAAATTGCCTGACAGCAAAAGAGTAGGATGTGATGGTGTTGTCTGCGAGGTTTAATTTACTTAAATGGTTCTCAAAATCTTTAGTCATGCTAGGTTCTCCTTTGTATTTTGTAATTAAAACAATTATATCGTATTGACCGATTGTGGGATATGAGGTGGGACGTGGATAGTGCGGGAAAGTTGCGGCTTTCGGGCAGATGAAAATGGAAAAGATGGGGAAAGTATGTTATGCTATAGAAAAATGAGGGAGCAGGAAATTTTATGAGAAACGAGCCATTAGTTTCGGTAATTATACCGGCATATAACTGTGAGAAATATATAGGAAAAGCAGTTGAATCTGCGTTGGAGCAGGATGTTCCGCTGGAAATTTTGATCATAGATGACTGCGCCACAGATGGTACGGAAAAGGCGATTCAGAGGTATCTGGATGTTCCATATGTTCATTATTATAAAAACGAGAAAAACCTGGGAGCTGCTGCAAGCCGGAATAAAGGAGTTAAACATGCGATCGGAAAGTATGTTGCTTTTCTGGACTCGGATGACTGGTGGGCGCCTGAAAAGCTGGAAAAACAGCTGAAAAAGATGCAGGAGGAGCAGGCAGTCATCTGCAGTACGGGCAGAGAACTGATAGACCTTGAGGGTAATTCATTAGGAAAGTGCATCCCGGTACATGAGCGGATTTCATATCGCATGATTCTGAAGCAAAATGAGATCAACTGTTCTTCGGTCGTGCTTCGCAGAGATGTGGCACTGGAATTCCCAATGGAACATGAGGAGTGCCATGAGGATTATTTTACATGGATGAGGATTCTGAAGAAGTATCAGTTCGCGTGTGCGGTGAATGAGCCGCTGCTGAAGTATCGGCTGAGCAACCAGGGAAAGTCTGGGGGAAAGTTGAAGTCGGCAGTGATGACGTATAAGACGTATCGTGCGGTGGGGTTTGGACGGGTGAAGTCGGCGGTGTGTTTTGCTAGTTATGCGGTGCATGGGGTGTGGAAGTATAGGGGAATATAAAAATTATGCGGAATAAGCTTAAAGACTGGTGGCATTCGCCTGCAAGGAAAAGGAATGTATGGTATTTGACGATGCGGATACTGTACAGATGAACGATATGGAAAACGATGTGAAAGAAAAGGGCAATATGGATACGCTAATCGAGATAGTAATGGACTATTTGGGAGAAGATGCCCCCAATTATGCAATCATGCTGGATGGTTCCTGAGGGAGTGGAAAAAGACAGGACATTTGTATGGAATATTTTTGAGAGAATAGGGATAAAAAGGCGGTAAATATAGAGAAAATTTTTAGTTGATTGAGCTTGGAATTTCAAGGAACAACACATCTTGCAAACGTTAGAATTTTAGTAAATAATAACTGGGGGCATATAAAATGTATATATCTGTAAATGGTTTTCAACTTCCTAGAGAAATTGAAAGGGACTCGGATTATGTAAAAGATTTGCATGCTTATTTAGAGACATATAAGAAATATGTTTGTAGTGAGCTGATTGGTCAGGCACAAAGTGTTGAAAACATAGAAAAAAATATAGAAGTGAATATTCAACTAATAGAAGAGTGTTTAAGTGAATATTTTAAAGACAATGTATCAAAAGCGTATACTGCAATCAAAAACTTGTTAACAAAATACATATCGAAGGAAAATGGTACACCATTTATTGTTGCAACACTGAATAGCAATTATGCATTTAGAGGGAGTGCTCCTAAAGAAATTAGAAGTTCGATATATTCTAAATGTGATACTATGTATGAGGAGATGTTGAATCATGAATTGACTTTTTTTAGAGCGCGTATTGCTAAGGAAAATATTAAAGGAAAGGATATGTTACATATTCCATTTGATAAAAGGGAAATAATAAAAACTCAGAGATTTAGTATATCGGGAATACCATGTATATATTTATCTACATCATCTTATGGATGCTGGATTGAAATGAATAGACCTGATTCGAAGTTATTTCAGGTATCCTCTATTAAGATTCCTACAGATATTAAGGTGTTAAACTTATGTATACAGCAAAATTTAATAAATGGAAAAATGGCAGTAATTCGAAATACAAAAGAATGGAGGGAAGCAATACAATGTTTAGAGATATTCCCGTTGGTTATAGCAACATCATATTATGTAAAACAAAATGATAGATCATTTAAATCAGAATACATTATTCCTCAAATTGTTATGCAAGTATGTGGTGAACTCGGAATAAATGGGATAGCATATTTATCTAAAAAAGTGGAAGATGAATATGCATATCCGTATGCAGTTAATTTGGCAATTCCAATACCGAGTAATGATTGTAGTGAATATTGGGATAGAATAGATGATGTAGAAATTACTGAACCGGTTAGATTTTCGGATTTCTTAAGCGAAGAGGGTGAAAATAAAAAAAGTAGAAAGAAATATTTATCCTATTCTAGTGAAATATATAAAGATAATCATAGTAACAAAATATGGCTAGAAGAAGAGGCTAAAAAATATATAGAAACAGAATATGCTGCATTTGATGAATATGTATTAGAACAAGAGTTTACAAAGTTTACACAATTATGACTAAGTTTCCGGTGCTCATTTTAAACAGTCATTTCCTCTATGCTGTAAAAATATAAACGCTATGGAAGCGTTTACGAGTCAAATGGTATGACAATGTTCGAAAAGGCATCATTGTCTAAGAATATTATCGTGTTGGGAATAAATGGTAAATTTACAAGAATTAGGAACTGTGATTATGGTTTTGAAATATAATCGGAAAATAAGATGTACCCATGAAGAAATTATTTAAGAGAGTTTTATTCTGCGATGGAACCTTGGAATTTCCGAAGATAAAATAGTAGTGCTGCATCATAAAAAGTAAACGTAAATTACCGGGGATACTATAGGAGACGTAGATGAAAACCAGAATTACATTTCTTATGGTATTTTAGACAGAATATGACAGTGCAATGAATAAGATAGTAAATGTGATATTAATATAGAGGGCTTTATGAGAAAAGAGTTTTCGTATAATGAATATTTAGATTTAATTGAAAAGAGTGAATGGCAGGCAAATAAGTATAAAAGTGAATTTATCCCTGATCATCTTTATAAGTATCAACCCATAGGTTTAGGGGGAATGAGAACGAGAAGAATTCAAACTATTAAGAGAGAAGAAATATGGGCTTCTAGGGTGAAATTTTTGAATGATCCATTTGAATTTAAGATATTGTATGCTAATCAGAAAGATGATGATATACGAGAGTTTTATGAAGATGTATTGAATCGAAATGAAATTATTTGTTTAAGCGGCAAACGGAATGATAAGTTAATGTGGTCACATTATGCAGATTCTCATACGGGAATGTGTGTAGAGTACACATTTCAAAATAATTGGAAGGGACAAATAACACCCGTTACATATGTAGCAAATAGACAATGTTGCGATGAAGAATTAAAAATGTGGCTGGAAAATAGAGATAAAGTAATAGAACAAATATTGGAACAAAATGAAATGAGCGGTATACAAAGAAGACAGTTGTATTCATGTGAAAAGATTATGTATACTAAAGATAGTGTATGGAAATATGAAAAAGAATATCGAATAGTAACTAGAAATCACAAAGATATTGCAAATGATATGTTGGATTCCTATAAAAATCAAAAGGGAAGCCTGCATAAAACACAAGATTTTAATTTTAGTCTATCTAAGATATATTTGGGAATGAATTGCACAGAAGAAAATCGAAATAAAATTATAGCAGCAATAAATACGATCAATGATAGGAGATTAAGAGAAGCTATTGGTCGAAGCAAAAGAGATAAAAATATAATGTACAGGGTATTGGAGGATATGGGGATGATTGCTACCGTATGGCAGATATATTCAGATGATAAATTGAAATTAAGATGTAAACTAATATGCTGATATAAATATCACTAATGTACTAAAAAATGAATTATTAACTCTAATATAGAACGTTAGAGAAAAATAGATATGTCGTGAGGATTTATAATGATTCAAATCAAAATATTTCAGCCTGAAACTTATCCAAAGGATATAGTTAAGGCAAGAAATGAAATTATGTGTTTTTCTGACGATACTAAAAATGAAATAATTAATGAAACTTATTTAAGCGATGATACATCGTCAAAATTATGGGATTTAAATTAGGAATTTGGAAAAGTCCATAATCATTTGCTTAATTTTATGGAGGAGAAAAAAATTTTCCATGGTTCACAGAAGCAAAGAGAATCCCTTGCGTTTCATAAAGCTTATCCACAGAATTCAGTCTGTAGAAATCAAACCACATGGTTTCGGGCAGAAAAATCGTTCTGAATCTGTGGATAGCAGTACAGAACATCTGGAATCCTGAAAAAATATCCCAGGTGCTCTGTACTGTTATCCACCGTCATTATGCCGAAAGGAAAACTGGTGCCGGATGGCAGAAAACGTACAGATCTGGTACAATGGACTCATTGAGAAAAGGAGTTCCTGCCATTACAGTATAAATTCATTATGAGAGATATTGGAGACTTTGAGAAAACTCAGTAAATTAGATTTTTATATGATGATTTAGGCTTGTCGTTCTACGTTGATTTTTGAAGACGGACCGGGTAGCTAATCCGGTCCGTTTCCTATCTGCTTTGTTAATGAATCCTAATGGCTATGTACGTCAATATAACGCACGCATATCCAAAGAAATCGGGACTGCAGCGGACCAATATTTTATGTACGAACTTGAAAAACATTGGTCCTAATAAACTGAGTAAAAACAGGTAGGAGTCCACATCCGCCATCGTCTCTAAAAGTGTCATCATAGTGTTGTTCTCCTTTATACTTCTGTAAGGGACTTACATCGCAATTAAACGAATGCCCGAAAAATAACACATGTGATAATACAACAATGAGAAATGGCGCAATGCGAGGAGAGAATGAGGACGTTTAGAGACGATGGTCTTTACTGTAATTGATTAATTTTTACAGTGATTAAAATTTCTCTAATAGTTATACCTCCTTATATATTCTCTCAGATAGTGAATTTCTATCCATCTATATAATAATATATAAATACAGAAAAATCTAATGGGAAGTACTGGAAACTGAAGATAATATTACCATGGAGCCATTACAGAGAGGTGGAAACACAATATATACCAGAATGTAAGGTTAACAAACTTGTATATAGGTGTATAACTTAAATAAGAAACAATAAGCTGTTGATCCAATACCGCGGCTAGTTATCTGCGTCTGCGGTCATTCGCGGAGACAGGAAACCAGACAATCTCCATATTCTTGTTGGAAAAACAGGGTCTGGAAAGAACCTATGGAGCGTTTACATTGCAAACGAAGGCATTGTGAATTTTAAAAGAAAATTATATAATGATTTTAAGAATTGCTTGATAAAATTTGATAGAACTAAAATACGGATAGAATATATAATAAATGGAAAGGCGAAACAACATGCAGGAATATTCAAGAATTCTAATTGAAAGGTATTGTATGGAACATAATTCAGCAAAAAGTCGCAGGCTGCGAAAGCTGGTTGAAATGTCATATGATTTAAGTGCTGTGGGAACGGATTCAGATGCAATTTTTCTTGAAAAAGTAATAGAGCAAGAAAAGAATTTAGAGCTGAAGGAAGCGTTTGAAGATTTGGATGATTATTTGTTTAACTGGTAAAAGATCGTTAAAATCATAAGGATGCATTCAAAAGAAAGTGTAGATAAGTCTATGAGCAGCGGTATGGGCAATGAAAAAAAATTAGAGGCTGAGATCAATGTTCTTAAGAAACGAATTGGATACCTGGAGCAAATCTTAGATCAGGCAGGTATTCCATATGATATTGAACAAAATTCAGAATCAGAGACTGCGGACAATAGTGTAGAAGCTGATAATCTGATGCCATACATCATCCCAGAGACGATCACACCGAAACACGCCAACTATTTCTATTCGTTCTTCAAGGGCAGAACTGATGTCTATAGCAAGAGATCAGGCAAGCCGAGTCCCAAAACTGGAAAGACAGGATATTACACACAGTGTTGGAACTATTGGAAAAGTGGTTTATGCCCAAAACGCGAGGGTAAGCAGATAAAATGTGGCAACTGTGAAAATCAGAAATATAAAAGTTTGACGGGAAATGACTTGTTGATGCATTTACGCGGAGATAAGGAAGACTGTTCAGATGTAATTGGTATCTATCCGATGCTGCCGGATGAAACTTGTAATTTTCTGGTATTTGACTTTGATAATCATGACAAAGAGAATCAACTGGATGATGGAGCTAACACAGGACTCGAATGGAAAGAAGAAGTAAATGCATTGCGGGAAATCTGTGAGAAAAACCAAATATGCGCGTTAACTGAGCGGTCGAGATCCGGACATGGGGCTCACATCTGGATCTTTTTTGAAAAAGCAGTTTCTGCAGAGAAAGCAAGAAAATTTGGTGATGCACTTTTAGAAAAAGGGGCAGAATCTGTTAATTTAAAGACGTTCCGGTCATATGACCGTATGATTCCAGCTCAAAATCATTTGCCGGAAGGCGGGCTCGGAAATTTAATTGCGCTTCCACTGCAGGGACAGGCATTAAGGAAGGGAAACAGCGCGTTTATTGATAAAAATTGGAAACCGTTTGAAAATCAATGGAAACAGTTGGGGAAAGTCCAGCGGTTATCGGAAGAATTTGTGGATAATTGTATTAAGGAATGGGCCGGGCAGGAGAAAACATCGACGTTGGACGAAATACCTAAACCGTGGAAAAAGAGAACTATGATTTTCAACCCAAAAGATTTGGATGGGAAACTGCAGGTTATATTAGCAAATAGAGTTTATGTTGATATCACGAATGTAAAGCCAAGAATGCAGAATCAGATTCGAAGAATAGCAACATACAGTAATCCAGAGTTTTACAAAAACCAGGCAATTGGGCGCTCTGTACAGGGAATCCCAAGATTTATTTCCTGTAGTGAGGAGGACGGGAATTATATTAGTATCCCTAGAGGATGTTATGAAAAATTGCGGGATATGTTAGAAAATGCGAGAATTCAAGCAGAGATTAAAGATGAGCGTCAAGGTGGGAAAAAGATTTGGATTTCTTTTAAGGGAGCGTTGTACCCGGAGCAGCAGGAAGCAGCGGATCAGCTTTTAAAATATGATCAAGGTGTTCTCTCGGCGGCAACGGCGTTTGGAAAGACGGCGGTAGGTTCATGGCTTGTTGCGGAAAGAAAAGTGAATACGTTGGTATTAGTGCATAATACGGAGATCATGAAGAACTGGGTAGAAGACTTTGAAAAGTTTTTATGTATCGATGAACCATTGCCGGAATATCGGACACCGACAGGAAGATTAAAGAAACGAAAAAGTGTGATTGGAAGAAAAACATCCGCACATGACTCAATGAATGGAATTCTGGATGTTGCGATGATCTCGTCATTAGGTCGGGAAGATAAGATTAATGAAATCGTGAAACAGTATGGAATGGTTATCAGGGATGAGTGTCATCATGCGGCGGCGCATATTGCACAGGAAGTATTAAATGAAGTGAATGCAAAATATGTCTACGGGCTTACGGCTACGCCGAAGAGGGATGATGGGCAGGAGCAGAAGATATTTATGCAGCTTGGCCCAATTCGTTATAAATATACCGCAAAGGATCGAGCGAAGAAACAGGGAATCGAACACTTTGTTTATCCAAGATTCACGCGTCTAATTAGTCCGGAGATTAAGAAAATGTCCATGAATGAGGCAAATGAGCTCATTATCGGCAGCGAAATCAGAAATAATCAGATCATAGATGATGTAAAACAGTGCCTGAAGCAGAAGAGAACACCGCTTGTAATTACGAAAAGCAGAGTTCATGCAGAATATTTATATAAGAGATTAGAGAGCCTGGTAGATCATATTTTTCTTCTTGAGGGTGGAAGAAGGCTTAAGGAACGGGATGAAATTCGTGAACAGATGAAGAAAGTTCCTGCGGATGAATCTGTGATTCTTGTAGCGACAGGGCAATATATCGGTGAGGGTTTTAACTATCCGAGATTGGATACTATGATGCTGGCGATGCCAATTTCTTTTGAAGGAAATGTAGAACGGTATTCAGGACGTCTGCACCGTGACTATGATACAAAGAAAGATGTCATTATTTACGATTACGTGGATATGCATATTCCGCAATTGGAGAGGATGTATCATAAACGGATGAAGACATATCGGAAAATGGGATATGATATTTGTGTGCCATCGACAGCAGGAATACAGCAGGTTAATGTGATTTATGATTTTGAATCATACATTGAGGTATATAAAAAAGATCTCGAGAGTGCGAATAAAGAGATCATAATTTCGAGTCCGGGAATAAATAAAAATAAGATTGAGACTATGATAGACATCTGGAGAAATGTGCAGGAAAGAGGCACAAAAGTGATCGTGTTGACTTTGAGTCCGGAAAAGTACCCGAAAGAGCGTATAGAAGCTACGGCACAATTGATACAGACTATGAAGAATAACGGAGTGTTAGTAGAAATGAGGCAGCAGATGCATGAACATTATGCAATCATTGATCGGGATGTTGTTTGGTATGGAAGCATGAATTTGCTTTCCCGGGAAAGAGAAGATGATAATTTGATGCGAATCAGGAATACGGAAATAGCGGGAGAGCTGTTGGAGATGGATTTTGGATGAGATGAGGTTTTTGGCTTCCTGAATATATGTTTGCAAATTGCAGGATTATAAGTTGTTTTATAACGTGAAAACAAGCTGGGAAATGTTGAGTGAAAGATTTAATGAAAGAGGTAAAACTTTAATGAGCTGATGGACTGGGGAATAGAAGTAGATATATGAAATATATAACCATATTAAAAAGGAGGCATATCAATGGAACATCACAGATTAGATCCATATCCAATACCAAAAGAAAGAACACCACTTTACGTTAATGAGCCATGGCTGACAGATAAAACGCTATTAGAGGTAGCACCAGATAGAGAGCCAGATAAGAAAGAGGACAATATTCGTATTTATATTCCAATGGATTTAAACAGAGACGCTATTCTTCGCAGACTTGACAGGGTAATCTATCAGTATGGAGAAGCCAATGAAGGCAATGAGATGGAGTTCAGCATAGATGTGGAAATGATAATTTCACAAATGGAAATTTATGATCAGATATGGTTTGTACGTCATATGCCAGAAGAAGGTGAACATAGCAGGGAAGGAAAGAAACTTGTAAAAGAAATCGTGGAGAGGTTAGAAAAAATACCAGATGGCTGTGCAGAATGTTTTCCATTTGAAATAATAGAAAGACTGAAAAACGAATATTTGGGAGACATTTGACGTAGAGATTATGAAAAAATTTTTAAAAAGATTTTTCTATGATAATTAAGGGCGATGAGAATATGAATTAGTCTTGTTGTACTGCGCTAATTTTTGAAGACGGACCGGGTAGTTAATCCGGTCCGTTTCCTATCTGCTTTGTTTGCGAATCCTAATAGCTATGTACGTTAATATAACGCACGCATATCCAAAGAAATCGGGACTACAGTTGACCCCAATTTTATGTATGCATATAGCCGGTTTTATCGGACAGCAAGGCCACATTTCCCGGACATGCAGGGGCATGTTAAACGGACCGTTTTTATGAATAATACGGGTCGAAATACATCACCTGTCCGGCGTGTGGAAATTAGCATTGTGTTTTAAAAGTTGAAATATCTGCAGTGAAATTTATGTCTGCAAGGTAATAAACATTTGATTAAAATGTCAAAATGACGAAAACGAACGAAAATATTTCAAAACAAACGAAAACACTTGCAAATACGTTTGAAATGTACTATGATATACAATATCGTTACAAGTTTCGTTAGGAGTACCATACATGAATAATCAAGTATTAGATTCAAAAACAGTCAGCCGAAAGACCCGGAAGCTGCTGTGTGATATCATGGCAGATCATAAAGAACGTACAATTCAGCAAATGAAAGATGAATTAGCAGCGCACTATTGGGTTTACAAAAATGACTATGGATCCAACCATCTGTCTGGTGTTATTCATCAAATGACTCAGGCACATGAAATAAAGAAAGTAGCTCGTGCTACATATGTGTGGGAGGATCAGCAGACTCTCTTAAATGAAAAGTATGCGGCTTCAGATGATGAATGCATTGAAAAAGAGTTCGTAGGCGAGAATGGGAATAAAGAACAGACAATGTTGGTATCAGACTTCGAAACATTATCTGATCTTAGGAATCATCTGGTCCCCTATTTGGAATCCCTTTATCGTGAGCTGTGTTCGACTTTTAATGCGACATCTTTAAATTCGGTTTCTTCTGAAAAAGATCTTGAAACTATTAAGGCTCTCATCACGTTAAAGAGAGATTTGGCTGATGTATTATCAAATTATTAATTTTGTACGATTGGAGCAACGGTTATGGCGTCTGAAGGATATAAGTATTTTTTGAACCGCTCAGATAGTGCGTCCGGATTTTCGGATTCTATAAATGGAAATATTTTTGTGGATAAATCTATGCTTCTTAATTTTACGAATGGCAGAATTTCTACAAAAGAAAAGTGGATCTGTGTCAGTCGTCCACGTCGTTTTGGAAAAACAATGAATCTTGAAATGCTGGCCGCGTATTATACGAAAAATATTGATTCTGACCAGCTTTTCAAGGGGTTAAAGATCAAAAACACTTTAAATTATTATAAACATTTAAACAGTCATAATACGATTCAGATCAATTTTTCGGATTATTTTGAAAAATGCAGTTCCGCACAAGAGGGGATCGATCTTTTGAGTCGGCATCTCATTCAAGACCTCTATACAGAGTTTCCAGCAGCATTTTCAGATGCCCAGGTGGTGGATAACCTTCCGTTGGCTCTCGATATTGTCCAGCAATTCTGCAGTGAAAAATTTATATTTTTAATTGATGAGTGGGATTGTATTTTTCGCTTTAAGAAGACGGAACCACATGAGCATGAAGTCTTTTTGGGTTTTTTAAAACAGCTTTTTAAAGATAAAACGTACGTTGAGCTCGTTTACATGACAGGAATTTTACCAATAAAAAAATATAACACAGGTTCTGCTTTAAATATGTTCCGGGAATATTCTATGCTTGGTCCTAAACGGTTAGGCGAGTTTTTCGGATTTACAGAAACTGAAATAAGTTTATTGTGCGAAAAACATCCGGTTGTTTCCCGTGATGAGCTGCGTCAATGGTACGATGGATACAATATGGATGAATTCGAACATATTTATAATCCGCGTTCTGTTGTGGAGGCACTGGAGGAGGGAACATGCCGGGATTATTGGAATCAAACAGGCGGATATTCTGAGCTGGAAGAATATATTACAATGAATTTTGATGGGCTTGGTGAAACGATTACTTATCTTCTTGGTGGAGAATCCGCGCCTATAAATGTTGTTGGGTTTTCAAATGATCTGGATAGCTTCCATGATAAAGATGAGGTTATGACCGCACTGATTCATTTAGGTTATTTGACTCTTGAGGGTGGAAACGTTAAGATTCCAAACAGAGAAATCAGAGAAGAGTTCGGCAACACGGTAAAAAAGCTTCAGTGGGGTGTAGTTTCAAAGCTCTTGCTGCAATCCCGCCAGCTGTTGAGAGATACTTTGCAGTTAAACGCAAAAAATGTTGAAAAAGCGTTAGAAGAAGTGCATGATGGTATGCAGGAATTCAAAGAATACAATAATGAACATACCTTAAAATGCGTGATCCATCTTGCTTATTATGCTGCATTAGATGATTATGAGTTACGATTTGAACAAACAGCAGGACGTGGATATGCGGATTGTCTTATGATTCCGAGAACACATTCTCGTGCCGGTATTGTTCTTGAATTGAAATATGATTCTTCAGCAGAAAAAGCGCTGGAGCAGATTCATGAAAAGAAATATATAAAAGGATTTCCGGATTATGTGCATAGCGCAATTCTTGTGGGAATTAATTATAATAGAACTACAAAACGACATGAATGTGTAATGGAAAAGGTTGAGTTTTAGTGAATTCTAAGTGGTCAAAACGAACCGTACAGAGTCTTTTATATTCTGGTTCATGAGAAATGCGAGAAAGAAGCACATAGCAGGGAAGGAAAGGAACTTGTAAGGGAAATTATAGAGCGCTTGGAGAAATACTATGAGCATTATATGAATACTGGCTGGACGGAAGGACGGACGCATTAAGGCAGAGCGTGGTCCGATAAATGGCGGTGCCGCTGCGTGTAGGAGTTTTTTGTATACGCAGCGGCACTGTTGCTTTTTAGAGGTCTTTTTTGGGGGGGGATAAAATTTGAAAACTTCGAATGGGGGAATAAAGAAAAATATGATAAAAATGGATAGTGTACTTAATGAAAATGATTACGGTATGTTCAGCGCAAAGCTCCAAGAAAGCTTAAACGATGAAAATGTATACGCAAAAGTATTACAAATCGAAGAGATGGAAGATGGCGGCCATATGTATCGTTTTTCATTGATAAATGAATTTATGTTTGAAGTGGATCAGTATTTTTTTGCCCAGGGAAATCAGATGCCGGTGGGATCAGTTTCGGAAGAAAATCTGAGAATATTCAGAGGGTATCATCCGTTCATTTATGAATTTGAGGGAGAAGATTTTGAAGAGCTGGTTTATCAGGAGATGAGGCAGTATGAAGGGGAATGGATTAAGATTCAGCTGAAAGACATTGATTCATATGGTTCGGATGAGAATGATATTGTAATTGATGGAACAATGGTTTTCAGCGCAAGTCCTCTGATTAGAGCTGGAAAACGGTTGTGTTTTAACCGGAGAGAACTGGGGAGAAAGGAAGTTGAAAGACTTAATAAGATATATGGAAAAGATAAGATTGCTGAAAATACAAAGGGATGTGTTAATAACAGAAATACATATAATAAGTTTTTAAGGCGAATCCCGGAAGACATTTGTAAGATCAAAGGGATTGTTTATGAAGTAGGAAATGCGAATAATATAAAATTGGATTTGATAAGTCAGAAAGTACATTGCCAAGTTTTATATGATGTTGGCTGTGGTGTGTCATATGCTGCAGATGAAAAGGAACGGATAAAAAAGAATCTTGAGTGTCTGTTTGAAAGTGAATTCCAGGCAGTTATTTTATCGCATTGGGATCTGGATCATATTTTGGCGGTGGGATATTATAATCCCCGAATTTTATTTGCGCAGGATCAGATCTGGATCGCGCCGAACATCAATTTATTGGAACCGAAAGAATGCAGCTTGTCAGCAGCACGTCTGGCTGGATATGTGGCAAAAAATTCGAATCTGTATCTGGCGAATAAATTGGGGAAAGAACTTGGTTCCCGTGATAATGTTTTTAAGCTGTGGCAGGGATTAGGCACGAAGAAAAGAGAAGCAACGCATAATAACAATATTGGAATTATGATTGAGATTTCGGGGGCTGGCTTCTGGAAAATAGAGACGGCGAAGGATTGTCTGGAGACAAAAAAAGAACGGAAAATACATGCGTTATTGGCGGGAGACTGCCCATTTGATAATATGCCGGAGCGGCCCAAAAAACATACATTATATGATTTCCTTATAACGCCGCACCACGGATCAGACCGCACAGTGCCGGATATTCGTGGGGAAGAAAGATCGGCGGCAGTTATCTGCGCTGGAAGTGGTGGAGAGTTTCCAGGGGCTGAACATGTAAACAAATTGAGGGAGAATGGTTTCTGGGGGATTTACAAAACTAGCGAGGACGGGAATATTGAGGTGGAGTTAAAGGTTTAAAAGCTTGCACCGTACCGTATGTGTTGTAAGCCTATTTATTATAAATTTCCAATATCTCCCGAAACAACTCCACCGGATCCACCTCGAGGGCGTAGGCATGCTTGATTAGCATTTCGAGGCTGGGCCAGTTTTTGCCATTTTCCAGGTTGGTGAGGTGGCGCAAGGAGATCCAGGATTCGTCGGCAAAGAGTTCGGTGCTGCGTTCGCTGATGAATTTGTCGCGGCTTTTGTAACGGGAGCCAAGGGCTTCGCGTTTTGTTTTCAGGAGATTCCCGATTTCTACGAGTTTTTGATTGTATTCTTTGATTTCTGCCATTGTATCACCTTCTCAAAATGCACCATGGTGCATTGATTTTTTCTTAAACTGATTGTATCATAAAGTCATACACAAGGCAAAAGCCTTTGTGGAAAAAAACGAATGTAAGTTATCGAATAACCTGCAATAATGCCAACTACAGAACCCTTAGAAACCCTTAAAGTCCCTTACATGGTGAGAAATCCCATGAAATGGGGCTTTTTGTGGCTTAAAAGGGTTTATTTGT
>Ga0129312_1000335_pt1 | contig 43822 bp, 33 predicted proteins | sample O827metagenome_FD_94434 | JGI IMG/M metagenome (GOLD analysis project Ga0129312, IMG submission 94434) | Orangutan group fecal microbial communities from Wisconsin, USA - O827 metagenome | ecosystem: Host-associated > Mammals > Digestive system > Large intestine > Fecal | place: USA: Wisconsin... | reverse complement strand
CGGCACGGATTATGAATATTATAACGCCGTGTGGGTCAAGAACGAGTGGAGCCGGTATCTCAAGCTCATGGCCAAGGACAAAACCAAGCACCTGATTCCCTGCTACAAGGGCATCGATGCCTATGATATGCCGGGGGAATTTGCCAAGCTGCAAGCCCAGGACATGGGCAAGGTGGGAGCTATCCAGGATTTGATGAGAGGGATCGAGAAGCTCCTGCCCAGAACCGCCCCCAGCACCCCGGTGCAGCAGGTGGTTCAGCAGGTTGTGGCCCCTGCCGATAATCGTTTGCAGACCCAGCTTGACCGGGGGTATATGGCCCTGGAAGATGGGGACTGGAAAAAGGCAGACGGATTTTTTGAAGAAGCGCTGAACCTGGATGCCCACAGCGCACAGGCATACATCGGCAAAACTTTGGCACAGGAGCAGTGTCGGAATCTCCATGCACTGGTACTGAAAAAATTGGCAGAGTGCCAGGAGGTGGATGCAGAGAAAAGATACATCCAGCCGGAGGAATCCCAGCTTGCAGCCCATGTGGAAGAAGCAGTGCGGAAATATAGCGTTCCAGACTATTTTGATTTGGAAAATGTTAAGGCGCTGTATTTTTTTGACCTTTCTGTTTTTTCCAATGTTCCTGGCAGAGAAAGACAGATGGCAGAACAGAAGCAATGGTGGACTGAGCACAAGCTTTTGGCTCGTGCAGAACAATTTGCCACTGGTGACATTGCAAGAGAATTGCAAACGGAGAAGGAATACCTCATTGATGTTCTTGTGCAGAGAGTTAAGGATGCTGAGAAAGCGGAACAGGAAATTGCACAACCTGTTCGCCTGGCCTACGTTCAATTTTTGTCTGGAGCCGAAAGCAAAGCAGAACAGGAAAGCCAAAACTGTGCAAAGGAAAGAGAGAATGACTACAAGAAGTGGTGTACCGAGGCAGAAACTGAACATAACGCATTTTCGCTGAACCGGTTAGCCACCCAATTTTACCGATTAAGAGACTATGAGGACAGCAGGGCCATGGCAGTGTTCTGCCGGAAACGTGCAAAAGAGGAAGAAGCAGCGGAGAAGGAAGAACAGGAGCGACAAGCCCAACTCCGTGCGCAGAGGCAGAAACAGGCGGCAAGAAGAAAGATAATCATATGGATTACACTGGCTTCGCTTTTTCTGCTGGCAGCCGCCGGATATTTTCTCGCAACGAAGGTTATTCTTCCCACCAGTAACTATAAACGGGCGGAATCCTTGCTGGAAAGCGGGCGGTATGCAGAAGCGATATCGTCTTTTCGCCGGTCGGCTGGATATCGGGATGCCCAGCAGCGGATTCAGGAGCTGTGGGATACCATTGCTGAGCGAGCTACAGTCAGCGCAAGATCCGATCATACCGTAGGCCTGAAATCCGACGGCACCGTAGTGGCAGTTGGCAGCAATTATTTGAAACATTGCGATGTCTCCGACTGGCAGAACATCATAGCGGTCAGTGCAGGAAGCGTGCATACGGTAGGCTTGAAATCCGATGGCACTGCGGTAGCGGTAGGCAGCAACCTAGATGGTCAGTGCAATGTCTCCGACTGGCAGGACATTGTAGCGATTGGTGCAGGAAGTTACCACACCTTAGGCCTGAAATCCGATGGCACCGTGGTGGCGGTGGGCCGCAACGGTAGTGGCCAATGCAATGTATCCGGCTGGCAGGACATTGTGGCAATCAGTGCAGGAAGAAAACACACCGTAGGTCTGAAATCCGACGGCACTGTAGTGGCGGTGGGCAGCAACGGAGATGGTCAGTGCGATGTCTCCGACTGGCAGGACATTGTGGCAATCAGTGCAGGAAATTATCACACCGTAGGCCTGAAATCCGACGGCACAGTGGCGGCGGTGGGCAGCAACGGAGATGGTGAGTGCGGTGTCTCCAACTGGCAGGACATTGTAGCGGTCAGCGCAGGAGAAAATCATACCGTAGGTCTGAAATCCGATGGCACCGTGGTGGCAGTTGGCAGCAACGATAGCGGTCAGTGCGATATCTCCGACTGGCAGAACATTGTGGCAGTCAGTACGGGCACCTGGTATACCGTAGGCCTGAAATTCGATGGTACTGTGGTGGCGGTGGGCGATAACAAATATGGTCAGTGTGATGTCTCCGGCTGGCAAGACATTCGCCTGCCTGTGAAAAAGCAAAGCTGACCGCAATCCTCCCGTGCTTTAGCAAGTACACAGATGCATGGCAAAATGCCCGGCAAAGTACCGAGCGGTGGGTGCATTCCATTCAAACGGGCACTCGCCAAAATCCGGGGTTGCGGGCGATTTTCATCGCCCTACGAAACTCAGGAGATTTTTACCTTTCTCCATGCCACCCCGAGGGCTGTTGCAAAAATTATTTTTGCAGCAGCCCTGTTTTTACGCCCTGCAAGTGGTCTTAGGGTATGCAGATATCGTTCTTCCGCAGTCCAAACGCCCCCTCTAGCTGGATGGAGCGTTTCATCCTCAGGGGGATTCCTCATTTGTTTGTAAAACTTCCAAGGAATTTTTCCTTTTTCCCGGAATGTCTTCTAACAAATCACCTCTTGGGCCGCATTTTGCAGCAGGCCGTTTTTCTCTCCGGCCCCCGGTAAGAAGTTGGCTACAGGCAATGTATTGACATTTTTATCTCCCTATAGTAACATTCCCTGTGGAAAGAAGTCTGGCAGGTACCAAGGTCTGGAATTCTGCCGGCGTATTATAACAAGGGTTACGGAGGAATCCATGTGGCAAAGATGATTCTTTTTGATTTGGACGGAACTCTCACGGATTCCGGTGAGGGGATTATCAAAAGTGCGACCATGGCGCTGGAGCGTTTGGGGGTGCCGGTTCTCTCTCCGGAGGAAATGCGCTCCTTTGTGGGCCCGCCGCTGGGGGATTCTTTTTTGAAGCACGGTGTTCCGGCTGAGCGGGTGGTGGAGGCTATCGAGATTTTCCGAAGCAGGTATCAGCCCATCGGGAAATATGAAAACCGCCCCTATCCCGGCATCCGGGAGCTGCTGGGGGCGCTGGAGGCCCAGGGGCATACTCTGTATGTTGCAACCTCCAAGCCGGAGGAAACTGCGGTGGAGGTATTGGAGCATTTTGACCTGGCGCATTTCTTCCGCCGTATCTGCGGCGCAACCTTCGACCAATCCCGTGTCAGCAAAAGCGATGTGATTGCCTTCCTGCTGGAAAACAATGGCACCCAGGCGGATGCCGTGATGGTGGGCGACACGGCCTTTGATGTGCTTGGGGCCGCCGCCCATGGGATTCCCACCATTGGAGTATCCTGGGGATACGGCGACGTTGCCGAGATGAAAAAATCCGGCGCAGCCGCCATTGCGGACACACCGGAAATGCTTCTGAGTTTACTGAATCGGTGAAAAACGGGCACCCGCTCTGGGTGCCCGCAATGCGTTACTGCAAGCGATAGCCGACGCTGACAAGCTCCATAATATGGGGCCAGAACTCCGGCTCATCTGCGGTATAGCAGGACGCTTCTCCAATCTGCTGAAAGGACACAATCCGATTGGCGGCATCAATCCATGCACTTTTCCGAATGACGGAAGTATGTAAGTCTCTTTGGGTATTCATAATTCTGTTCCTCCTTATTATAGAGTTATGTTTCGAAACCGGCGGCGGATGCTGCGGATTCATTTTCTCTGGCAAATTGCCCTTCACCTATATAGACGGAATTCGGATGGCAAAGGTCACAGATTTCTAAAAAATATTTTGATTTTTTCCCGGAGGCCATCTGCCCCGCCTTCTGGGATGAGTCTACCGCCGGAATGCATCATATTTGTAACATATCTGCATCCAAAAAGAAACAAATCCGTATTTCAGAAGAAACCAATTACAAATGGTGTGGGTATCTGTCAAAAATTTTCCTTGATTTTGCAGAAAAAGTGAATAGAATAGAACGTGAACTTGCAAATCCGTGGAGGCATTTGCACGAAAGGGTGATTTCCTATGAATAAAATTTATATTCCCCAGCATTACAAGCCTGTGCTGGATGCCTACGACACCCAGCGGGCCATTGCTTATATCAAGGCAACCTTCCAGGATGAATTTTCCGCTGCTTTGAATCTCAAGCGGGTATCTGCTCCCCTGTTTGTCACCGAGGATTCCGGCCTGAACGATAATCTGAACGGCTACGAGCGGCCTGTCAGCTTTGATATTCCCGCCGTGGGCACCGATGCACAGGTGGTGCACTCCTTGGCGAAATGGAAGCGTCTGGCCCTGAAGCGCTATCACTTCACCGTGGGCAACGGCCTGTACACCGATATGAACGCCATCCGGCGGGACGAGGCGCTGGACAATGTCCATTCCATCTATGTGGACCAGTGGGACTGGGAAAAGATTATTACCCGGGAAAACCGAAATCTGGATTTCCTGAAGCTGATTGTCACCGCCATCGTCCGTGCCATCTGCAATACCAACGACCGGCTCCACGTCCGCTATCCCCAGCTGCGGGTGGAGCTGTCCCCTGAGGTGAGCTTCATCACCTCCCAGGAGTTGGAGGATTTGTATCCGGACCTGACACCTTCCCAGCGGGAAAAGGCCTATGTCCGGGAGCACACCACCGCCTGCATTATGCAGATTGGCGGGAAGCTCCGCTCCGGCCAGCCACATGACGGCCGGGCCCCCGACTATGATGACTGGGCGCTGAACTGCGACATTTTCTTCTGGGATGCGGTGCTGGAGCGGGCACTGGAGATTTCCTCCATGGGTATCCGGGTGGATGCAGAGTCCCTGGACCGGCAGCTGAAGCTCTCCGGATGCGATGCACGCCGTGCTCTCCCCTTCCACAGGATGCTACTGGCCAACGAACTGCCCCTGACCATTGGCGGCGGCATTGGTCAGTCTCGGCTTTCCATGCTGCTGCTGGGCTGCGCCCACATCGGCGAGGTGCAATCCAGTGTATGGGATGCCGCCACCATAGATGCCTGCGAAAAAGCCGGCATTCCCCTGCTGTAAAAAAATTTCCCGCACCGCAGACTTGCAACGAAGCAGCTCCCCCTGACGCAGGCTCGAAACTTTCGTTATTTCGAGTATCTGCGCCAGGGGGAGCCTATCTGTTTTTCACCGTGGTGCGGGAATTTTATGTGCTTCGGGACTTAAATGATAAAGACCAGAATGCCCACAATGCAAATCAGGCTGATGACAATGGACAAAGAGTTAATGGCACTGGAAAGCCCGGCATCGCCCCCCAGTTCGCTGGTAAAGGCAGGAGCCGCCGATGCAACGGGGGCAAACGAAAGCAGCACCAGGGTTTTGCGTATCTCCACATCCAGGGGCAGCAGGAAGAAGCACCCGGCGGCAATCAAAACGGCCAGACCATAACGGACACACAGCACCTTTGCAATGGTACGAACCTGGCTGCCGCCGCCGGATATCTTAAATCCCACTCCAAGCATCAGCATTGCCATTGGGGCGTTGGCGTTGCCCAGCAGCCCGGCAAACTCCGTCACCGGCCCGGGCAGACGGATATGGAGCAGCGTCAGAACCGTCATCACCACATAGCTGACAAAGGGAACGGATTTCAGCAAATCCCGCAGGATTCTTTTAAGGGAGAATTTCTCCCCCCGCAGCACCATTGCCGCCACGCTGTAGGACATTCCCAGGCAGATAAAGGCATTGCCGGTATCAAACAAGCTGGTGGAGATAACCCCCACCGGGCCCAGGAACCCCTGGGCAAAGGGCATGGTGAAATTGCCAATGTTGTAGCCGGAGATATTCAGTATGGAAAAAGCCTTCTCCTCTTTCGAGCCCCTGTGCGAAATCAGATAGCCCATTGCAATGTAAAAAATACCCAGCCCCAGGCCGATGGCACACAGGAACAGCATGGACACTGTAATTTCTTTTCCCGCAAAGCTATAGACAATGGAGGCCGGAAGGGTAATCCTTAAAACAATCTTGGCAAGGACCTGAAAATCCCCCTCCTTGAAAAACCCAACACGCCGCAGAAACCACCCCAGGAAAATAATCCCCACAAAGCACCCGGCCTTGGATAAAATCGCCGCCAAACTACATACCTCCGTCCTCTGTTTCAGAGATCTTGATTTTGCCACAGCGCTGATTGTAGCATATTGTACCATTGATTGCAATAGGCCTTATTTTGCGTTTCGTTTATTGGTACTCTCCACATCATGAAGGCAGCAAACAGAGTGGCCACTGTCACGCTATACTGTCAACCCAAAGGAACTTACCTTGTATGCGTCCAATAGCATCATTCATGTCTTCGTTATAGAATAAGTTCCATTTTGAGCAATTCATGTACTACTCCAATGCTTAGTAGTAGCAAAACAGCATCCCAAAAGGGCATCACGCCCGAATTTCTTGGCCACTTTTGTCCAGGGAATCAATGCATATTCCAGTAGTAGTGATAGTTGCGGATGGACATGGCCACGCACGCCAGTGTCAGGGCCAGCAAAGCCAGGATGCCTTCGGTGGAGGAGAATAGGCCCTGTAGGGAGTCAGTTCCCCGGGTGATGACCAGGAAGGCAACTTCCAAAATGGCGGGCCAGCATATCCGCAGCAGTTGCAGCCATTTCTTTCTGCCATGCTGATAGGAGGCATCCCCTGCCTCATCCTTTCGGATGCATCGGATTATTGCCACCGGAAAGCCCTTTACGGCGGTATAGTTGCGCTCGGCAGTGTATTCCACCCCATCCAGAACAAATTCCGGGTACATCCCCTCTTTGGTGATGATAATTTCCTGATTGTTTTCCATGGCGTAGTCATACAGGGCATTGGCGAAGCTATATTGGTCGGTCACTTCCCTGTCCGGTGTAAAGGTGAAGGTCTTGCTGTGCTGGTATTCCTTCACGCTCTTGTAATCGGAAACCCAACGGGTAAAGAAGTCGCCTGGGTTCTGCTCCATTTGCGTCAGGTAGGAATCCACATCCACATTCTCCGCCGTGCAATGGGATTTTCTCAGATTTTCGCAAATTCCAATGGCGTATTTCGTCTCCTCCAGCTTCTGCTCCAGCAGCTTGGTCTGCTGCCCCAGAAGATTGTACAGTTCCTCCGGGTTGTTTATCACCAACTTGATTTGCTCAACAGGCATATCCAGCATCCGAAGCATTTTCACCAGCTTCAGAATTCTGACTTCCTCGGCGGTATATTCCCGATACTGATTGGCCTCATTGCGTTTAGGGTGAAGCAATTCGCTTTTTTCATAGAATCGGATATTCTGCTTGGAAATTCCGGTGGCTTTTTCTACATCCTTAATATTCATAATGCAACGTACCTCCTTGTATTTGGCTCTTTACAGCTGGGATTATACACCATATACAAAGTAGAAGGTCAATACCTTTCCGCCTTTTTTCTATAAAAATCTTTTCCGCAGTCCCAATAGGGGTTTCATTTCCCTCATCGGCAACCGGATAGCAGAACAATGGGGCTGCTGCAAAAAATGCAACAGCCCCCATTTGGCGGAGAGGATGGGATTCGAACCCATGTGCGATTGCTCGCAAACTGATTTCGAGTCAGCCCCGTTATGACCACTTCGATACCTCTCCGTATATCTCAGGTGCCATTCCCGCTTTGAAAAATGCAGGAAAACACGAAAGAACCATATAAAATTGCGAAATTCAGCCCCTGAAAGGGCCTCTGATGCAGGAGGGGAAAGCCGGGTATTGCCCTTTGTTATCTTCCCTGCCTACCCGCAAAGCAAGGGTATTATATCAGCATTTCCCGGAAAAATCAAGGATTTTCCGGTTTCTTTTTGGCAAGCTCAATAACTTCCCGGAGCTTTGTGGTGATATCACGGTAGTTTTCCCGCTGGTGGGGGCGCAGGCAGTAGGTGCAGTCTTTGATTCCCTTGGCATTGTAGCGGAAATTGCCGCCGCACTGGTCGCCCAAAGCATACAGGGGGCAATAGCAAAACAGGCAGCTGAAGGTCTCCGGGTCAGCGCCGGGATGGCAGGGATAGTATTCGCACTCCTTGTTTTGGAAAAAATCATAATGGCTCATAAAGCATCCTCTTTTCTTTGCATTCTCCCTCTGCCCGTGGTATAATCTGGGAAAAGGAGGCCGAATATGCGTGTACTGATTGACGGAGACGGCTGCCCCGTGGTGGGGATTGCCGCCGAAGTGTGCGGAAATAAGCATGTGCCCTGCCTGCTGCTGTGCGACACAGCCCACCCAATGCACCGCCCCGACGTGCAGGTGCTCACCTTCGACAAGGGGGCGGACAGTGTGGACTATGCCCTGGCCAACCGGGTGACTCCCGGGGACATTGTTATCACCCAGGATTATGGGGTAGCCTCTATGTGCCTGGCCAGAGGGGCCCGAGTGCTGCACCAGGATGGGTGGGAATACACCCAGTGGAACATTGATGCGCTTCTGTGGGAGCGGCACGAGGCCAGAAAATTTCGTCAGGGCGGCGGAAGAACCAAGGGGCCCAGCAAGCGAAAGCCGGAGCAGGACACCTGCTTCCGCCGGGCGCTGTCACAGCTTCTGGAAGAGGCTCCAGGGGAAGTCTGACGGTGGGTTGTGGGAAAAGGCCATCCACTCCCCTGTTTTGGGATGACGGAAGCCGACGTGCTGAGAAAACAGCGCAATCTCACAGGCATCTTCCAGGGTGGAATACTTCCGTTCGCCCCAGAGCGGGTAACCTCGGCTGGCGAACTGAACACGAATCTGATGGGTTCTGCCGGTGTGGAGCTGAATCTGCACCAGACTGGCATCCCGGCTGCTGCCGAGGATTTGATAGCTCAGGCTGGCATGTTGGATTCCCTTCCCTGGCTGGGGGGCCACAAAGGTCATCCGGCGGGCTTTATCCCGGCCCAGAAGGTCCTCCAGGGTGGCACTGCTCTGCGCCGGGACACCATGCAGGACAGCCCAGTAGGCCTTTTGGAATTCCCCATCCCGCACTTGGCGGGACAGCTCCGAGGCTGCCCGGGGATTGCGGACCAGCACCATCAAGCCGCTGACCACCCGGTCCAGCCGGTGCACTGTGCGGATATCTGCATTTTCATCCCCCAGTTGGGTACGAAGCAGCTCCGGCAGCCCCCCCGGCTCATCGGTGGACAGCACCCGGGGCGGCTTAATACACACCAGGACATCTGCATCCTGGTAGCAAATTTCAATCAAATGTATCACTTCCTTTGGCTATTGTAGCAAAAAAAGGATACAACTTCAAGCATTCGGAGGCGGAATTATGAAAATTGTGGTTCTGGACGGAGCGGCGCTGAATCCGGGGGATTTGTCCTGGAATTGGCTGGACAAATACGGCGAATATGCGGTATATTCCCGCACGGATACGGAGGAAGAAGCCGTGCAGCGAATTGGCCGCAGCCAAATCGTGCTGACAAACAAAACACCCATTACCCGCAATTTGCTGGCCCGCTGCCCCAGTCTGCGCTATATCGGCGTACAGGCCACCGGATACAATGTAGTGGATTTACAGGCCGCCGGGGAGCGGGGAATTCCCGTGACCAATGTCCCCTGCTACGGCACCGACGCCGTGGCCCAGTTCACCTTTGCCCTGCTTCTGGAAATCTGCCATCGGGTTGGCCTTCATGACCAGGCGGTGCACAGCGGCCAATGGGAGAACTCCCCTGTCTTCTCCTTCTGGCTCACCCGGCAGCAGGAGCTGGCAGGCAAAACAATGGGCATTATCGGATTGGGCCGGATCGGAATGGCGGTTGCCCGGCTGGCCCGTGCCTTTGGCATGGAAGTACTGGCCCACACCCGGACAGAAAAAGAGGGCATCCAATGTGTGAACTTGGACACCCTTTTGCAGCGGGCAGACGTGGTCTCCCTCCACTGTCCCCTGCTGCCGGAGACGGCAGGGCTGATTTGCAGCAGCACCATTGCCCGGATGAAGGACGGAGCAATTTTGCTGAATACCTCCCGGGGCGGCTTGCTGAAGGAGGCAGATGTGGCCCAGGCGCTGGAAAGCGGCAAGCTGGGCTATGCAGCTGTGGATGTGGTATCCCAGGAGCCTATCCTCCACTGCAATCCCCTGCTTACCGCTCCCAACTGCATCATCACCCCCCACATGGCCTGGGCACCGGTGGAAAGCCGTCAGCGGCTGATGGAATGCGTGGAAGACAATCTGCGATGCTTCCTGGCGGGTACGCCCCAGAATGTGGTGAACCGGGGGTTTCTTTTAGGCTAGGCCCTGCCCTAGTTTTTATCCCGCTTGTCAAACAGCAGGGAGATTCCCAGCCCACCCAGCACCAGCAGCATAGCAGAGGCCAGGGGTGCGGAGCTCCGGATTGCACTGGCTCTGGCCCGGCGGGGCTGGGCCGGTGCTGCCTGCCAGGCCTCCGCTCCCCCGTGGATTCCGAAAAAGGTCATCCATAGTATCGCCACTGCACAGATTAGACACAAAACCCTTATTCCCATTTTTCTGAATCCTCCCTTGAATGATTTCGGATTCAGTATACACAGGGCCATCTTTGAAAAAGGTCTAACCAGCACCGCCGCCGTGGGAATCGAACGCCCTTCTGCGCCCCGTTACCGCATAATGAGTGCCCGGGGAATGCGAATGCTGACTGCGCCTCCCGAAGGATTGGACTGTGGGGGAAAACTTTTGTTAGGCTCTTGCTTTTTCAATAATTGCACGATATAATCCACAAGAATGTTTGAATTTACAGGAACAAAGGGGTGTCATCGTACAATGTACAAAACGGACCGGCTGATTTTAAGGAAAGCGGTATTCTCTGACTGGGAGCAGATGTATTGCAATGTTTGGCGCCACCCGGAAACCGCCCGATATATGCTCTGGGCCGTCACCACCAGCGAAGAGGCTGCCCGGGAGCGGATGCTGAGGACGATTGCTTTCCAGCAGACACATCACGCATGGCTGATATATGAAAAGGCAAGCGGCCAGGCCATTGGCTTTGCCGGGCTTCGTGAGGAGAACGGAATCTGCGAGGACACCGGCATCTGCCTTGGCCCAGCCTTCGTTGGAAAAGGGTACGGAACAGAAATTCTGAAGGAGCTGGTTCGAATTTCTCAGGAGAATATCGGTGCGCATACATTCGTTGTCTCCTGCCGCAGCGAAAATGGAGCCTCCCGGAGAATGATTCTGAAGTGCGGTTTCCGTTTTTCCCATCAGGAGCCAAGGACGGATGCCAGAGACGGAACAGCCTATACCGTGGAGTTTTACACAAGTTGAGAAAATCCCTTGCCGCATTCCGGTGTACGGCAAGGGATTTGTTTACTTTTCCACGGCGCTCAGAATCAGCTTGACCAATGCGTCTCTTCCGTCGCCTTTTTCAGCGGAGAAGGGAATCACCGGGCAGCTATCCGGCAGCTCCAGGTCCTGGCGGATGCAGTGGAGATTGGGCTCCAATTCGCTTTTTTTCAGCTTGTCCATCTTGTTGGCCACCACTGCAAAGGGGCAGCCGCTGTCCAGGAACCATCGGGCCATGGTAATGTCATTGTTCGTAGGGGGATGGCGGTAATCCACAATCAGGATGCCCAGGGTGATGCGGTTGGCGGCGAAATAATCCTCCATCAGCTTACCCCAGCGGTCTTTCTCCCCCTGGGAGACCTTGGCAAAGCCATAGCCGGGCAAATCCACCAGGTAGCATTTCCGGTCCAGGGTGAAATAATTCACATGTACGGTCTTACCAGGCTTGTCACCCACCCTGGCGAAGTTCTTCCGCTGCAACAGGCGGTTGATAACGGAGGACTTGCCTACATTGGATTTCCCTGCAAAGGCAATCTCAGGCAGACGATTGGCAGGAAAATCTCCGGCAGAGGCAGCGGAAATGAGAAACTCCACATTTTGAAAATTCATCGGCGCCCCCTTACTGCTGCAGGCCGGGGCGGCGGAGCTTGGCTGCCTCCTCCGGGATGGTTCCCAGCATCGTGGGCGGGGCCTCCACCTGACGGTTCAGGGCGGTGTCCAGCACCGTATCCACCGTGCAGGCGGTGATGAAATTCAGCTGCTTGCGGACGGTCTGGTCAATCTCCTCCAAATCCCGCTCGTTTTCAGCGGGAATAATAACGGTTCGGATGCCATGGCGCAGGGCTGCCATGGTCTTTTCCTTAAGGCCGCCAATGCGCAGAACCCGGCCCCGGAGGGTCACCTCTCCGGTCATGGCCACGTCCCGCCGGACGGTGGCACCGGTAAGGGCGGATACAATGGCAGTGGTGACGGTTACACCGGCAGAAGGGCCGTCCTTGGGCACGGCACCCTCCGGGAAGTGGACGTGAATATCCTTGGTCTTATAGAAATCCGGGGCGATGCCCAGCTTGGTGCAGTTGGCACGGATATAGCTGAGGGCCGCATGGACGGATTCCTTCATCACGTCTCCCAGATTGCCGGTGAGCTCCAGCTTGCCGGAGCCATCCATCACGTTCACCTCAACCTCAAGGGTCTCACCCCCCACACTGGTCCAGGCAAGGCCGGTAACCAGCCCCACCTGGTCAGAACCCGGCAGTCGGTCAGGCAGGAACTTGCGGACGCCCAGGAACTGCTCTACATTGGCAGAGGTAACGGTAATGCGCTTCAACTCCGGGTTGTTCAGCAGCTGCATATCTGTCTTGCGGCAGATATCGCCTACCGCCCGCTCCAAATTGCGCACGCCGGATTCCCGGGTATAGCACTCAATGATTTCCCGAATGGCATCCTCGGTGATGCGAAGCTGGGATTTTTTCAGGCCATGTCTTGCAATCTGCTTGGGCACCAGATGGTTTTTGGCAATCATCAGCTTCTCCTCATCGGTATAAGAGCTGAGCTCAATGACCTCCATACGGTCCAGCAGGGGCCTGGGCACGGTATCCAGGGTGTTGGCCGTGGTGATGAACATGACATTGGACAAGTCGAAGGGAATTTCCAGGTAATGGTCCCGATAGGAATGGTTCTGCTCGGCATCCAGCACCTCCAGCAGGGCGGCACTGGGGTCCCCCCGATAATCCGAGCCCATCTTGTCGATTTCATCCAGCAGCAGCACCGGATTGCAGGTGCCCGCCTGGGCCATGGCGGCCATAATTCTGCCGGGCATTGCCCCCACATAGGTCTTTCGGTGGCCCCGGATGTCCGCTTCGTCGTGGACACCACCCAGAGAAATACGAACCATTTTGCGGTTCAGGCTCCGGGCAATGGAATAGGAAATAGAGGTCTTGCCCACACCCGGAGGGCCCACCAGACAAAGAATCTGGGGGGGCGTCTGGGGGGCCAACTGGCGGACGGCAATGGTCTCCAGAATGCGCTCTTTCACCTTTTGCAGCCCGAAGTGGTCATGCTCCAGAATTTTGGAGGCTGCCTGGACATCCACCCGCTCTTTGGAGGTTTTGCCCCAGGGCAGATCCAGGACGGTATCCAGATAATTGCGCAGAACCGAGGCTTCGGAGGAGCCGAAGGGCTGCTTTTTCAGCTTAGCGGCATCCTTCAGCAGCTTGTTTTTGTACTCTTCTGCCAGAGGGAGTGCACTGATGCGGGCGGTATCCTCGTCGTACTCCTCTTCCTCGTCCGCCTCGCCCAGCTCTTCCCGGATGGCACGCATCTGCTCACGCAGGTAGTAATCCCGCTGGTTCTGGTCAATGGCGGCCCGGGTTTTGTCCTGAATCTCGGACTCCAGGCGCAGCACCTCCATCTCCTTGGTCAGGTAGGTGACGGCCATTTCCAGGCGGCGGTGGGGGTTGAGCTGGAGCAGGAGCTTGGTTTTTTCGGTATAGTCCAGGCCGGAATTCTGGGCAATGCAGTCGGCTACAAAGCCGCTCTTGTCGCTGGCCAGCATCCGCAGCTGCACCATCTGGGCCGGGTGCTCTGTCAATTCCAAATAGGAATTGTACAGCGTGCAGGCCTCCCGGCGCAGTGCCTTGGCCTTGGGAGAATCCACCTCCTCCGGGCAGGGAACGGATTCCACCAGTGCGGAGAGGAAGGGCTCGGTCTGCTGCAACTCCGCAATCCTTGCCCGGGCCATACCGGTGACCAGGACTCGGATGTTCTCCTCCGGTGCGTTGAGCAGCTGCTTGATTTTCACCACGGTACCCACGGCACACAAATCCGACAGCTTGGGATCATCCACCAAAATGTCCTTCTGGGGCACCAGAAGCAGAATCTGATCCTTCTTCATAGCTGCATCCAGAGCCATAGCCGATTTGGTTCTGCCCACGTCAAAGTGAACGGTCTGCTCCGGGTACACGGCCAGGCCCCGCAGCGCAAGCACAGGCATTACGCCTGCATAAGTAATTTCTGACAAGGGATCATCCCTCCTTACTTGGGTAATGAAAAAAGGGGATAGAAGCTCTACCCCCTTGAATCGTTATTGTTTTCCTGCCAGCTTCTCCCGGGGGTGGCTGGCATCCCGAACGATCTGGGCAGGGGCACCGTCCACACACTCCGGTGTGATGACCACCTTCTGGATGGTGAGGTCAGAGGGAATCTGGTACATAATCCCCGTCATGATTCTCTCCATAATGGCCCGCAGGCCTCTGGCGCCAATTTCCCGCTCCAATGCCTTCTCGGCAATCCGCTGAAGGGCACCGTCGGTAATTTCCAGACTGACACCGTCCATGCCCAGAAGAGACTGATACTGCTTGCACAGTGCGTTCTTCGGCTCAACCATAATGCGAACCAAATCTTCCTTGGTCAGGCTCTGCAAATTGGTAATCACCGGCATACGGCCCACCAGCTCGGGAATAATGCCGAATTTCAGCAAATCGTGGGGCTCCACCTGGGCAAGAATCCGGCCCACATCCCGCTTCTTCCGGCTCTCCACCAGGGAATCAAAGCCGATGGCGGAACGGTCGGTTCTGGCCTCGATAATCTTATCCAGGCCGTCGAAGGCACCGCCGCAGATAAACAGGATATTGGTGGTGTCCACCTGAATCATCTCCTGCTGGGGATGCTTTCTGCCCCCCTGGGGCGGGACACCGGCCACGGTGCCTTCCAGGATTTTCAGCAGGGCCTGCTGCACCCCCTCGCCGGAGACGTCTCGGGTAATGGATGTATTCTCGCTCTTGCGGGCGATTTTGTCCATCTCATCAATATAGATGATACCGGTCTGGGCCCGCTCCACATCGAAGTCCGCCGCCTGGAGAAGTCGCAGGAGAATGTTCTCCACATCGTCTCCCACATAGCCGGCTTCGGTGAGTGTGGTTGCGTCCGCAATGGCAAAGGGAACATTCAGAATTTTGGCCAGGGTCTGGGCAAAGAGGGTCTTGCCGGAGCCGGTGGGGCCAATCAGCAGAATGTTGCTCTTTTGCAGCTCCACATCGGAGTTGCTGCCAAAGTAAATGCGCTTATAATGATTGTACACCGCTACGGACAGGGCGACCTTCGCCTCATCCTGCCCGACGATGTAATGGTCCATGAAGGTTTTGATTTCAATGGGGGTGGGCAGTCTGTCCAGCGTCGGGTGGCCTCCCTGCCCCGCATCCACTTCATCCCGCAGCAAATCGCTGCATGCCTGCACGCAATCGCTGCAAATATACACGCCCGGGCCGGCAATCATCTTTGAGGTCTGGTTCTCCCGCTTTCCGCAGAAGCTGCAGCGAATCTGCTGCTCCGAATTTCTTGCCATGAAGGGCTCTACCTCATTTCCAAAAAATCAATGGTGCTCCAGCACCCGGTCGATCAGGCCAAACTCCTTGGCCTCCTGGGCCATCATGAAATTATCCCGCTCACAGGCAGCGGTCACTTCCTCGATGCTTCTGCCGGTGTTCTGGGCCAGGATGCGGTTCATCCGGTCCTTCACGGTTTGCAGGCGCTTCAGGTGGATAGCCATATCCGTAATCTGGCCCTGGGTTCCGGCGGAGGGCTGGTGAATCATAATCTCAGAATTGGGCAGGGCCATCCGCTTGCCCTTGGTGCCTGCACTGAGGAGGAATGCGGCCATAGAGGCGGCCATGCCCACGCAGATGGTAGCCACGTCGCACTTGATATACTGCATGGTATCGTAAATGGCCATACCGGCTGTGACGCTGCCGCCGGGGCTGTTGATATAAAACTGAATGTCCTTGTCCGGGTCCTGGGCCTCCAGGTAGAGCAGCTGGGCCACAACCAGGCTGGCGGTGGTGTCGTTGACCTCCTCGGACAGGAAGATAATGCGGTCGTTCAGCAGGCGGGAAAAAATGTCATAGCTGCGCTCGCCGCGGCTGGTCTGCTCAACAACATAGGGTACTAAACTCATGGTGATGTCTCCTTTCATAGAGAAAAGCTCTGAATCACTTTGCTGGAAACCCAGCCGGGTGCCCCGGAGTGAAATACTGCCCCGGGGCACGGCGGCTGGGAAAAATTCAGGAAAAATCGCAGCAGATTCAGAGACGCCTTTGAAACATTCTAACCATCACGGGGATTGCTTATTCCTCGGTCTTCTCTTCGGCCTTGGGTGCGACAGCAACGGCGCTGTCCACGATGATTTGAACAGCCTTGCGGGTCTTCAGGCTCTCGGTCAACTCCTCAGCAGGGACCATCTTCTTCACCTTTTCGACCTCCAGCTCATACTGCTTGGCCAGGGATGCAATCTCGTCGGCAATCTCCTCGTCGGTAACTGCCACATTCTCCACCTCGGCAATCTTCTCCAGGGTAACGGAGACCTTGGCCTGCTTCTCAGCGGAGGGACGGAAGGCATTGCGCATGGTGCTCACGTCGCCGCCCATCATCTTGGCATACTGCTCCATGGAGTAGCCGCCCATCTGCAGCTGGTAAGCAAAGCGCTCCATCTGGGTGTCCAGCTCCCGCTCAACCAGAGCGTTGGGCAGGTCCACGGTGGTATTCTCTGCGGCCTTGTCCACGCAGGCAGTCTCGAAATTGGTCTGGGCGGTCTTCTCGGCACGCTCCAGGGCCTTGGCACGGATGTCAGCCTTCAGAGCCTCCAGCGTATCAAACTCGGAGACATCCTTTGCGAACTCGTCGTCCATGGCGGGCACGATGGTCTCGGTGACCTTATTGACCTTCACATGGAAGACCACTGCCTTACCGGCCAGCTCCTCGTGATAGTTCTCGGGGAAGGTGATGTTGATGTCCTTCTCCTCGCCGGCGGACATACCCACAATCTGCTCCTCGAAGCCGGGGACAAAGGAACCGCTGCCCAGCTTCAGGTCGTGGTTCTCGCCCTTGCCGCCCTCGAAGGGAACGCCGTTGTCGAAGCCCTCGAAGTCAATGTTGGCGGTGTCGCCCATCTTTGCGGGGCCGTCCACGGTTTCGGTGGCTGCAACATTCTGGGCCATCCGGTCCAGCTCAGCCTGAACCTGCTCATCGGAGACGGTAACCTCGGCCTTCTCCACCTCCAGGCCCTTGTACTGGCCCAGGGTAACCTCGGGATAAACCTCGGTGGTCAGAGTCAGGGTGACCACATTGTCGTCGCTGATCTGCATATCGGTGAGGTTGGGGCGGCCAATGGCCTTAAAGCCCTCCTGATGGGCAATTGCAAAGTCGTAGATTTCGGGGAAGATCTCTTCCAGGCCGTCTTCATAGAAGACGTGTGCGCCGTACATGCTCTCAATCATCTTGCGGGGAGCCTTGCCCTTACGGAAGCCGGGCACCATGATATCCTTGCGAGCCTTCATGTACGCCTTATTGACGCCAGTCTCCATGAGTTCCTTGTCGATTTCTACCACCACGGTAGCCTGATTGCCGTTCTTTTCTACGCTATTTACCTTCATTGAATATTTCCTCCTAATAGGGCTGCTTTGCAGCACCTTTCTATGTCATTATGATTCAGCCGATATATTCTATCAAAATAAATCCGGGTTGTCCACAGTTTTATGAAAAGTTTTCGAATATTTCACATTATTTCTAAGGAAGAATCTTTTGTGGTGTGAAATTTATGAAATCTGCTGCCAGCAGCCGGTATTCCACTCCATCGTGCTGACCTTCCAGCGCCAGGCGGTGGCTTGGGCCATGGAGATGGCCATAGAAACAGCGCCGCACACCGTAGCGGCTGAGCAGTTCCAGAATCTCCGGGCACTCATAGCCCCGGCTCCGGGGCGGGTAATGGAGAAACACCAATTTTTCCTTATCCCCGGCCGCTTTTAAGGAAGCCTCCAGGCGAATCAGCTCCCGCTTAAAGATTTTTTCATCGTGGGCGGTGCCCCGCTTTTCCTCGAAATACCAGCCCCGGGTGCCGCAGATGGCGTAGCCGTCATATTCATAGCAGTTGTTGTTCAGGATTTCCATTTGCCCGAACTGATTTTCCTGGCAGAATTTCCGGAATTTGGCAACGGTGCTCCACCAGTAGTCGTGGTTTCCCTTCAGAATGATTTTTCTGCCGGGAATTTCGTGAATCCACTGAAAATCCGCTGTGGCGGACTGCAAATCCAGCGCCCAGCTCAAATCTCCCATGAGCACCGTGGTGTCCTCCCGGCCGATAACCGAGAAACCCTGGCGGAGCTTTTCCATATAGCCCACCCAGGCGCCGCCGAAAACGTCCATGGGCTTGGGGGCACCCAGGCACAAATGCAAATCGCCGATGGCATACAGGGCCATGCGCTCCCTCCTTTATCCGTTCCGATGGGCCCTGCGGAGCACATCCAGCCCATTGTTCCAGAAAATATTCCGGACAATGGTCTCTCCTGCCCCCCGCTGAAGCAGGCAGTCAGCCAGTACCGGGTAGCTCTCCACCCCGGTAAAGCCCTGGGCAAAGCCGGAGCAGCCGTCCAGATCGCCTCCAAGGGCAATGTGGGTACCGGCGGTATCCAGCTCCAGGAAGTGGAAGATATGGTCACATACCGTATCCAGCGTGGGTGTCTCCCCCAGGAAAGCGGCATATTGGTTGATGCCCGCCACGCCGCCGGTCTGGCAAATGGCCCGGAACATATCGTCGGTCAGGTTCCGGGAATGGCCGCAGATGGCCCGGCTGTTGGAATGGGTGGCCACCACCGGAGCCTGGGTCATGTCCACAATATCCCAGAAGCCCTCGTCGCTGATATGGCTTACGTCCACCAGGATGCCCAGGCGCTGGGCCTCTTTTACATATTCCCTTCCCTGGTCGGTGAGTCCGCCCCCGGTAACATGGGAGCCGGTAAGTACATTGGACTCATTCCACCCCAGGGTGGAAATCCGGAAGCCAATCTGGTGGAGATTTTCCAGCAGTGCCGGGTCAAAGCCGAAGCCCGCCGGGCCCTCGATGGTGAGGATGGCAGACATCTTCCCTGCCTCCCGGTTTGCCTTCACCTCATCGGCGCTGTAGGCAAAGCGAATCCGCCGCTTGTTCTTGTCCACCTCCCGCTGGATGGTGGCAAGCTCCCGCTCAAACGCCACAATGGGAGATATCCCGAAGCGCTCCTGCATCATGGGGGTGGTGTAGCAGGCAAAGCACTGGCAATAGCCATCCAGGCCGGATGCACGCTCCAAATCAATGTGGAGCGTATTTTTCTTCAGGCTTCCGGCCTCGTTGACCGTTTTTCCCAGCAGGGCCAGGGCCGTATCGCAGTGCAGGTCAAATACAGGGATGTTCATTGAAATGCGTCCTCCAAATGGTTAATCACAGGTTTGATGGTCTCCATGCCCTGGGGGGCATAGATTTCGATAACGTCGAACCGGGGCTGCAAATGCGTGGGATTCCAGGCCAGATACATCGCCGCCGTGGTGCGAATCCGGTTCTGCTTGGAAGGGGTGACAAATTCCCTTGCCTGGGCAAAATCCGCATTTTTCCGGAGCTTCACCTCGACAAATGCCAGATACTCCCGGTTGGCGGCAATCAAATCAATCTCCCCAAGGCGGCAGCGATAGTTGGCGGCGACGATTTTGTAGTGCTTCTTGCGCAGATACTCCGCCGCCACAGACTCCCCCCAGGCTCCCAGCAGGCTATTTTTGTTCATAGAATTTCTTTAGAAAGCTCATCCGATGGATGGGACAGGGGCCGTATTGCTCCAGGGCGGCGTAGTGGGCCCGGGTGCCATAGCCCTTGTGGATTTCAAAACCATACTGGGGATACTGCGCCGCCTGGTGAATCATAAAATCATCCCGGGTGACCTTTGCCAGAATGGATGCCGCCGCAATGTTGGCGCTGAGGCTGTCCCCCTTGACCACGGTCTTTGCCGGAATGCCAAAGTCCTTTTCCCGGTTGCCGTCAATCAGCAGCAGGTCCGGCCGAAGGCGCAGCTGGGCCACTGCCCGCTCCATGGCAAGGAAGGTGGCTTGCAGAATGTTCCTCTCGTCAATCTCCTGCTCCGTGGCAAAGCCGATTCCATAGGCCAATGCCTGGTCGCAGATGATGGGGAAAAGCTCCCGGCGGCGCTTATCGGACAGCTTCTTGCTGTCGTTCAGTCCCGGGAGTTGGCAGTGGGGCGGCAGAATGACGGCGGCAGCGCAGACCGGCCCCGCCAGCGGCCCCCGGCCCGCTTCGTCGATGCCGCAGATGGTTTGTACGCCGTCGGCATACTGCTGGTCTTCAATTTCCCACATAGTGATATCCATTATTCCACATCCTCCGGCATTTCCAGGGTAAATTTCCCCAGTTTTCCGCTGCGGAATTCGTCCATCAGCACCTTTGCCATGCGCTCGGTGTGAACCTCTCCGCCCCGGAGCAGCAGCCCACGCTTTCTGCCTGCCATTTCCAGCAGCGCATAGCCGGGGGTTGCCGGTTCGGCCTCCACCTTGTAGCGGTTGGCAAGAACCTGGGGATAGTATTTCAGCAGCAGCTCCATCAGGCGGCAGGAAAGCTCCTCAATGTCAATAACGCCTTCCTTCACTGCGCCGGTGTATGCCAGCATCATCCCCACCTGGGGATCGTCAAATTTGGGCCACAAAATACCCGGGGTGTCCAGCAGCTGTAGGCCGGAATCCACCGTGACCCACTGCTTGCCCCGGGTTACGCCGGGGCGGTTCTCTGCCTTTGCCCCTTTGCGGCCGGAAATCTGGTTGATTAGCGTGGATTTTCCCACATTGGGGATTCCCACAACCATCACCCGCAGGGGGCGGTTCATGCCCCGGGCGGCATCCCGTGCCAGCTTCTCGGCGCAGGCAATCCGGGCGGCGGGGGTAAACTCCTGAATGCCCTGGCGGCTTTTGCAGTCGGTGGCCAGAACAGCCATACCCTTGCTCTTAAAATAGTCCCGCCATTTTTTTGTGGCAGCCGGGTCTGCCAAATCCATCCGGTTGAGGACAATCATCTTGGGCTTGCTGCCGCAGATGGCATCTATGTCCGGGTTCCGGCTGGAAACGGGAATGCGGGCATCCACAATCTCGCAGACGGCATCCACCTGCTTCAAATCCGCCTCGATTTGGCGGCGGGTTTTTGTCATGTGGCCGGGATACCACTGGATATTCATATTTTCCGTCATTTCACTGCTCCAATCCGGCTGAAGTCCCGCTGCTGGGTGCCCCGCATACCGGTGCCGGGGAACATCAGGAAAATCACCTTGCCCAGCACCTCCCGCCTGTCCACCTGGCCAATCTCATTGGAGCGGCTGTCCTTGGAGTTATTGCGGTTGTCTCCCATAACAAACACCTTGCCCTGCTCCACCACCTGGGGAAAAGAGCCACTCTCTTGCAGGGTGGTCAGGGTTTTGGTATAGGGCTCATCCAGGGCGTTACCGTCCACATAGACAATGCCTTGGTCAAAATCGATATCCACTGTCTGCCCCTCGGTGGCGATGACACGCTTGACAATGGGCTTGCCGTTGGAATACGCCTGCTTGCTCACCACAACCACGTCGCCATGGGCTGGGTTCTTATAAAACATGTTGCTCACCAGCAGCATATAGTCTCCATTGAGCAAGGTGTTTTCCATGGAGGGGCCGTCCACCACGATGAGACGCAGAAACAGCATCAGCACCGCCGTGACAATCACCAGCATAAATATCATATCGTGCAGGCACAGGGCCACATTCTGCTGCCAGGTATATTGCTCTTTCTTTTCAGCCTTCTTTTCACGGCCTTCTTTATGAAACATCTTACCAAACGAGTTCATTTTCATCCACGTCCTTTTCCGTTGGCTTCATTGCGCATGATAGTTCACTATACCACATTCTGCCGGAAAATTCCAGACAAAGCGGGAATTTTTACAAATTATTTGCGCCAATATAAAAAGAGAGGGACAAGCCCTCTCTTTTTATCGGTTTTGGAATTACACGTTCTCCTTGATCTTGGCAGCCTTGCCGAAGCGACCACGCAGGTAGTACAGCTTTGCACGGCGAACCTTGCCCTTGCGGACAGTCTCGATCATTGCAACATTGGGAGAATGCAGGGGGAAGACCTTCTCGCAGCCCACACCGTAGGAAATACGGCGGACGGTGATGGTCTCGCCGATGCCGCCATGCTTACGGGCAATGACAGTACCTTCGAAAACCTGGATACGCTCACGGGAGCCTTCCTTGATGCGAACGTGCACACGAACGGTGTCGCCCACCCGAACTTCGGGCAGCTCTTCCTTCATGTACTGGCTATTGAGAGCCTTAACAAGATCCATTTCTTTGTCCTCCTTAGATATTAGGCGTTCATGCTCACGGTAACGCGGCAGAGGACTCACCTTGATTTCAGACCGATTTATTCTAGCATAGTGTATCGAGAAAATCAAGCTCTTTTTCCATAAAAAACAGGATTTTTCGGAAATTGGGAATTGGCAGTCAATCCCGAAGGGGGGCCTATCGCAAATACCGGGGAAATTCCGGGAATGATTCCGTTTTCCCGTCGCTTACAGCACTGCGGGGGTCCACTCCACAATGTGCTGGCCATCGGAGGATGCAGGCGGGATTGGTGTCGTGCGCAGCGTGTCGGAGGAGACAAAGCCATAGCTGTCGTCCCCATACCGGACGTATGCCACCTCGCCCGTATCCCAAAGCACTGTCAGGCGGGAGCTTCCGGGCAGGGTCTTGCCCGGCTTGCCGTCCAGGACGCAATCGTCGTACACTTGGCAGTTGGCTCCGGCGTAGGCTTCCCACTGCCGGAAATCCGGTTCCCCCTCCTGCTGCACCCAGAGGTGGGGCAGATAGGCAAGCATATCCTCCTCCGAGATGGATAGGAAGCCTTTCACAGGCTCCAAAAGCGCCTGATCCTCCAGAATAGCCACCGACTCCCCTGCACCGCAGTAGCGGCGAATCAAGGGGACATTGTCCGCCTTGATTTGCGCCGGGCCGGTGGGAAGCTGCTCTGTCACATCGGACAGAAGGCAGATACTGCCGGTGTAAGCCATGACAATATCACCGCCGTCCTGTCTGGGGGGCTGGGTTTCCTCCTGCGCATACCCATAGGGATTCCGGCCAACAGACTGTTTTTTCACAAAACCGGTCTCCTCCCCGACTTGGACGAAGTAGCTGCTTTCCAGTTCTTCCAGTACCTCCATTTTTTCGTTGGCGTTCAGGGTTTTCGTGGGCTTGCCCAGGCAGTAATAGTGAGGATACAGCTTGACGCTGCCCTGGGCATAGGCCGTCCAGGTCTGGTATTCCTCGCCGGGGAAGCGAAGAAATTGGGTCTGCACAATCCCCTTCCCCCAGTTTGTAGCCACCAAAGCATGGTCTTCATCCAGATAGGCGGTGACCGTAACCTCCCCATTCCGGGGCAGGAAATGCAGGATCACCGGGACCCCACCGCCCCGGACGATGCCGGGCACCACCCGGGGTGCCTGGGGCTCGGTCAGGTCAGCAGACATGGCTACCAGCTTTTCTGTCGCCGGTGCAGTGCCCTCCGCCCAGGCGGTGACTCCGGCCAGAAGCAGTGCGAATGCCAGAATTGCCGTTGTGATTCTTTTCATTGTTCCCATCCTCCTCAGCCGGTGTATGCATCGTCATAGGCGGTGCCGTAGACGGCGTGGATAATGTTCCACACATATTCGTAGGCAGGTGTACCGCCCGGGAATGCGCTGCGGTTCTGGTAGGCGATATAGCCAATACTCCGCTGGACGCTTCCGCCGTACAAAGTAACCGGATTTCCCTCGCCATCCCGCAGGGTGATGTAGGGCCGCATAACCAAGTCCCGGCTGCACTCCTCCAAGGAAAAGCCCACTAGTACGTTGGTGTACTGCATTGTTCCGTTCACCCTGTCGAAAACCGAATCCGAAACGCCTTTTTTATAAGCGTAGTTGGAGCGGGCGCAGGACTTGCCCAGGGTCAGGCTCTCGCCAGCGGGCAGACTGCCTGCCCAGCATACCACGGTGCCATACTCCTCCAGGGTAAAACCTGCCAGGCCGGAGCCGGTAAGGGCCGCCTTATTGCTGTCGGTAATGGCAGTGACAATGCGGATACCCTGCTTTCCGGTGACACGGATGGAGCAGCCCCTGTATTGCAGCAGGTTGGCAAGCTCGGGAATCTCCGTCACCGTAGCGCCGTCAGCGTTCCGATGGATGCGGTAAACCCGCATACCTGTGGGATAATTGGTGTGAGCGCCGATGGCATCCCCGGATGCATAGCTGTAAAGGGTCAGCAGCTCGCCGGTTTCCGGCAGATGGACATACCGCCCGCCATCCTCCTGGATGGGATACCATTCTCCGTCGATGGACACCTGAGTTTGGCCGTCAAATTCGGGAGCATGGCTCAAGTCCAGGTAATTGCCAACAGCCAGAATCGCGGCCGTAATCCCCTCCGGCCGGGGGTTGGTAAGGTGGTAATTTCCTGCATCCCCGCCGGTCAGAGCGAAGTCCCGGAAGGAGATTGCCCACCGGCCCACGCCTCTGTGGGCGAAACTGGCCTGGCCATTTTCTGCGGTGACATCATCGCCGTCCACCACTCCGGAAAGGACTGCCGTTTCGATTTGTGCATTGGTGCTGCCGTCGAAGGTTTTGTCCCGGACTGTAACCGTCAGTGCTACATCCCGGGCAGTGATATCCGCAGTGACGGAAGCTGGCTGGCTCACCAGAAGATAGCTGTCTGCCGCACTGCCTGCCAGGGAGAAGTCCCGGAAGGAAACGGTTTTTCCGGTGCCCACATTCCTATCCTCATAGGTTGCCGTCCCCGCCCGGATGGTCAGGTTTCCCCCATCCAGGTTATCGGACAGAGCGCCGCTATTGGTGAGTACCGCCTGGGTGGTGCCGTCATAGACTTTGGCCGATTCCACCGCCGCCCCAATGATATTCACCTTCCGCCGGGTGATGGTGAAGGTCTTATCCACAGTCAGGCCGTCATAATCCAGGGTTTCCGCCACGGTGAAGCGGGCCATGTAGTCACCAGCAGCAGTAGGAACCGTGGGTGCGAAGGTCTGGCCGTCGGCGCTGTAGGTTACCTTCATCTCGCCGAACTTAGCTTCGCCGGTAGGAGTACTTGCGGTATTTCCGTAAGTCCAGCCGGTAATGGTGGGTTCTGCCGTCCACTGGTTGCCGGCCCTGGTAATAGTGAAGCTGGTTCTTCCGTTCTCATTGTCCCACTGGTAGTTGGCAGGGTCGGTCAAGGTCAACTCTACGCCGTAGGTGCCAACACTGGTACCTCCCTGATTCTTAGAAACGGTGTATAGGGGGCTTGCTGGAACGTCGGCGGTTTGAGCTGCACCGGTATAGACCTTGCTGCCCAGAGTGGGTGTCTCCACTTCTGCCTTGGCAATGACGAAATTGGCCGTAGTCTCCCCTGTCAAGGTGTAGTCATTGCTGGTAATTGTCACCTTGACGGTATAGGTTCCGGCGGTGGTGGGAACTGTGGTACTGCCATCGTAGGTCAACTCCATGGGTACGGTATCGCCATCCAGCACACCGTTCAGCTGAGCAGCAGCAGTAGTAATAATCCCTGCGTAAGTGCCGCCGTTGGGGGTGATGGTGACGGTTAGCTCCCGCTTTGCAATGGTGAAGGTCTTATTCACGGTCAGGCCGTCATAATCCGGGGTTTCCGCCACGGTGAAGCGAGCGGTGTAGTTACCGGCAGCGGTGGGGACAGTGGATGTGAAGGTCTGGCCGTCGGCGCTGTAGGTTACCTTCACAACGCCGAACTTAGCTTCGCCGATAGGAGTACCTGCGGTATCGCCGTAAGTCCAGTCGGTAATGGTGGGTTCTGCTGTCCAGGTGTTCTCCGATTTGGTAATGGCGAAATCGGTCATGCCGTTCTTTGCATCCCACTGGTAGTTGGCAGGGTCGATAAGGGTCAGCTCTACGCCGTAGGTGCCAACGCTGGTACCACCGTTGTTTTTTGTGACGGTGTACAGGGAGCTGGTGGGAACGTCGGCAGTCTGAACTGCACCGGTATAGACCTTGCTGCTCAGAGCGGGTGTCTCCACCTCCGCCTTGGCAATGACGAAATTGGCCGTAGTCTCCCCTGTCAGAACGTAGTCTTTGCTGTCAATGGTGGCGGCAATGGTATAGGTTCCGGCAGTGGTGGGTACAGCGGTACTGCCATCGTAGGTCAACTCCATGGGGACGGTATCGCCATTCAGCACACCGTTCAGCTGAGCAGCAGCAGGAGTAATAATCCCTGCGTAAGTGCCGCCGTTGGAGATGATGGTGACGGTTAGCTCCCGCCGGGCGATGGTGAATTTCACTTCCTTCGTCAAGGGGCCATAGTCCTGGGTGCCCTCCACGGTGAAGCGGGCGGTGTAGTTACCGGCTGCGGTGGGGACAGCGTATGCGAAGGTCTGGCCGTCAGAGCTGTAGGTTACCTTCATCTCGCCGAACTTAGCTTTACCGGAAGGAGTACCTGCGGTATCTCCGTAAGTCCAGCCGGTAATGGCAGGTTCTGCCGTCCAGGTGTTCTCCGATTTGGTAATGGCGAAATCGGTCATGCCGTTCTTTGTATCCCACTGGTAGTTTGCAGGGTCGGTAAGGGTCAGCTCTACGCCGTAGGTGCCAACGCTGGTACCGCCGTTGTTTTTTGTGACGGTGTACAGGGAGCTTGCGGGAACATCGGCAGTCTGAACTTCACCGGTATAGACCTTGCTGTTCAGAGTAGGTGTCTCCACCTCTGCCTTGGCAATGACGAAGCTGGCCGTAGTCTCCCCTGTCAGAACGTAGTTCTTGCTGTCAATGGTGACGGCAATGGTATAGGTTCCGGCGGCGGTGGGCACAGCGGTGCTGCCGTTGTAGGTCAGTTCCATGGAGACGGTATCGCCATCCAGCACACCGTTCAGCTGAGCAGCAGCAGGAGTAATAATCCCTGCGTAAGTGCCGCCGTTGGGGGTGATGGTGACGGTAAGCTCCCGCTTTGCAATGGTGAAGGTCTTATCCACAGTCAAGCCGTCATAATCCGGGGTATTCTCCACAGTGAAGCGGGCGGTGTAGTTACCGGCTGCGGTGGGGACAGTGGGTGCAAAGGTCTGGCCGTCAGAGCTGTAGGTTACTTTTACTTCGCCGAACTTAGCTTCGCCGATAGGAATACCTGCGGTATCACCGTAAGTCCAGCCAGTAATGGTGGGTTCTGCTGTCCACTGGTTGCCGGACTTGGTAATAGCAAAGCTGGTTCTTCCGTTCTCATTGTCCCACTGGTAGTTGGCAGGGTCGGTCAAGGTCAACTCTACGCCGTAGGTGCCAACGCTGATGCCTCCCTGATTCTTAGTAACGGTGTACTGGGAGCTTGCGGGAACATCGGCAGTCTGAACTGCACCGGTATACACCTTGCTGTTCAGAGTGGGTGTCTCCACCTCTGCCTTGGCAATGTCAAAACTGGCTGTAGTTTCCCCGATCAGAACGTAGTTATTGCTGTCAATGGTGACGGCAATGGTGTAGGTTCCGGCAGCGGTGGGAACGGTTGCACTGCCATTATAGGTCAGCTCCACAGGGACGGTATCCCCATTTACTACACCGTTCAGCTGAGCGGCAGCAGGAGTAATAATCCCTGCGTAAGTGCCGCCGTTGGGGGTGATGGTGACGGCAAGCTCCCGCCGGGCGATGGTGAATTTCACTTCCTTCGCCAAGGTGCCATAGTCCTGGGTGCCCTCCACGGTGAAGCGGGCCATGTAGTCACCGGCAGCGGTGGGGACGGTGGTATTGTAGGTACTGCCATCGGCCCTGCGGTAGTCCACCTTTACGGTGCCAATCCCGGCTTCGCCGGTGGGGGTGTTGGCAGTTTCGCCGTAAGTCCAGCCGGTGATGGCGGGCTCTGCCGTCCACTGGTTTTCGGCCCTGGCCACGGTCACCTCCAGCATGGTGGGTGGAATCTCCTGGTAGCGTTCATCCCCCACCACCTTGTACCACAGCGAATAGGTGCCGGCGCCGGTGGCTGCGGGGATATCTACAGAGTAGGTGCCGTTTTCCTCCAGGCAATATTGCAGCGTGCCGCCGGTGGTGGTGCCGTTGGCCAGCAGGTTCTGGGGCTGACCGTTGTAGACCAAATCCTCCCGGGGGATGACGGTGACCACAGGGGGGATTTTGGTGACCTCCAGGCGAAGATCCACATCGAAGACGAAGTCCTGCTCCCCCTGCTTTGTGGCAATCAGCTTGCAGGTTGCATTTGTGATGCCCACGGCAAGATTCTGATTGTCAAATGCCACTGCCCCCATGGGGACGCCGGAGGCAAGCTGCCCGGAAGCCACCTGGTCTTCGCTGCCGGTTCCCGGGTTCCGGACGTACCAGGTTGCCGTCAGGCTCCAGCCATCGGCAACGAAAGCGGTGAGCTTCGCCAGCTGGTCGGGAAGCTGGATTGCGTTCAGGGGGACAACCGCATCCTGAGGCTCTGCAGTCAGGTAGGCCGGGGTGGCAGTGGCTATCACATTCCTATAAAGAAGGGCAACCGAGCCCATCATATCCACCCAGCTTCCGTCCGTTCGCTTGAGGCAGAAGTGGTTTGCCTTGGCCAAGTCCCAGAATTGGATGGAAAAAAAATCTCCATCCACATCAATACAGGAATATAAGCCGCCCAGAAGGGTGGTGCCGTTCCCCCTTTCCAGGGAGTGGATAAACAGATAGGCATTTACCGTACCGTCACCCACAATGGTAATGGAGCCATCCCTTGTGATTCTGAGAGTGGCCGTTGCCGGGCTGCCGCCATCGTCCCACTGCGCCCCGGCCTTCAGCTGCATATGGTTCAAATCCAGGGTAAAGCGGCCGGTGTCCAGCTCGTACAGGCCATCCAGAGGGCAATCTCCCAGGAGCCTGACGGTGCAGCCGGTATTCTCTTCCCGCCTGGCTGCATCCAGGGCATCATTCAGCACACAGTAATAGGCGGTGGTGCTGCCCTGGGTCACGCTGACACTTGCCCGGACACCACAGGCGCATTCCCCCGGGGTTGCGCCGAGAAAATCGTGGGTATGGGGCACGACGGTAAGGGGCTTATTGGAATTGTGGGTTTCCACGGCATGGAATATAGCCCCCGATGCATCGGCGAAGGCATAGCCCTCGGCCAAAAGCTCGGCAAGAACACAGCCAGAGGAAATGCTGCCAAATGTGCCGCCGGACAGTCTGACATTTGCCCCTCCGGCCACCTCCAACCGCTGCATGCAGCCGCCGGTCGCAGTCAGGTTCTCCTTCACGCTGACAGTGCCCCAATCGCCGCTGTCTACAATGAGGCTTCTGCCCGCTGCGCAGACTATCGGAACCTCGCAGCTGCCACCGGGTCTGCTATCGGTGAGGGTGAAAGCGCCGGAAGAAGCAACAAGGTTAATTTCCCCATCACCGCTCTTATACAGGGTATTGCCGTTCAAATCCAGGGCTATCGGCGCAGCGCCGCCCAGGGACAGGGCCTGGGTAAGCCGGGCCTCATGCAGGAGGGTGACGGTCACCTGGCCGGTGCCGGTGAGGGCAGCGGCATAATTGAGTGCGGTCTCCACGGCGGCATAATACAACGGATTGCCGTCCACGGCCACAGAGGCCACCAGAGGCAGCTTGCATTGGGCGCAGTTCTGCTCTGCGTCCGGACCGGCGGTGTGGTCACAGTGGATACCGCAGTAGGTGCAGCTGCTATTTTCATCAAAGGAGGTGCTGCCGTCCGCATTCTTGTGGTCACACCTTACAGCAGCCACATTCCGGATGCCGCTGCCAAGGGAATCGGTGCTGCAATACTTTATGGGGGTCCCTGCGCCGCCAATGGTCTGGAAGACATAGCCAGTAGGCAGCATACTGCCCAACGGAATGCTGAGGCTCCCCTTGGGCACAATCTCCCCATAGGTGCCGCCTGACAGGGTAATCCCGCTATTCTCTCCCACCGTAAGGCTGCGGATATGGACGGCGCTGTCCGGTCTTACGGACAAAATGCTCCTCTCAATTACAACATCACTCTCCAGCGTACCTCCGAATGCGGAGCTGATAAACACCGAACCTCCATTGGAGACTATCAGTGCCCCCGTCCCCTTCATGACGGAATTCTGGCCGCCGGAAAGGCTCAGGACACGGCCCTGAACGGCAATATCTGTGTCCAGGGTGACGCTGTGACCGTTGAGGTTCATGTCAATATTCTGTCTCCACGCCTCCGTGCCGCTGTAGACGGCATCGGACAGCAGCTTCACCGACGAGGAATCCTGAGAATTGGGCAGCGGCTTCGTCAACGCAAGCGTAATTGCCTCATTGAACTTTCCCTGCAAAAAGTAGCTGGTTGTTCTGGAAAAATAATCATACCATGTTTTTGTCTCGGCAACAAAAGTGTATTTGCAGGTGCTGCAGTAGCCGTTTTCGTCCAGGTCCTTTTGATAACACTGCAGGCCGCAGGGGCAGATGCAATAGCCGTTGCTCTGGAGTGTATGCTGGTGCGCCCCCACCACAACCGTCTTTCCGGCATCGGTGTCGGCAACGCCGCAGAAGCGTATCAGCTGGCCATCCTGGTGGAAGAAGCCATAGCCGGTGGTCAGCAGGTCCGAAAGCGAGCCTGCCCGGTTGACGAGAGCGCCGCTGCATCCGGCATCCTGGGGATTTTGGAACTGGCCCCCGGAAATACGCACCGTGCCGGAGGTATCCGCCGCCTTCACCACCTGGGGGGAATAGGTGCCGCCGGTGATGGTCAGGCTGCCGGAGGCGCTGAAAACCAGCGCCGGGCCGGTATTGCGGATGCCGCCGTCGCCGCTGAGGGTAACCTGGGCGGAACCGGTAACCGCCAAGGCGCACCCGGGCGCATCGGCATTCAGCGTATGCCCGTTCCACCATATGGTGAGGGTGCCGCCGTCGATAGTCAGGTTTTCTCCTTGGGGCAGGGTTATATCCCGCAGCAGCTGCAAGGTGGCATCGAAATGGGCTGCACCATGGCTGAGGGCATCCCCCAGGGAATGGAAATAGGAAGTCTGCTCCCCTGCCGTGACCAGGGCCGACGGAACATAGCCGCAGGCGCAGCTATAGCCGTTTTCCGCAGACAGCTGGTGCTGGTGGGGAACGGCATAAGCTCTTCCATTCTTCCTGGTTGCGTTTTCCGTGTAAACATTCACCAGCTCTGTGCCATAGGTCAGGGTGACGCCCTCCGCCAGCAGAGCACTCAGGCTTCCGCCCTCATTGCTCAGGGCAGACGTATCCGCTATGCCTGCTTCAAAGGTGCCGCCGGATATCTGCATCCTGCCCACCGCCGTCTGGATGACCTGGGGAGAATACAGGCCACCCCGAATAACCAGGGTGCCGCTGTTGCGGATGGCTGGGCCGCTGGTATTGACAATTTTACCGTCCCCCTCCAGGACAAGGCAAGCGCCTTCTCCCACAACCAAAAGCGGGTCGGTTTTGTCGATATCTACGTAATTTCCGTTCAGATTCAGGGTAACGGTGCCGGATGTAACGGCAAAGGAATGGTTGTATTTTTGCAGCAGGGTGATGACAGCAGCCCCCTCTGCCCCACCGGCAAAGTCTGCGGCGGCCTGCAAATCATCGTAGTATGTCACTGCCTGGCCAGCGGCGACCTTGGCAACCGCCTTCCACCCGCAGGGGCATACCCCGTCCTCCCCCGGTGTGTGGGTATGGTATTGCACCGTCAGGGTTTGGTCAACGGAATTGCTTGAAATATCAACCCCGGGGTTTATGGGAGTTTCGCCCAGATAGAAGTTGTAGCCCTTTGCCAGATATCTGCTAAAGTAAACAGTCGGAAGGGTAAGGCCATGGAAGGTGCCGCCAGAGAGCTGGATAATTGTATTCTTTGCAACCAAGCCGTGGGCGGTGCTCTCCTCGCTTCCAAAGGTACCGCCGGTGATAAACAGGGTGCCGCCATCGGTGGTTATACCCGGACAAATCCAGCCGCCCTCAATGGTCAGGCAGCCGCTGCGCAGGGTCAGCGGCTGACCATTGCTGATGATTTTCCCGCCGCCCACACTGTCCCGAAGGGTGTAAGGGTCCGAAGTATTGACATCCAGGGAAAATGCGCCGCAGTCAATGGTATGCCCTGCCAAATCCAGGGTGGTACTTTCATACCCACTCTGCAATGTGGTATTGGCCGTCAGTCCAGCATTGGACAGCAGCGTAATGGTGGCGTTGAACTCCTCCCGGGCAGCATACAGGGCCTCTTGCAGACTGCTGTATTCCACGTCGCCAATCTTCGCCACGGCATTTTCCACCAGCAAGATGGGGGTATCCATAGCCACGGTGAGGGTCAGGGGCGCTGCGATTTCTGCCAGTGCATAGCCCCGGGGCAGCTCAGCAGTGAACAGATACGTCCCCTGGTAGGCCCCGGCCTGGGGGTAGCCGTCACAGTGCCAGGCGGCCAGAGGGATGGTCTGCCAGTTGTCCTCCACCTGGGCCAGAATGGCCCCAGGGAGCAGGGGCAAAAGCGCCTCCTGGGGGATGGGATTCTCCGGGTCCCCGGGGATGAAAACCAGACCGGTATCCGGCTCGATGGCACCCTGGGTATCCACCCAGGACCAGGTGGAAATCAGCTTCTCCGGCTCAGTGGGTTCCTCGGTGGGTTCCTCTGCTGGCGCTTCGGTAGGTTCCTCGGCAGGCTCCGTTGCTTCGATAGGCTCGGTAGCATCCTCTGGCGGGTTCTGCTCCGGGGCAGTCTGCCGGGAAGCATCCTCGTGTTCCTCGGTGCAGACAAAGGTGCAGGGGCTGCCCGGGTTCCCCTGGCTATAGCCGCAGGATGCGTCATGGACGTGGATGCAGGAAACTACCCGGGTCACGCAGCCGTCGGCCTGGGTGCAGGTATGGGCGCAGGCATCCGGCGCTGCCCCCTGCTCCATCAGGGATACATCCGAATAGCAGGATGCATCGTGGACATGGACACAGGCAGTGCACAAGGTCTCACACTCCTGGGTATGCACATGGGTGCAGGGCGAGCCGGGCTCAGCTTGGGAATAGCCGCACTCGGGAGTATGCACCGGGTGATGGGGATCCACTCCCTCTGCAAATCCAGGCAGGGGGACATAACTCAGCACCATACTCAGGCACAGCAGCAGCGCCAGCCCTTTGTGGAGAATTTCCTGGTAATTCTTCTTCATACAAATTCGCTCCTTCTGGTGAAGACTGCCGGGAAAGCCGGGTTTCAGGTGTTTGAGGCTATATTTCTGGTAATTATAGTACAGTATCCACACCTGCTTTGCAAGCGAAACGGTACGAAACGTTCATTTTTGTCACGAATTGCGCATTCTACATTCCGTAGCGTGTCCGCCGCGATAAGCGGTTTCCGGTTGCACCAGGGCTCCCGGCCAGAATCCCGCCACGTCAATAGCGCCGACCCAGACAATTACCGGCAGCAAAAGAGCAGAAATGCCCACTGAAATAATGGGAAACGTTTGCGTTTTTGGCTGCAACCAATCTTTTCCGTTGTTTTTGATGTGCTATGCCTGAGAAATCTATTCTTAGTATGTTCACTTAAATACTGGCCTTCACCGCATATTGGCAGCACAAATAAAAACGCTGCAAGCCCGAAAAAAGACTTGCAGCGGCGCTTTCTGGCGTCCCAGAAGGGATTTGAACCCCCGACCTTCCGCTTAGGAGTAGGCACGGGGTATTGGCAACACACGATTTGTTCCGGAATTGTGCTATTTTTGGTAATATATGCAATTTTTATAACCGTAATTGTTTTCCTATGTGATGGCATGTACGGCACAATACGAGGTGTTATGTTAGCAGGCCACCGAAAAATCGACGTTTGGTTGGTTTTTCGGTTTGTCTTTGCTGGTACAGCGATATGATTCGGCTGCTTGCGTCATACGATTACTTTTGTTCCCTCATTGCCTTCCGAACTCTCTTTCAAAACAGAATCTTACCAGACCTTATGCGTATTGTAAAACTGCTTTGTTTCACCCGGTGCCATATCAGTGCGGGTTGCTGCCAGTGCTTCATTCAGGACATCTCGGATATTGAAGTTTGACATTATTTACGTAGCATTAGCAGTATGTCACCATCCACCAGCATAAAACGGAACACCATTTGAATTCCAGGCAACAGGGAATGGAAATCCCAGGAAAGCGTGGGCTTGTCCGGGAGCGCAATCTTGCCAATATAAATGAGCAGTTGAGATGCGCTTTGTCGGGGAGCATTTTTGCGAAACAGTGTGCAATCCGCATTGACAAGCAGGAAAAATTGCGTTATAATAACGCCGTTATCAATAATGCCGTTATTGAAGATGTGCGAGGTGAAGGCATGGCCAATAGAGATCACTCCCTGGATGACGGGATCGTTCAGGCTACATACTCGGAGTTTCTTACTTACGGCTTTCAAAAAGCCTCGCTTCACAAGATTGCCGACAAAGCCGGTGTCACAACGGGGGCAATCTACACAAGGTACAAAAACAAAGACGCATTGTTTGTCAGTTTGCTTCAAAAATTTTTTGAGACGATGAAAACCTTGTTTACACCCGTTGCCGAAGAATACGAAAGAGCAAAGCGCAGCGCACAGCCGGAGGATATCCTCCGGGCCATAGATGCCGAGGAGCAGGTATACTTTCGGCTGCTGACCGGGTACTATGATGACTGTACTTTATTTTTCTGCCGCAGCGATGGCAGCTCGGTTGAAACCATGCTGCATGAATTGATGAATCAAAAAGCGGAACAAACGGTGGAATTCTTTTTTCAGGTGTATGGAAAAGCACCAAACGCCGATGCGATCCGCCTTTTGATGGGCTCTCAGTTCTGGTACTTTCGTCAGCTGCTGGATCAACGTATGGAGGAAGACAGAATGCTCACCTGCTTACGGTCGGTTCTCGATTTCACCAATGCCGGATGGCGGCAGCTATGCCATACCTTGCAATAAATCTGGAAAAAGATTCGGACGGTAGATCCGTCCGTTTCTTACGGTTTGTAGTTAGCAATGACTAATTAGAAGAAAAGAGTGTGCGATGATCGATTTTGAATTTGAATTTCAATATGCAGGGGAAAAGCGGCCCACTCTGCAAAAAATTGGCGGCAGCATCCCTGCCGGGCGCTGCGTTGTACTCTGCGGCGGCAGCGGCTGCGGAAAGTCTACGCTGCTGCGGTGTATCAACGGCCTGATTCCCCAGTTTTACGAAGGAACGCTGAAGGGTTTCTGCCGTCTGAACGGGCAGGATACCGCCGATATGCGCATCGGTGAGATCGGTGAGCTGGCCGCCTCGGTCTTCCAGGATCCACGGAGCCAGTTTTTTACCGTGAACAGCTCGGGTGAGGTGGCCTTCGGACCGGAAAACCATGGCTTGCCCCAGGACAAAATACGGCAGCGGGTGGACGAAGCTTTCCGGATCTTCCATCTGGAGCGGCTGAAGAACAGCAATGTCTATGCGTTGTCCAGCGGCGAGCGGCAGCTCATCTCCATCTTGTCTGCGTGGGCAATGGACACGGATATTTTTCTCCTTGACGAGCCGACGGCCAATCTCGACTTTGCAGCCACCCAGCAGCTAAAGCAGATCTTGATGGCGCTGAAGGCACAGGGGAAGACGCTGCTGCTCAGTGAGCACCGGCTCTATTATCTTACGGACATTGCCGATGAATATTGGGTCATGGCAGACGGCGAAATCAAAGGAAAATACACGGCCGCAGAGGCAAAGGCGTTCTCGGCGGCGCAGAGGCAAGCACTTTCCCTGCGCACCCTCGACCTGGCGGAGATCTCCGTGCCGGAGAAAGAGCCACTGGCGAAAACCGCACCGACGGCGCTTGCCGTCTCGGATGTCCGCTATACATACGGCAGGAAGGCCGGAGATACGCTCTCGGGTGTCAGTTTTTCCGTCCGTGAGCATGAGATTGTCGGCCTCGTGGGTGCAAACGGCTGCGGCAAAACGACAATCGGCAAGCTGATTGCCGGGCTTTACCGCCCCTCCGGCGGCAGGATAACGCTTTTCGGAAAGCCACAAAATCCAACGCAGCTGCAAAAGCAGGTCCTGTTCATCCTACAGGAGGCGGAGTTCCAGTTTTTCACCAGCTCCGTCCTGCACGAACTGCAATACGGCCATGGGGTAACACCGGAGTTTGAAGCGAAAACGGAGGCGCTGCTGAAAAGCATGGATATGTGGGACTGCCGCAACCGGCATCCCTTCTCCCTCTCCGGCGGGCAGATGCAGCGCCTGACGCTGATGATGGCGTATCTATCCGACAAGCCAATCGTCATACTGGACGAGCCGACAGCAGGACAGGACGCGGAAAGTCTGGAGCGGTGCGCAGCGCTGATCCGGCAGATGCGGAAGGAAAAGACGATTCTTATCATCACCCACGATTCCGAGCTGATTGCAGGTGCGTGTGACCGCTGCATCGGACTGTCGGGCGGGCGTGCCGAAGCAGAATTTTCCGTGCAGTCGGAGCAGAATCTGCAAGCGGTGCTGCGGTATATGGAGCGCTTCCGTCCATCCGATGCTCCGGCGAAAAAGCAGCATAAAGAACGATTCCACCCGGTGACGAAGCTGCTTTACTGGCTGGCCCTGCTGGTTGTGATTTCCACGTCCGACAATCACTTGGTTTATGCCACATATGCGGCACTGATCCTGCTGACCGCAGCTGACGGCTGGTTTGGAACGGCGCTGGCAGGCGGGATGGGCTTCGGGGTGCTGTGGGCGGCAAACGTCCTGGTGCCGGGCACGGTGTTTTCCTTTCTGCTGGTGCTGTTCCCTCGCATCATCGCCGTTGGCATTTCCATGCGGACACTGATTGGGCGCAACGAGGCCAGCCGCACATTGGCGGCGCTGCGCAATCTGCACCTGCCGGAGAGGCTGATCATGATTGCAGCGGTGATATTCCGCTTTTTCCCGGTGCTGTCCGGGGATATGAAGCTGCTGCGGCAATCCATCCGCACCCGGGGCGTATTCACATCGCCGCTTCAGAAGCTGCGGGCGCTGCCGTCGTATCTGGAAATTCTGACCGTGCCCATGGCGCTGCGGGTCATCCGCATTGCCGAGACGCTGTCCGCCTCCGCCGAAACCCGGGGCATCGACTTAACGTGCCGCAAGAGCAACTATCTGTCGCTTCGGTTCTCTGCGTGGGATGCTGTGTTCTGTATTCTGCTGGCAGCATCCATCGCCGCCGGCCTTATCCTGTGATCGCCGTCTCTGCGACGTTCAACCATATTCCATTCAAAAAGGAGTCTTTACCATGAGTACTGCAACCGCTAACAAGCTGAAGGTCAAGGACATCATCACCGTTGTCCTGCTGGCCCTTATCAATGTGGTCATTTTCTTCGCCAGCTCTGTTCTGTACGCAACGCCCATTACCATCATTCTGATGCCGGTATTTTTCGCCCTGCTGGAGGGCATCGTCTACTTCATCATCGGCACAAAAGTGAAAAAGCCCGGTGCAATCTTCATTTACAGCATTGTCCGTGCCATTATGGGGGGATACCTGCCGTACATCATCCTCTTTATTCTTTCCGGTGTCATTGCCGAGCTGCTGCTGCGGAAGATGGGCTACGGCAACGGAAAAGCCCTGACCATCAGCTATGTCCTCAATCAGGTGCTGGCCGCATTCGGCAGCACCATCATTCCCTATGGGATTGCTGCCAAAGCGATGGCAGATCAGATGGTCACCGATGGCCGTCAGGACACCATCCTTGCCGCATCCGAGATGCTGCAGTCCTGGATGTCCGTGGCACTGGCGGCAGGCGTAATCGTGGCTGCTCTTATCGGTGCTGCTATCGGCAGGGGCATCGTGAAGAAGCATCTGGCGGCGTAAGGGGGCACGGTCCATGAACAAAACCTCTGCGCAAAAACGCTCCGCCGCCTCGTGGCTGGCAGAGCTGGCAAAAGGGCGGTACGGCGAATACGCCCTGAGCGTCCTTACGGCGCTGCTGGGTGTCGCCTGCTCCCTTGCGCCGTATTTCATCATCATCCGGCTTATCACCGCACTGGTAAACGGTACGGCAGAGCTTTCCCGCTGCCTGACCCTCTGCGCATGGATGGCGGGTTTCTGGGTGCTGCGCTATGTGCTGCACAGCGTTTCCACCTCCCTTTCCCACCATGCCACATTTTATGTACTGGCAGGTACCCGCACTCGGCTGCTGGACAAGCTGGCCACGCTGCCCCTAGGCACGGTACTGGATCGGTCCTCCGGCTCCTATAAGAACATCATCGTGGAGCGGGTGGACTCCATCGAAACCACCCTTGCCCACCTTCTGCCGGAGATGACCGCCAACATCGTCGGCGCCTTGGCGGTGCTGGTACTGCTGTTCATAGAGGATTGGCGCATGGGACTGTCCATGTTCATCGTCCTGCCGCTGGGCGTTCTCTGCTTCATGTCCATGTTCAGCGGCTACGAAGAAAAATTTCGGCGCACCGTCACCGCCACAAAAGCACTGAATGACACCGCCGTGGAATACATCAACGGCATAGAGGTGATCAAGGCCTTCGGTCAGTCCGGAACCAGCTACGCAAAGTTCGTCTCCGCCGCAAAGGAAGGTGCGGACTGCTTCATCGACTGGATGCGGGGCAGCCTTTTCGGGCAGGCGGCGGGTATGGCCATCTTGCCCTCCACACTGCTGGGCATTTTGCCGGCGGGGTGCCTTCTCTATATGCATGGTACGCTGTCGGCGGAGACATTTCTGGCGGTCATCGTCCTCTCCTTCGGCGTTATGCAGCCGCTGATTACCGCCTTTTCCTACACTGACGATATCGCACAGGTCAAGACCATCGTGGGCGAGGTGGCGGAGGTGCTCTCCGGCGAGGATATGCAGCGCCCGGAGACGGCGGAAAGGCTGCCAAGCGATAATTCCATTGTGCTGAAAAACGTCCGCTTTGCCTATCACGACAAGGAGGTACTCCACGGTGTAAATCTGCGCATTGCCCCCGGCACGGTCAACGCCCTGGTAGGCCCCTCCGGCAGCGGAAAATCCACCATTGCCCGGCTGATCGCCTCCCTTTGGGACGTAAAGGACGGCGTAATTGAACTGGGCGGCGTGGACATCCGTACACTTCCGCTGGCGGAGTGTACAAAGCGCATCGCCTACGTGTCCCAGGACAACTATCTCTTCGACCTCTCGGTGATGGACAACATCCGTATGGGCAGAAAGGGCGCAAGCGACCGGGAGGTCATCGATGCAGCAAAAAAATGCGGCTGCCACGAGTTCATTATGGGGTTGGAAAACGGCTATCAGACGGTGTGCGGTGTCTCCGGCGGTCACCTCTCCGGCGGCGAGCGGCAGCGCATTTCCATTGCCCGGGCCATGCTGAAGGACGCACCCATTGTCATTCTGGACGAAGCCACCTCCTACACAGACCCGGAGAATGAGGCGGTCATCCAGTCGGCGCTGGCAAAGCTGGTGCAGGGCAAGACGCTGCTGGTCATTGCCCACCGGCTGTCCACCATTGCGGATGCCGACCAGATCATTGTCGTCAATCAGGGAAGCATCGAGGCAACCGGTACGCAGACGGAGCTTCTCGCCTCCTGCCCCCTCTATAAAACCATGTGGGAGGCCCACATCAGCGTCAAAGACCATGGGGAGGTGGCGTAATGCTCCAGACACTGAGAAAATTTTTTGCCTTCTGTGGGGAAGACAACCGCAAGCTGTTTGTGATTTCCATCTGGCTGGGGGTGGTCAGCGCCGTTTGCTCTGCCCTGCGGATTCCTGCCGCCGCCATCGTCATTCGGGCGCTGCTGGACAGAAACGTCACTATGGCGACCCTCTGGACAAGCCTTGGCATTATTGCGGGTTCTCTCATTGTGACCATTGCCATCAACATGAAGGCCACCATGCTCCAGACCCGGGCAGGCTACCGGGCCTGCGCCAACAAGCGCATTGAGATTGCAGAGCACCTGCGCTACCTCCCCATGGGCTGGTTCAATGACAACAGTCTGGGGGAAGTCACCTCCGTCACCACCAACACCATGGAAAATATGGCCAACATTGCCACACGGGTGGTGATGGTCACAACCAGGGGCTTTTTGACCTCCGGCATCATTGCAGTGATGATGCTCCTTTTCGACTGGCGCATGGGGCTTATCACGCTTGCCGGATTGGTGCTGTTCTTTGCCGTCAACGCCGCCATGCAGCGCTCGGAGCAGGCCCTTGCCCAGCGGAAATTCAACGCCGATGAAAGGCTTGTTTCCAAGGTGCTGGAATATGTACAGGGCATTGCCGAGGTCAGGAATTTTGACCTGACCCACGACTCCGCCACGCAGGTACACGGTGCGGTGGAGGAAGCCCGCAGGGCCTCCTTTGCCATGGAGATCCCGTCGGTTCTTTATATGCTGGCCCAGTTCGTCGTCAACAAGCTCACCGGCGTTGCCGTTTGCACCGCTGCAATCGTCTTTTACTTCGGCGGCACAATGACCCTTACAAACTGTCTGTTGATGCTGATCTGCTCCTTCATCCTCTTTGAGCAGCTGGACAGCGCCGGGAGCTTTTCCTCCCTGTTCCGCTCCATTGACATTGGCGTGGACAAGGCAAACGCAATTCTCCGTGTAAAACCCATGGACATTGACGGCGAAGACCTGACGCCGGAGCGGGAGGACATTTCCCTTCGCCATGTAGAATTCTCCTACGACAGCAAGCCGATTTTACAGGATGTGTCCTTGACCATTCCGGAGAAAACCACCGTGGCCATTGTTGGCCCCAGCGGCAGCGGCAAGACCACCCTATGCAATCTGATGGCACGGTTCTGGGATGTGCAGGGCGGCAGCGTGTGCCTCGGCGGACGGGATGTGCGGGAATACAGCTACGACAGTCTCATCCGCAATTTCTCCTTTGTGTTCCAGCGGACCTATCTGTTCTCGGACACCATCGCCAACAATATCCGCTTCGGAAAGCCTGGCGCCTCCATGGAGGAGGTGCAGGCCGCAGCGAAGAGGGCACGGTGCTATGACTTTATCATGGCACTGCCGGAGGGCTTTGACACGGTCATCGGTGAGGGCGGCGCAACCCTCTCCGGCGGTGAGCGCCAGCGTATTTCCATCGCCCGGGCAATCATGAAGGACGCACCCATCATCATTCTGGACGAGGCCACGGCCAATGTGGACCCGGAAAACGAGAAGGAGCTGATGGAGGCCGTTTCCGAACTGACCCATGATAAGACGGTCATTATGATCGCCCATCGGCTGAAAACCGTGCGCAATGCCGACAGGATTTTTGTTGTCGATCACGGCAAGATTGTCCAGCAGGGCACCCATGAGGAGCTGGTGGCGGCGGACGGCCTCTACCGCCGCTTCGTGGTAGAGCGCCAGCAGGCCGCCGGGTGGAAGGTCTGAAGCAGCGCAGCCTATCATGCGAAAAAAGAAGCTCGTATCAGCGATTGACCGATACGAGCTTCTCCGTTTATTCTCTGTTTCCGGTGATAAAGTAGTCGCAATACTCTCCGCCATTGGCCAGCGTCTGTTTTCTGTGCAGGATACCGTGCTGGAGCGTAATCATTACTTCATCAAGCTCACAGAACAGCGGCATCAGTTCGGAAATACCCAGCTTTTTTGCATAAGCACAGATGGGGCAGCGTGTAATGCGGTAATAGCACGCCCCCTCATATGGCTGACCCACAAAGTCCACCTTGAACGATGTCGGGTATTGCGTCTCCTTTTCCGGCGTGTACCACTTGGCATACTGCATAACGCTCTTTTTGTTCTCTGCTTTGCCCTTGTCGGTGTTCAGGTTGGTTTTCGCAAAATACCACTTGATGTGATAAAGCGAACGCCGCATCATCTCCTGTACCGTCTCCGGCGGGATCTTCTTGCCGCTTGCCACATACGGCGCAACAAAGGCAAGGGCAAACAACTCGTTGTATGCCATCGGGTTATCGTCACCGATGTCGTCAGCTTTCTCTACCAGTTCACGATAGACCCTTTTGCTCTTTTTCATAATGTCGGCGGCATATTCCCTGCCGTATTTCTCTGCCAGAACCTTTTTCATCGGGCTTTTGAACATCCAGAAATAAAAACCGTTGTATTTCGTATCACTTTACCTCCCTCGATTTATTTACAGGCATGAAAAGCGCAGCCCAGCCGCCGAAGTGATAAGTCATCGGTGCATCCATATACCGCTCGGCAGTCTTGCGGTCTGTGCATTCCGCCATGATCCGGCGGTAACTATCAAACTGTGCGGAGATCAGCTTTCGCTGATGCCGCACCGATTACTTCCTTCCCACCAGCAATGTTGATCCGCGAAGCATCAGGTGTCTGGCCTCCTTCGGCGTCATAAAGCTGCCGTCGGTGGTGTCAATCAGTTCCACGCGCTCATAGCCCATGTCCCTGAGCTTTTGGACAAACGCCTGCATATCGCCGTATCTACCGGGCGACATCAGATCGTGGATGGCAAACGTTCCGCCCTTTTTCAGAACCCGCAGTGTTTCCAGCAGAAGCGCCTGCTTATCTGCCCCCGTGATATTATGATAGACATAGTTGCTGGTCACCGCGTCAAAACTCTCATCCGGGAAATCCAGCTTCACGGCGTTCCCACGTTGGAACGAAGCGTTTTTCACGCCCTCCGCTGCGGCATTTTTTTCGCACAGCGGCAGGCTGAAGGAGGCGTATTCCTTGCCCCAGCGGTCGATACCGACCATTTTTCCCCACGGATTGCGCTTTGCGCAGGCAATGGTCAACGCACCGCTGCCGCAGCCCACATCCAGACCCACACCGCCCTCCGGCAGTGTGATATGCTCCGCCGTGCCGTCAATGATCTGCTTTGAGAGCTTTCGTTCGCCGTCATAGGAAAAGCTCCGATAAGCATATACGCACCACTGGGTGTACTTTGCACAGACGACAAAGGCGATGCCGAATACCACGCCCAGCAAGATGCGCAGCTTTCCGCTCACACCGATGCCGAATACGCCGAAAACCAGCAGCAGCGCAAGCGACAGTACCGTTCCAGCAATCAACGAATACAGCATCCCTCTGGGAATCCAGTTTTTGTAATCAGGTTTCATATGTAAGACTCCTTATTTCATTGGGTGTGCTTTTTCACGGAAAGACTTCCTTCAAAAATTTTCTGCAAAAATGTTTCTATCAAATCAAGATACCGTTCCGCCTGAACGATGAAGCCCACATGACCGCCCGGAACCGTGCGGATCTCCGCATCCAGTTTCCGGAACAGTTGTGCAAAACGGTTCTGATCTTCCTTTTTAAAAATGTCTTTCTCCGGAAGGAGAACCTGTATTCTTCCCCGCAGATATTCAAAATCATTCGTTTGGAAAGGCGGGTAATCCTTCAGCATATATACGCACCGGAAGCTATGGATAAATCGCTTTTTATAGTTCAGGTCAGAAGCCACCGTTTCATAAAATCCCCTGCCATATCTCTGGTCGGCTTCTGACTCGCATTTCAAAAATCCAACGCTTTTTTTCAGCAGCAGATCCATCTCTGTTTTCGCAGGAACCAGCTTCAGGAGCAGCAGGAGGAGCGGTGTTGAGAAGCGCTCTTTTTGGATGTCCCTGATATAATCGGAATCCACCGTCAGGGTAGTCGTCAGGATCATTGCCTGAACAAGTTTCGGATGTCTTTTTGCGAAGATCTGGGCATATACGCCGCCGTCACTTGCACCGACCAAAACCACTTTTTCAATCGACAGTTTTTTTCAACAGGTTTGCAGCAAAGTCGATCTGTTCCTCCGGGCTTGCGGTATGGTGCGGATATTCATAGATCAAAAACCGGTATTTGTCCCTTAGTTTTTCTGCATAGGGCATCCACATTTCCTGCATTTCCAGCCCGTTAAAAAAGAGAAGCACCGGTGCGTTCTTCTTTGCACTTGTCAAGTAAAAGTAGACACTAAAAAGAGCATATCTACAGGAAGCCCAGTTCGGTCTTGTACTGAACTGGGCTTTTATAGCCCAAAGCCGCTGCTGGACGCTGATTGTTGAAGAAAT
>Ga0129312_1000334_pt1 | contig 43832 bp, 40 predicted proteins | sample O827metagenome_FD_94434 | JGI IMG/M metagenome (GOLD analysis project Ga0129312, IMG submission 94434) | Orangutan group fecal microbial communities from Wisconsin, USA - O827 metagenome | ecosystem: Host-associated > Mammals > Digestive system > Large intestine > Fecal | place: USA: Wisconsin... | reverse complement strand
TATTTCCGGGCTTTTTTAGCATTATTAAGCTGTAGATTATCGCTTGCTGAACTGCGGAGCGCGACGAGCGGCTTTGAGGCCGTACTTCTTACGCTCCTTCATACGAGGATCGCGGGTCAGGAAGCCAGCCTTCTTCAGCACAGGACGGTTCTCGTCGCTCTGCTGCAGCAGGGCGCGGCTCAGGCCGTGACGGATAGCGCCAGCCTGACCGGAAACACCGCCGCCGGAAACGCGGACGACGACGTCATACTTGCCCTCCAGGCCCAGCAGGACCAGCGGAGAACGGACGATCAGCTTCAGGGTCTCCAGACCGAAGTAGTTGTCGATATCACGATCGTTGATGGTGATCTTACCGGTGCCGGTGTAAACGCGAACGCGGGCAACGGAATCCTTACGACGACCAGTGCCGTAGAAATAAGGTTTGGTTTCGTACATGTTCGATTGCCTCCTTCTTAGAACTCGATCTTCTCGGGCTTCTGAGCAGCGTGAGCGTGCTCGGCACCCTGGTAGCAGTGCAGGCGGGTCAGAGCCTTAGCACCGATGGTGTTGGAAGGGATCATGCCCTTGACAGCGTAGGTCATAGCCAGATCGCTGTTCTCAGCCATCAGCTTGCTGTACTGGACCTTCTTCAGGCCGCCGATGTACTTGCTGTGGGTGATGTGGAACTTCTGCTCGGCCTTCTTGCCGGTCAGAACAGCCTTGTCGCAGTTGATAACAACAACGAAATCGCCGCAGTCAACGTTGGGGGTGTAATCGACCTTCTGCTTGCCGCGCAGCAGAACAGCGGCCTCAGCAGCGACGTGGCCCAGGCTCTTGCCGGTAGCGTCGAGCAGGTACCACTTACGCTCGACTTCAGCGGGCTTTACGAGAGTAGTGCTCATATCTATTTCCTCCTGATAAGCTTTTTGTACGTTTCAGGCGTCCTTTTGGGGCGCGAGTGTCAGTATACAACACAAAAACGCGCCTGTCAACATGATTTTTGGATTTTTTCAGCGGAAATTTTTGAAACTCTCAAAATCACGCGTTTTCTCACAAATGCTCTTGTTTTCTGAATTTCTATTTTTGCAAAAGTTTTTTGCCCGCACCGGCATATTTTTGCCATTTGCCCGCTACAAATCCCGCTGCGGTTGTGGTATACTATAAAGGATATGGGCGGCGCGCAGCCGCCTTGCCAACACAAGGAGAATACATCCATGCCAAATGAGATCGACCGCACTTCTTCGGCGCAGCGCCGCAGCTCCAAGCTGCTGACGGCGATGGCCATTTTCATCTGTCTGGGCATCGCAGCCTACATGGTGCTTACCCTGCTGGTGAACCGGCAGACCCCCGCGACACCCGACACCCACTATACTGGCACGAACGGCATCTCTGTCTACTACGACAGCAGCGTGTGGAGCGTGTGCCGCATGACCGAGGACCCCACCCTCGGCACCGTACTGGAGCTTGCCACCGCCGACACGGCAGACAACGAAGACTATCAGGCCGTTTTGTTACAGAGGGGCACCGCCGACAGCTACGAAAACTTTATTGAGGATTCGGAAGCCGACCTCAAGCAGGCTTACGGCGTCATCAAACCCCGCAAGGTCAACCTGACCGTGGATGGTGCAGCCGTAGAGGCGGTGCGCTGCGATATCCGCACCTACTACGCCGTGCTGGCTACCATCACCTACGACAGCGGCGATGTAGTCTATGTATCGGCGCTGACAAAGCTGGCGTCCATCAGCGATGTGGTCAATCTGGTAGAAAGCGTGAGCCTGTCATGAGTGATCTTCGTGCAATGCAGCGGCTCTGCGGTTTAATGCGCAAGGCCGTACAGGACTATGAAATGATCGCTCCCGGCGACCGGGTGATGGTGGGCGTTTCCGGCGGCAAGGACAGCGTGGCGCTGACCATCGGCCTTTCCATGCTGCGCAAGTACATCGGCTTTGATTACGAGGTGGTGGCGGTCACGCTGGACCCGCAGTTCGACCATCAGCCCATGGACTACTCGGCGCTGGCAGAGCTGTTCCGGCAGCACGGCATCCCTTACGAGGTGCGCCGCACCGAGATCGGCCCTGTGGTGTTCGAGTACCGCAAGGAAAAGAACCCCTGCGCCCTGTGCGCCAAGCTGCGGCGGGGTGCGCTGCACACCGCCGCGCAGGAGCTGGGCTGCAACAAGGTGGCGCTGGGGCATCATCTGGACGATGCTGTGGAAACCTTTTATATGAACCTCTGGCGGGAGGGACGCATCGGCTGCTTCTCGCCGGTGACCTATCTCTCCCAGCGGGACCTCACCCTCATCCGTCCCATGCTGCTGGCAACCGAGTACGAGGTGCAGTGCGCCGTGCGGGAGGCAGGCTTGCCCATCGTGAAGAGCCGCTGCCCCGCCGACGGCGTTACCGTGCGGGAACAGACCAAGGAATTTGTGCAGGAGCGCTGCCGCACCGACCACGCCTTCCGGCAAAAGACCCTCCATGCCTTGCAGGAGAGCGGCATTGACGGCTGGCGTCCCGTCCACACGGGTCGGGGCAGCTTTATCGTACCAAAAAAGGAAACAGATCATGCAGAAACAACCGTTTGAAAAACACGTCTGGGCCGAGATCGACCTCGAGGCCCTTCGGTATAATTTCCGGGCAGTCAAGGCCCGGGCAGGGGCGCTGCCCCTGTGCGCAGTGGTCAAGGCGGACAGCTACGGCCACGGCGCGGTACAGTGCGCCCGGGTGTTCGCCGAGGAGGGCGCCGCATGGCTGGCAGTCAGCTGCCTGACCGAAGCTGTGCAGCTGCGCAAGGCGGGGCAGACTTTGCCCATCCTCATTCTGGGGCATGTACAGCCCGCCTACGCCGCCGCCCTGATCCAGAACGACATCACCGTGGCCTGCTACTCCCTTGCGCAGGCACGCGCCCTGAGCGAAGCCGCCGTGGCGGCAGGCGGCAGGGTACACATCCACCTCAAGGCCGACACCGGCATGGGGCGCATCGGCTTTGCCCTGCGCACCGATTTTGACGCCGCCATCCGGGAAATGCTGGAAGCCTGTGCGCTGCCCGGGCTGGAAATGACCGGCCTGTTCCAGCATTTTTCCGTGGCCGATGACACCGCCCCGGAGAATGTGGCCTATACTGCCGAGCAGCACGCACTGTTCGTGAAAGCCTTCCACGCACTGAAAGCCGCCGGGCGGGAGCCTGCCCTTGTACACTGCGATAACTCTGCCGGGGTCATGCTGCACCCGGACTGGCCGGAGGGCTTGCCCCGGGAGCGCTGCATGGCGCGCCCCGGCATCATCCTGTACGGCTACGACCCCAGCGACGAGGTACGCTTTGGGCGCTTTAAGCCGGTGATGACCCTCAAGACCGTGGTGAGCATGATCAAGGAGATGCAGCCCGGCCAGTGCGCCAGCTACGGCCGCCGCTTTACTGCCGAAAAGCCCACTAAGGTAGCCACCCTTTGCACCGGCTATGCCGACGGCTACCCCCGGCTGCTCAGCTGCGGCAAAGGCATGGTGGAGATTCACGGCAAGGCCTGCCCGGTACTGGGGCGGGTGTGCATGGATCAGATGATGGTGGACGTGACCGATGTACCGGAAGTGCGCGAGGACGATGAAGCCATCCTGTGGGGCGGCACCGTGAGCGACACCGCAGAGACCATCGCCCGCAAGACCGATACCATTCCCTATGAAGTGCTGTGCGGCGTTTCCCGCCGCGTGCCCCGCGTCTACCGCGACCACGGACAGATCGTGGCCGTGGAGGACTGGATCTTAGAAGCATAAAGCTGCCCGGAGGAACTACATGGCAAGAGACAACATCCGCAACTTCTGCATCATTGCACATATCGACCACGGCAAGTCCACCCTGTCCGACCGCATTCTGGAACTGACCAAGAGCGTGGACGAGCGCACCATGGAGGATCAGATCCTTGACAACATGGATATCGAGCGCGAGCGCGGCATTACCATCAAGGCGCGTGCCGTGACCATGAACTATACCGCCAAGGACGGCAAGACCTACGAGTTCAACCTGATCGACACCCCGGGTCATGTGGACTTTGCTTACGAGGTCAGCCGCAGTCTGGCCGCCTGTGAGGGCGCTATCCTTGTGGTGGACGCCACGCAGGGCGTGGAGGCGCAGACGCTGGCAAACACCTATATGGCGCTGGAGCACGATCTGGAACTGGTGCCCATCCTGAACAAGATCGACCTGCCCAGCGCCCACCCGGACGAGGTGGCGCAGGAGGTGGAGGACGTGATCGGCCTGCCCTGCATGGACGCGCCCCGCGTCTCTGCCAAGACCGGCCTGAACATTGATCAGGTGCTGGAGCGTGTGGTCAGCGATATCCCCGCCCCCACCGGCGACCCGGACGCACCTTTAAAGGCGCTGATCTTCGACAGCATCTATGACAGCTACAAGGGCGTCATCGTCTACATCCGCGTGTTCGAGGGCACGGTGAAGCCCGGCGACACCATCCGCATGATGGCTACCGGCGCAGAGTTCACGCTGGTGGAGGTGGGTCACATGGGTGCCACCGCCCTGACCCCCTGCGCCCAGCTGCAGGCTGGTGAGGTAGGCTACCTGACCGCCAGCATCAAGACGGTACAGGACACCCGCGTGGGCGATACCGTCACGCTGGCAGAGCGCCCCACTGCAGAGGCGCTGCCCGGCTACCGTCAGGTCAAGCCCATGGTGTTCTGCGGTATTTACCCCGCCGACGGTGCCAAGTACCCCGACCTGAAGGACGCGCTGGAAAAGCTGCAGCTGAACGATGCCTCCCTGACCTTTGAGTTGGAAACCAGTGCTGCGCTGGGCTTCGGCTTCCGCTGCGGCTTCTTGGGTCTGCTGCACATGGAGATCATCACCGAGCGCTTGGAGCGGGAGTTCGATCTGGACATCATCACCACCACCCCCAGCGTGCGCTACCGTCTGACCCTGACCGACAGCACGGTGGAGATGATCGATAACCCCTCCAGCTACCCGGACCCCAGCAATATCGTCAAGCAGGAAGAGCCCTTTGTGGACGTGCACCTGTACACCCCCAACGACTATGTGGGCGGCCTGATGGATCTGTGCCAGAGCAAGCGCGGCGTGCTGATCGATATGAAGTATCTGGACGATGTGCGGGTGGACCTGCACTACGCGCTGCCGCTGGGCGAGATCGTGTACGACTTCTTCGACGCCATCAAGAGCCGCAGCCGCGGCTACGCCAGCTACGACTACGAGTTCAAGGAGTACCGCGAGAGCGATCTGGTCAAGCTGGACTTCCTGCTCAACGGCGACCCCGTGGACGCCTTGTCCATGATCGTGTTCCGAGACAACGCCTATGCCAAGGGACGCCGCATCTGCGAAAAGCTGCGGGACAACATCCCGCGCAACCTGTTCGAGATCCCGGTGCAGGCAGCCATCGGCGGCAAGATCATTGCCCGCGAGACGGTCAAGGCCATGCGCAAGGACGTGCTGGCCAAGTGCTACGGCGGCGATATCTCCCGTAAAAAGAAGCTGCTGGAAAAGCAGAAGGAAGGCAAAAAGAAGATGCGTCAGCTGGGCAGCGTTTCCCTGCCCAGTGAGGCCTTTACCGCCGTGCTCAAGCTGGACAGCGACGACGATTGATCTGCAAATATACAAAAGGGATGCTGCGTGCGCAGCATCCCTTTTTGATGGGAACTCCCAAATGTGAAATCCGCTCACGGCAGAGATGCACTCTTTGCTTTTCACTTTAAATATGTTATAATTTCTTTATATATCAATTTATGTATCCGTTTTTGGAGAGATGAGCTGCGGCCTTGTGCTGCGCGCGTCTCCATGCAACGTTCCCCCACAGAAAGGATGTGGCCTTTATCAAAGCAAAGCACGGAAAAGGCGCAGTGCAAAACAGCAGACACACACACAGCGGCGGCGCACAGAGGGCAGCATCTCTCTGGAAGCAGGTACTGCTGACGCTGCTGATCTTTATTGCTCTGCTCGCCCTGCTGGGCGGGGCGCTGTGGCAGAATATCTGCTATAACCGCACCCACTATACCGCAGAGTTTTATCAGATCCATTCCCGCAAGCTGACCCAGAGCTGCCGGGTCGTTTTTCTTACCGATCTGCACCTGCGGGAATACGGACAGGATAACTGCGAGCTGGTGCAGGATATCCGCAGCCTTGCCCCGGATCTGATTTTGCTGGGCGGCGACCTTGTGACCTACGGCGAAGGTTCCAGCTATGATAATATGCTCTCCCTGTGCAGTCAGCTGAGCCAGATCGCGCCGGTGTGCGGAGTGCTGGGCAACCACGAGGACGAGCTGTATTTTCTGGACGGCGATCAGGCACTGGTAGAAAAGTTCACCGCCGCCGGGGTGACCATTCTGCGCAATGAGGAAGCACGCTATACCGTCCGCGATAATGTCATCAGCATTCTGGGCGTGGAGGGCAGCCCGGCAGACTTTTACAACTACGGTGCCAGCACCTTTATGGACGCCGCAGAGCAGCAGACGGACTACGACCTGCGCATCTGTCTGGCGCATGTGCCCACCTACTTTACCGAGCATCTGGAAAATTATTCCTTTGAGCTGGGTCTGGCCGGGCACACCCACGGCGGCATCATCCGTCTGCCGAAGGTCGGCCCGCTTTATAGCGCCGAGGAGGGCTTGTTCCCCGACTATGCCGGGGGCAGCTATGGGCTTGCCAATAACGCCACCCTCATCGTAAGCCGGGGACTGGGCGATTCCAGCCGGGTTCCCCGCATCAACAACGTGCCGGAGCTTTCGGTCATTGACATCGACTAAGCAGCCTGCGCTGCGCGTGCAGGCCGCTGCAAAAGGGTAGAATGCCATGGATGACATCAAAGAAAAGATCAAACAGGCGCTGCGCCATATCTGGACAAATAAATACCGCCTGTTTCTCTGCCTGCTGACCTTGTGCTGTCTGTTCGGGCTGATCCACTATTTTAAAAGTGCCGACAGCGCCACCGCCAGCATCTCCTTCAATTACTCCGAAGCCGCGCTGGGCATGAACCCCAACAAGACCCGCTTCAACGCCTACGAGATCGTTTCGGACGAGGTGATGAAGCGCGCCATCCGGCGGGTGGGCTTACAGGACAGCCTTACCCCGTCCCAGCTGGCTGCGTGCCTTTATCTGAGCCCGGACAGCACCGGCAGCGCCAACGGCAGCGAGTATATCAGCACCAACTACTATCTTTCCATCAACACCCGCAAGCTGGAGCTTGGCAGCCGCAAGGCTACGGATCTTTTGCAGAGCGTGTGCGAATCCTACCGGGAGATCTTTCAGAGCAACTACTGCGACAACCAGAGCATCCTCAAGGAAAAGCTGGAAGTGACCACTGCGTGTGAGCCTTACCTGCGGCTGAACGAGCTGGAGGTGCGCGCCGCTGCGCTGAACCGCTACCTGAACGCCCGCCTGCAGGCAAACAAAAGCTTTACGGACGAGGCAAACCCCGACTCTGCCACCAACAACTTTACCACGCTGGGCAAAATGATCAACAATCTGGTGGATTACGATCTGCCCAATGCCATGGCCTTTGTCATTGAGGGCGGCGTTGCCCGCGACCCGTCCATGCTGACCAATATTCTGGAATATAAGAACAAGATCGACGATATTGCCATGCGCAAGCAGCAGGCCTATTATGATGCGGACAAAAAAGGCATTTCCATCTACGAAAAGTCCATGACCTCCATCATGATGATCCCCACCGTGGATGAGGCCAGCGAATACTATATGTCCCGCACCAAGACTGCCATGGACGCGCTGGCGCGCTCGGCAGATACTTCTCTGTCCGATGCCACCGCTTACCAGTCCGAGATCGTGAGCACGAATTATGTGATCCAGAAGATCCGGGAGCTGGACGCCGGACAGCCGCGTCTGGCCGAAGCACAGGCCATGGTGAACAAGCTGGAGACCGCCATTAACGAGATCTCGGAGCAGCTGTTCGTGCTGGATAAGGCTTATGTCAAGTATAAATCCCAGAACTATATCACCTTTGCCTACGGTTCAGCCTCCTTTATCCAGCGGCTGAGCCTGAAAAAAGCCCTGATGGAGTCTGTTGCCGTCATGCTGGGCGGCGCATGGCTGCTCCACGAACGCAAACGCAGAAAGGCAGGAAGACGCAAATGAAAAAGTTTGAGATCCTGCGTTATCTGAAGCGTTTCAGCCTGCTGATCTTTCTGGTATCGCTGGCAGGTGCGGCCGCCATCTACCTGTATGCAGACGGCCGGCAGATGTACACCGCCTCGGTCATCATCCGCTATACCAACGATGGCATCTCAGACGGCTACACCCCGGACGGCAGCGATCTGGACGTCAACGAGATCTATTCCTCCACAGTCATCTCGCAGGCCATGGATGCGCTGGGCGCTTCCGGGCGGCTGAGCACCATCCGCTCCAATATCTCTGTGACCCCGGTCATTTCGAAGGATCAGGAGACCATCAACGAGGCGCTGCTGAAAAAGGGCGAAGAGGTGACCTATTTCCCCGACACCTACAAGGTGAGCCTTGTGGTGGACGGCTCGCTGGGCGCTGGCTATGCCCGCAATATGCTGGATGCCATCATCCAGAGCTACTGCACCTATTATACCGAAAAATATGTGGAACAGAAGCTCTCCCTCAACCCCTCGTCCGGCCTGCTGGACAACGGCTACGACTACTACGAGTGTATCCGCATTCTGGAAAACGATACCACTGAGATGCAGGACTACCTGCTGAGCAAGCAGGAGCACTACCCGGACTTTCGCTCCTCCCGCACCGGCTACACCTATGCAGACCTGTGCGATATCTATTCTGATTTCAAAAAATACACCATTCCGGCGCTGTACGCCTATGTGCTCAACGGCCCGCAGGTGCGGGACGGCACGGTGCTGCAGGAGTATCTGGCCAACTGGATCGAGACTGCAAAACAGGACGAGCAGATCACCACCGAGCAGCGGGACAGCCTGTGGAGCCTGACCGACCAGTATGTGTACAAGAACGCCGACCTACTGAAAAACTACTTTACCGACCGGGGCGAAGTGGTGTCCGTAGAATACATCCTGAACAATATCGAGCTGGAGGGCGCGGGCGATAAAGCACAGACCACCTACGACGGTCTGGTGCTGAAGCTGGTGTCGCTGGAACAGCAGGTGGCTGCCAGCCAGATCGACCGGCAGTTTCAGGAGGAGATCCTGCAAAGCTTCCGCAACGTAGATTTTGGCGGCACAGACGAGCAGCACGCCCAGATGGAAAGCCTGATCAATGATTACGAGACCGAGCTGAAAAGCTACTACGAGATCATCAATACCAGCAGCAAGGAGCTGAACCTGTACATCAGCGCGGATTATCTGAAGATGATCAGCTCGGTGCAGGTGGCTGCCGCCATCAATGTCAAGCTGTACCTGATGCTGGCACTGGTGCTGTTCTTTGTTATCGGCTGCTGCGGTGCTATTCTGCTGGGACGCATCTCGGACGTGGTGGATTATCTGCTGTATGTGGACAAAAAGACCGGAATGCCCAACCGCGAAAAGCTCAACGTGTATATCACCAGTATGGCCGACCGCATCCTGCCGGAGGACTATACCTGCTTTGCCTTGCAGCTGGACAACCTGACCGAGGTGAGCCGCCGCTTCGGCTACGCCGCGGGCGACGGCATCCTGAAGGATTTTTCCGGTCTTTTGCAGCTGATGGGCGATACCGACGGTACAGTGGGCTACAACGGCGCGGGCAAGTTCCTTGCTTTCTTTGATGAATGCAGCAGCCGGAAGGCAGAGGTCATGATCCGCATCCTGCAAAGTCAGGTGGACGAGTACAACAAGCTGAACCCGGAGTACCCCATCCTGTTCACCGCCGCATGGGCCACCTCCTCGGAGGATGAGCTCTACCATGTGCGCGACCTTGTGCGCAGAGCGCAGAAAAAGATGTCCCTGATCGCAGAGGAGGGCGGCTCTGCCCTTGCGGGAATGGAGTGTGGTAAAGCATGATCCAGAATCGACGCGCTTATCAGCTGATCCACTGCCGCACCCACAGCCGTCTGCTGGCAGGCGCTGCCGCCGTGTGCGGTGCAGTCTGCGGCTACGCAGACCTTGGACTGTATCACCTGCTGCACCGGAGCGGGACACCGCTGCCGGACAGCACACAGTCCGACCGCGCCGCGCTGGCAGCGCTGTGCCCGAAGCCCGCAGCGGAAAAGACCTGCCCGCCGCTGCCGCTGCAGGACCCGGCGGTGACCCTTTCGGTCATCGTGCCGGTATATAACGGCGAAGCCACCATAGGCCCTTGTCTGGACAGCATTTTGCAGCAGGACACCGGCTGCACTGTGCAGCTGATCGTGGTGGACAGCGATTCCACCGACGGCACAGCCGCCGTGCTGGAACGCTACCGGACACAGCCCGGAGTGGTGCTGTGCAATTGCAGCGCACCCCGCAGCGCTGCCGCCGCCCGCAATGAAGGGCTGCGCCATGCCGTGGGGCGCTGGCTGATGTTTGTGGACAGCGATGATCTGTTATTGCCCGGTGCCATCCGCACCCTGCTGGAGGCCGCGCAGCGCCTTGACGCCGATGTGGTGCAGGGCGGCTGGCAGTACCTGTACACCGATGGCGGCCGCGGCCCGGTGCAACGCTACCCGGCGGCAGTCTATACCGGAGCCGCCGCGCCGGAGCGGTTCGAGCTGCCCGGGATGCCATGGGGCAAGATCTACCGGCGGGAGCTGTTTGCGCAGGTGCGCTTTCCGGCTTACTATACCTGTTTTGAGGATGCCATCATCCATTTTCTGGTGTTCCGGCAGGCAAAGACCGTGGCCTCCGTGCCGGATGTGGTCTATCTTTGGCGCAAAAACCCCAAGGGGCTTACCGCGAACAGTCAGCACCGCCCTGCCGCCGTGCAGAGCTATTGGATCATAGAGCAGCTTCTGGCACAGGATGCTGCGCTGGGCTTGCCCCACGATGCGCTGTACCGCTGCAGCCTGACGCTGCAGCTTTCGGCTTTCTGCTATGCCACCGTATCCGGTCTGCCGCCGGAAACGCAGCAGGCGGTTTTCCGGCTTTGCTGTGCTTTGTACGCCAAGGCACTGCCGCAGGAGGGCGCACTGCCCCGCCGTGCCCACTGGGGTGCCCGCGCCCTGCGGCAGCAGGACTTTGGGCTGTGGTGCCGCTACGGCAGAAGATTTCAGTTGTTATAATGTGAGGAGTACCTATGCTACGAGTGCTGCATTCGGTCAGCAATATGGACCGCGGCGGAATTGAGACCATGCTGATGAACTACTACCGGCATATCGACCGCGACAAGGTCCAGTTTGATTTTATCGTCAACAAGAAAAAGCCCGGCGATTACGACGATGAGATCCGCCGTCTGGGCGGGCACATCTACCAAAGCCCGGGGCTTGACCCCCTGCACTACCCGGCGTATCTGCGCTTTGTGCAGCAGACCGTGGCCGCAGACCCCCGCATCCGCATCCTGCACGCCCATAACGAGGCGATGGAGCTGTACGCCCTGAAGGGCGCGGAAAAGGCAGGGCTGTCCGTGCGCATTGCCCATGCCCATAATATCTGGATCGTCCGGGACTACAAGTGGCCGCTGAAGATGTTCTGCAAGCAGCTGCTGCCCTGCGCAGCCACCCACCTGTGGGCCTGCGGGCGGGACGCGGGCATCTACTACTTTGGCAAAGCAGACTGGGAGCGCCGGGGACAGATCATCCCCAACGCCATCGAGCCTGAGACCTTCCGCTTCTCCCCCGCTGTCCGCGCCGAAATGCGGGCGCGCTACGGGCTGGAGGATCGGGTGGTGCTGGGTCATGTGGGGCGCTTTGATATCCGCAAGAACCACGAGCGTCTATTGGAGATCTTTGCCGCCTTTTTGCAGCTGGAACCCCGGGCGATGCTGGTGCTCATCGGCACCGGCAGGCTGGAACCGGCTGTCCGCGCACAGGCGCAGGAACTGGGCATCACAGACCATATCCTGTTTGCCGGGCTGCAAAGCAATGTGGCAGACTGGTACCAGCTGATGGATCTCTTCGTCATGCCTTCCCGCTTCGAGGGTCTGCCGGTGGTGGGCATCGAGGCACAGGCCGCCGGGCTGGGGTGCGTATTTTCGGACGCAGTGCCGGAGGAGGTGCTACTTTCGCCCCATGCCATCCAGATCCCGCTTTCTGCCAGCAATGCAGACTGGGCGGCAGGCTTGCAGCGGATGCTCCAACAGCCCTGTGACCGCTCTGCCGGCGCAGAGCTGATCCGGCAGGCGGGCTATGATATCAACATCGCCGCCGCCCGCTTGCAGCAGCAGTACTTGCAGCTGAGTGGGAAGGCGTAAGTCACCTGCGGGAACACCCACTACAAAAGGAGAACCCTTTTTCATGCGTACACTGGATCAGATCCTGACCAAAAAGGATTATAGCCGGAAAACTCCGGCCTCTTTGTTTTATAAGGACAGCCCTCTGTGGCAAAAACTGCTGACCATCGGCTGCATTGTCTTTTTGGCCGGAGCCGGGCTGGGCGAGTGGAAAGTCCTCAACAGTATGCTGGGCGGTCTGCCCAAGGCCATCTCTCTGGGTGTGATCGGGCTGGCAGTGCTGTACGCCCTGTTTTACCCGGACGAAAAGCGCTTTCGAGAGATCTGGAAGCCCACCTTGCTGTATATGTCCCTGATGGCGGCGCTGTTTTTCTGGTCGATGGTCATCTGGATCGAAAGCTTTGCCGCGGTTTCCTCCATGATCCGCAGCTGCTCTAAGCTTTTGTTCCAGAGCATTGCCATCCTCACGGCCGTAGCGCTGGTCTATCTGTTTCGCGAAAAGGCCATTGAGCTGTTTACCATCAGCATCTGCATTGCCAACACGGCCATCATGCTGCTGAGCATTCCCAGCTACGGTCTTGCAGCCAGCATCCAGTCTCTCGTCACCTGTCTGGTCACCTTTGGTGAGGCAGACGGTTACGCGCTCCAACTGGAGATTCACGACCTGACCTTTGTGTTCGGGCAAATGGTTTTGTATTACGCCGCCTTTGCGCCCCATTCCACCCGGCAGGAAAAACGCAAACGCTGGCTGTATCTGCTGGCCTGCTGTTGGTTTTTTCTGATCGGCATGAAGCGCAGCGCCATTCCGGCAGTGCTCTTGTTTGTTCTGCTCGCTTTGCTTCTCCGCAAGCGCAAGGTGCCCAGCTGGTTTTACCCAACGGTGGGCGGGTCCTGCATCCTGTTTTTTCTGGTATTTCTCTACTGTGTGCGCTACGGCATCATCTCGAGACTGCTGAACAGTTTTGGCATTGACATGATGGGCCGGGATTACCTGTGGAGCATGGCGAACCCCTACTATGAATTTTCCATCACCTATCTCGGCCACGGCTTTGAATATGTGGATACCATCATTGGCCAGTGGTATAATGCCGGTCTTATCAACGAGCCCTTTCCTTTTCACAACGACATCCTGAAGGTCTTTGTGGAAATGGGCTTTCCCGGCTTTCTGCTCTGGTCCGTCATCCAGTATGTTCTGACCCCGCTGTTCTGGCAGCGCTATGCAGACCAGCAGACAACACTGCTGTATCTGTGCGAGTTGGGCTATATGACGGTGACCTACCTGACCGATAATACCGCCTTTTATTTCTGGAGCACAATGGCGCTTCGACTGGTGACGCTTGCCTATACAATGGAGCGCAAAAAGCCCCCGAAGCCCAAGATGTGGATGCCGGACAGTCGGCAGGAGATGCGGGATCGCATCCATATTCTGATGCAGGAGGGCTGACAGAGATGACACAAACCGCCAAGCGTCTGGATCACATCGACATCGCCAAGGCCATTGGCCTGCTGCTGGTGATCTACGGCCATACCTTTCGGATGTCCATGCGCGCCGCACATCCATGGTGTGCGTTCTCGTATACCTTTGTTTACCGGTTCCACGTCCCGCTGCTGTTCCTGCTCTCCGGCATGGGCTGCACCCTGACCGCGCAGAAGAACCGTAGCCTTTCCGCTCGGCAGTTCGTGTGCAAAAAGGCACACAGTCTATTGCTGCCGTGGGGGATATATTCTGGTTTTTTATACGCTTTGTTTTGCATGGCAAATCTGGTGCCGCCGGTGCAGGCGTTGCTGTCTGGCAGCGCATACCAGCTAAAACAGCCTGCGGAATATCTCTGGCTGGTGCTGCGCAACGAGAACCCCTACGGTTTTCATCTGTGGTATCTGCCCACCCTGTTCTGGTTTTCCCTCACGGCGTGGCTGCTGGACAAAGCTCTGTCCCCGGCGGCAGCCCGGGCGGCAAAGCTGGTGCTGGTGGTAGCGCTGCCCGCGTGCTACCAGCTGCTTTTCACCGAATGGTTCTGGGCAGTGAAAAGTTATTTCCAGCAGGGCGCGTTTTTCTTTCTGGGCTGCGTGCTCCCGCGTGAAAAGGCCGAACAGCACGCAAAGCCGCTGGCGATTTTTGGTGCCTTGTGCGGCCTGTGGGTGGTGTGGGGACTGCTGTCGCCCACTGTGGTCTGGCCGGATGGTCTGCTTGCAGAGACTGTGCGCACATGGGTGGACTATTTTAAGGTCAGCGGATTCTGTGTGGGCATCTGGGCGGCGTGTGTGCTGCTGCAAAAGCCCCTGCGGCGGCTGGTTCCGCTGGGGCAGAACACCATGCTGTTTTATCTGTATCATCAGCCCTTTTGCTGCGCAGTGCCGGGGCTTGTGCTGTATGATAAGCTGGGTATTTCTGCGGGCGGGACAGTTTTCATCTGCGGTGCGGCCAGTCTGGTGCTGCCGTACCTGTTCTGTTGGCTTGCCGGCCGACTGCATCTGCGGCCGCTGCTGCAGCGGCTCGGCCTGCCGGGATAATCATTTCAAGGAGTTGGGATCATGCCCTGTATCTCGTTTATAGTGCCTATTTATAATATGGAGCGCCTGCTGCCCCGGGCGCTGCGCTCACTGCGGGCGCAGACTTTGACCGACTTCGAGGCCATCCTCATCAACGATGGCTCCAAGGACGGCAGCGCCGCGCTGTGCGCACAGGCTGCTGCCGAGGATGCGCGGTTTCGCTTTATTGACCAGCCCAACGGCGGTGTAGCCGCTGCCCGCAATGCGGGTCTGGATGCTGCTCAGGGAGAATATATTTTCTTTCTGGACCCGGACGACTGGGTGGAGCCGAACGCCGCAGAGGTGCTGTACCATACCGTCCGGGACGCGGATGCAGACTGTGTGGAGTTTGGGATGTTTTATGACATCTGCGATGAAAACGGAAAGCTGATGCACTCCGAAACCGACCACTGTACCTTTTCCGGCGTGTACCGGGGCGAGCCCTTCAAGGAGCATTTCGACAAGATGGCGTCCTCGTATCTGGCTGCAAACAAAATGTACCGCAGAGCGTTTCTGGAACAGCACCATCTGCGCTTTCCCTGCCATCAGCTGGGTGAGGATGGAATGTTTTTCGTAGCCTTCTATCGCCAGAACCCCAGCTGTCTGGTGGTGCTGGAAAAGCCGCTGTACCACTACACGATTGCCCGGCAGGGCAGTCTGTCCAACCGCTACCACCCGGAGCGGCTGGAGGATAACTTCTATCTCAGTGACGCCGTGTGGGACACCGTTGCTGCGTGGGGCTTTCAGAACAGCCCCATGCACCGCGCAAAGGCCAATTACTGCACCGTCCGCGACCTGATGATGGGGGTCAAGAACCTTGGGTGCAGCCCGCTTTCTCTTTCCGAACAGACCGCATGGCTGCGCAGCACCCTGCAAAAGCCCCGGGTGCGCACAGCGGTGCGCAGCACTCCGCTGCGCGCTATGCAGAGCCGGAACGACCGGGTCAAGCTGTTGCTGCTCAAGCTGCGGTTGTACCGCACAGTGCTGCTGCTCTCGGGCGCAAATCAGCGCAAGCATCCCTGAAGAGAAACGCAAAAAGCCCCCCGCTGCCAGCCGACAGCGGGGGGCTTTGTTACCGATTTAAATGAAAATCAGCGCTTAGTTCTGCTTCATGCGAGCGAAGCAGTCGGAGCAGTAGACCGGACGGTCCTCACGGGGCTGGAAGGGAACCTTGCAGGTCTTGCCGCAAGCTGCGCAGACAGCATCGAACATCTGACGCTCGCCGCTGTTGCTGCGTGCGCCGCCGTTCTTGCGGGCGTCACGGCAGGGCTTGCAGCGCTGGGGCTGGTTCTCGAAGCCGCGAGAAGCGTAGAACTCCTGCTCGCCGGCAGTCCAAACAAATTCCTTACCGCAGTCCTTGCAGACCAGAGTCTTGTCTTCAAACATAGTAGTATCTCCTCTTTAGTTAGTTCTTGCCCACGGAAGGATTGTAACCATACCTTTGGTTTTGGGACCATCGCGCTGATCAGTAAGCTTACCAGGGGCTTGAATAGATAAACGCCCTCGGATTGAGGACTTTCCTATTGTACCGTTATTTTTGAGATTTGTCAACCAAAAAACAACCGTTCGCCCTTTTATTTGTACACATGGCACAAACCGACAGCATATATTTGGGTAAAATCACCGCCTTAAGATGGAAAAGCGGCGCGCCGCGCAGGGTTTGTGCAGCGTGCCTCTTTTGGACACAGACGGTTGGAAATGGCCTCCGCTTATGCTCTGGCCATAAATAGAGGAAAATTTATTTATGTTTCGCGTTTGTCGCGGCCTGCGGAGCTTGTCGGGGCAAAGCCCCTCCATCTGCTAGCGCAGACCGCTCTGCCGCTTAAAAGCCCCACTGGGGCTTTCATTGCTGCGCAAACGCGGGCCGCTCCAAACGCATTTTCACAGAAGGGGCCGTAAAGGAAAACGGGAAATTTTCCGGTGAAGAAGTCGTTTCCGGTTTGGTCTTTTCTCGTGAAAAAGTGGTTCAGAAACACCCGCAGGTGTTTCTGAACCACAAATCATAAATAATCTTTCCGCTGAAAATGGCCAGAGCGCAGCGGAGGCCATTCAAATCGTTCTACACAAAAAGGGGCTGCCGCACACTCTGTGCAACAGCCCCTGCAAAGCCCTTTGGGAAAAGCTTACTTCTCGATGACTTCCTTGGTGTCGCGGGCGATCATCAGCTCCTCGTCGGTAGCAATGACCAGCGTACGCACCTTTGCGCCCCAAGCGGTGATCTCGCACACATCGCCAACGGGGTGCTTGTTCTTCTCGGTGTCGATGCGAATGCCCAGCCAATCCATGTGGTGGCAGATCTTTGCACGGGCAATGGCATCGTGCTCGCCGATGCCGCCGGTAAAGACGATGGCATCCACGCCGCCCATGGCTGCAATGTAGCTGCCAATGGTCTTTTTGATCTGGTAGTTCAGCATATCGGAAGCCAGCTGTGCGCGCTTGTTGCCGGCCTCGGCAGCCTCTTCCACGTCACGCTTGTCGCTGGAAACACCGGAGATGCCCAGCAGACCGGACTTCTTGTTCAGGATCTCGTCCAGCTCGTGGCCGGTGATGTTCAGGGTGTACTTCAGGTAGTTGACCACAGAGGGGTCCAGGTCGCCGCAGCGGGTGCCCATCATCAGGCCGGCCAGCGGGGTCATGCCCATGGAGGTATCCACCACTTTGCCCTGATCGACTGCGGCAATGGAAGAACCGTTGCCCAGATGGCAGGTGATCAGCTTCAGGCGCTCAATGGGCTCCTCCAGATACTCGGCTGCCTTGTGGGCAACGTACTTGTGGCTGGTGCCGTGGAAGCCGTAGCGGCGCACGCCGTACTTCTCGTAGTACTCGTAGGGGATGGCGTACATATAAGCCTTCGGCGGCATAGTGCTGTGGAAAGCGGTGTCGAACACAGCCACCATGGGAATGTTGCCGAACACCTTGCGGGCGGCCTCGATACCCAGAATACCGGCGGGGTTGTGCAGAGGAGCCAGCGGGCTCAGCTCACGCAGAGTGTTGATGACCTCATCGGTGATCAGGCAGCTGCTCTTGAACTTCTCGCCGCCGTGCACGACGCGGTGACCGATGGCGTCGATCTCGCTCACGTCATTGATGCACTTGCCGGCACCGGTGGTCATCTTCTTCACGACCTCGGCAAAAGCCTCGGTGTGGGTGGGGAAGATTGCCGGGGTGGTAGCCTTGGTGCCGTTGGCCTCGTGAGTGATCATGCTGCTCTCCATGCCGATGCGCTCGCACAGGCCTTTGCACAGCACCTTCTCGCCGTCCATATCGATCAGCTGATACTTCAGGGAAGAAGAACCGCAGTTAATAACCAGAACCTTCATCTGTGTTGCCTCCTGAAAATTTTTGTACCATCCGCAGCGTGAAAAACCTGCGGACAGAATTTTACAGATTCCTATGTTTATTATATAATAGGGATGGCGGCTTTTCAAGGCGCAACCCGGGCAAAGCGGTAAAACTTGTGTACAAGGTTTTTGTACATCCTGCCCACAAATCCCGGAAACGACAGGTTTTTTCTGTATATGCGATATAAATTTAACAATCTTTCGGCGAAAAGGAGCAGTTCCATGAAGTTTGCAGGCATCATTGCGGAGTACGACCCCTTCCACAACGGCCACGCATGGCAGCTGGCACAGGCGCGGGCGCTGGGGGCGCAGCGGGTGGCTGTTGCCATGAGCTGCGGGCTTACCCAGCGGGGTGCGCTGCCGCTGTTGCCGGAGGCAGTGCGGGTGCAGGCGGCGCTGGCCTGCGGGGCAGACCTTGTGTTTGCCCTGCCCGCACCCTGCGCCTGCGCCGGTGCCGAGGCCTTTGCCCGGGCGGGGGTGCGCATTCTGGCCGCTGCCGGGTGCGATGCACTGGTCTTTGGGGCAGAGACCCCGGACACCGCCCTGCTGCAAAAAGCCGCCCGGGTGCTGTGCAGTAAGGAATACCGCGCCGCGCTCAGACAGCAGCTTGCCGCCGGGGCGCGCAGCTTTGCCGCCGCCCGGCAGGCGGCGGTGCAGGCACTGTGCCCGGGGTCAGACGTTGCCGTACTGCTGGACAAACCCAATAATAATCTTGCCGTAGAGTATTGTAAGGCCATTATAGAACAAAATGTAGAAATGCAGCCTATTGCCCTGCCGCGGCAGGGAGCAGACCACGGACAGGCACTGACCGAAAGCGCTCACGCCGCCTTTGCCAGCGCCAGCGCCCTGCGGGCGCTCTGGGTGGAGGGCAGCGCTGCAGCACTGGCACCTTATGTGCCGGAAAAGGCGCTAGAGTTGTATAAACAGGCGAAATATGACGGAAAGTATACAGATTTTGCAGTCATGGGGCACTGCGAGCTGGCGCTGCTGCGGGCTGCCTGCGCAGAGCAAGCCCCCTTTGCCGCAGTGCGCGGGGTGTCCGAGGGATTGGAGCACCGGCTGGAAAACGCCGTGCGGGAGACTGCAAGCCTGCCCGCTTTGCTGGACGCCCTGACCACCGTGCGCTACCCCCGGGCGCGGATGCGGCGGCTGGCGATGGATGCGGCGCTGAGCTACACCGCCCAGACTCCGGCGCTGCCGCCTTACCTGCACCTGCTGGGCGCACGCAAGGAGGCGCTGCCCCTGCCCGGGGAGACCGCGCTGCCGCTGTCCCACTCGCTGGCGCGGCTTGCGCGGGAAAATGAGGACTGCGCTCAAATGGCTGCTGCCCAGAGCAGAGCCAGCGACCTTGGCGCACTGTGCCGGGCAAAACCGGAGCCGATGGGCGGAATATATCGTCAAAAAATTATCTTTTTGACGAATTGACAAAAAATAACACGAAAAATTTTATATTGTGCCCTCTTGTATCCGGCGCGGTTCGGGTGTATGATTAAAGCAATGCAATGTTGGATACAACAAGCCTGTAAAAAACGACTGTCCCCGCAGGGGAAACACAAGGAGGAACCCATGGCACTTCATGTTCTGGACGAAGCCAACCGCTGCCTCGGCTGCAAAAAGCCGATGTGTCAGGAGGGCTGCCCCATCCACACCAATATCCCGGAGGTCATCCGTCTGCTCAAGGCAAACCAGATGGACGATGCAGGCCGGATGCTGTTTGAAAACAATCCCCTGACCACTGTATGCAGTCTGGTGTGCAACCACGAAAAGCAGTGCGAGGGCCACTGCATCCGCAACCGGATGCCCAGCCACGACCCCGTGCACTTTTCCATCATCGAGGACTATATCTCCACCACCTACGCCAACAAGATGACCGCAGGCCCCGCCCCGAAAAACGGCATGAAGGCCGCTGTGGTGGGCTCCGGCCCGGCAGGCCTGACCATCGCGGTGCTGCTGGCACGCTGGGGCTACGATGTGACCATCTTTGACGCCCGGGATAAGATCGGCGGCGTCATGCGCTACGGCATCCCCAACTACCGCCTGCCGGACAGCGTGCTGGACGATTTCCAGTACCGCCATCTGGAGCTGAAGGGCATCAAGGTGCGCCCCAACACCACCATCGGCAAGACCATCACCATCGACGATTTGTTCCGCGACGGCTATAAGAGCGTGTTCATCGGCGCCGGTCTGTGGAAGGCCAACGCCATGCACATCAAGGGCGAGAGCCTTGGCAACGTAGCCTTTGGCATCGACTATCTGGCAAACTCCAAGGCCTTCCGTCTGGGCGATGATGTGGCCGTCATCGGCGTAGGCAACTCTGCCATGGACTGCGCCCGCACTGCCATCCGCAACGGTGCCCGTCACGTTACCTGCTACGCCCGCCGGGACGAAAACTGCATCAGCGCTTCCGAGTACGAGGTGAGCTACGCCAAGCTGGAGGGCGTGGGCTTCCGCTTCTGCAAGGCACCGGTGGAGATCCGGGAAAACGGCCTTATCTGCCGCGACACCGTCAAGGGCGAGGATGGCAAGTTTACGCAGATAGAGGGCAGCGAGACTTTGTACCCCCACACCGGCGTCATCGTGTCGGTCAGTCAGGGCTCTGAGAGCAACCTTGTCAAGACCACGACCGGCATCGAGACCAACCAGAAGGGTCTGCTGAGCGTCAGCGAGGACGGCCGCACCACCCGCGAAGGCGTGTTTGCCGGCGGCGACGCCGTCATGGGCGCACGCACCGTGGTGGAGGCTGTGGCTGTTGCCAAGAAGGTAGCCGTCGCCATGGACGAATATATGAAGAGCCTGCCCGCCGACACCGCTGCCGACCCCTATGCCGACATCCCGGTGTTCCAGACCCCCACCTCTGACGTGCTGGGCAAGCAGCAATTATAACATCTTTCTATAAAAAAAGGGACTTGGAAACGCCGCAGGCGTTTTCGAGTCCCTTTTCGTTATAACATTACCCGCAGGGTGAACTGCCCATCCTTGGCGGCAAAGCTGGTCAGGCCGCCGTACCGCTCCGAGATGGCGCAGATGCTGCGCACTCCAAGCCCGTGACCGGTGCGGTCGGTGACCGGGATGCCCTCCCGGAACTGCACGTCCGGCAGACAGCTGTTGGTGATCTGCAAAAACAGCTTTTTCCCCTTTTCGTGCCCGGTGGTCTCGATAAACGCCCCCTGCCCTGCTTCGCGGCAGCGCACGGCGGCGTGCAGGGCGTTTTCCAGCGCGTTGGAAAGCAGCACGCACAGGTCGCTCTCCGAGACCGGCAGCGCCTGCGAGATGCCCGCCTGCACGGTGAACTGCACCCCGGCCTTGGCGGCGCGGTCTGCAAAGGCGGAAAAGATCAGGTTCGCCGCTTCGTTCTCGCAGTAGGCGGTCACCTTGCCGGCTTCGATCTCGCTGCACACGCTGCGGATGTAGCCCAGCGCCTGCTCGGTGCGGCCATTCTCAATGCAGCCTGCCAGAAACTGCATGTGGTGGCGCAGGTCGTGGCGGTAGGTACTGGCGCGCTGCTGGGAAAGGCGCAGCGCCTCGATCTCGCGCATGGCCTGTGTGACCTGCAGATTCAGGCTGGTCTGTAACTGCTCCATCTGGATGCGCTGCCGCTCCACCCGGGAGGCACGCAGGATGGAGCACAGAAAGGCCGCGCAGCACACAAAGAACATGAACTCCACCGCCGCCGGGTTTGCCTCGGACAAAAGGCTGGTGTAGACATGGGTGATGTAATCAAAAAGATAGCCCACCAGCGGCACAACGCCAAACTGGCACTGCACCGAGGCCGGGTAGTGAGAAAGCTGCCGCATGGAGGGCGCAAGGAACCGGATGAACAATAGCAGCAGCGGCAGGGTGAACAGCAGCTCTGCCACCGGCTGCACCAGCGGGTGCTGCGGAAAGAACAGCGCTACCGCCAACGCCGCCCAGCGCCGCACCTGACAGCACAAGTAAGCTGTGAGCACCGCCACCAGCGGCCAGACCTTCTGCCCGCTGAGCAGCACCAGCACGACATACAGCGGCAGGTGGGTGATAAGCGGGTAAAGGTACTGGGCAGCCGTGGGGCTGGCACCAAAGTAGAAGATGCCCTGCAACGCCAGCAGCCCGGCGGTGCAGCCCGCCAGTGCCCAGCGCTTTTTTTCCGTCCAGCGGATGGGACAGAACGCCGCACTGAGCAGAATGCCGAAGATGCCCACCGCTGCGCCGTCCAGCAGCTCCAGCAGTGTCCCCGGGGCGGTCACAGGACGACCTTCTTTCCCGCAAAGGAGTACTCCAGATACTGGTCCCGCACGGCGGTAAAGCGCCCGTGGGGCAGCGGCACCTCGGCAAGGCTTTCCATGGTGATGCTTTTGGCGGTGATGTTCTGGATGTATTCCATATTGACCAGATAGGAACGGTGCGGGCGCAGAAAGCCCGGGTAATCTGCCAGCTGCCGTGCCAGCTCATCCATGCTGCCGCTGCTCTCGATGACGGTGCCGTCCAGCAGATGGAACACCAGCGTGCGCCCCTGCACCTCACAGTATTCCAGACTGTCCAGCGTAATACGGGTCACGCCGCTTTTGCAGCGCAGAATCAGGCTGTGCTGGGTGTGCTTGCGGCACTCAGCCAGCACGGCATCGGTAAGGCGAAAAAAGCTGTCCTTCCAGATGGGTTTGAGCTGATAGTAGTACGCACCTACCACATAGGACTGTACGGCAAATTCCGACGAAGAAGTGACAAAGATGATCTGCACCGCCGTGTCGTACCGGCGGATCTCCCGGGCGGCGTTGATGCCGTTGATGCCGGGCATGAGTACATCTAAAAACAGCACGTCAAAGCGCACCCCGGCCTCGATATCTGCCAGAAGCTCCATGGGCTTTGTATAAGGGAACAGCTCCAGCTGCACTCCCCGCAGGGTGCGGTACTGCTCCAGAAAATCCTGCATCTGATGCAGCAGCGCGGCATCGTCATCACAGAAAGCGATCCGGGTCATAGCAAAGAAATCCTTTCCGAACAAAAAAGTCTACCCCTTAACGATACCACATCCGCGCCGTTTCGTCACGTCTTTTTCGCAAATTTGCAAGCTTTTTACATCCCCGGCAGCTGCATTGCACCCCTATTCGGCAGAGTGTTCAACGGCGGGGCGGCCCCCTTGTGCAGAACGTCCAAAAATCGCGCTGAAGCTTGTATTTTGCCTGCGGAGCGTGTACAATAAGCACAGAATATGTTTGCGCAGAGCAGGAGAGCGTTAGACAGAGCAGATAGCTTTGTTTGGTGCGCTCTTTTTTGTTTTGCGCTCAAGCTTCAGAGCAAGGAGAGACGATCATGAGCCAGACCAAATACATCCTCTCATTGGATCAGGGCACTACCAGCAGCCGGGCGATCCTGTTTGACAACGAGCAGAACATCGTCTGCGTCCATCAGCGGGAATTTGAGCAGATCTACCCCCATCAGGGCTGGGTAGAGCACAACCCTATGGAGATCTGGTCCAGCCAGTACGGCGTGATGAACGAGGTCATCGCCCAGAGCGGCGTAGACCCCAAAGACATTGCGGGCATCGGCATCACCAACCAGCGCGAGACCACCATCCTGTGGGACAAGAGCACTGGACGCCCGGTGTATAATGCCATCGTCTGGCAGTGCCGCCGCACCGCTCCCCTTGTGGACGAGCTGCTCAAAACCCCCGGCATGGCAGACTATATCCGGGAAAACACCGGCCTTGTGCCGGACGCCTATTTCTCTGCCACTAAGATCAAGTGGATCTTGGACAACGTCCCCGGTGCGCGGGAAAAGGCCGAGGCCGGGGAACTTTTGTTCGGTACGGTGGATACATGGCTGGTCTGGAAGCTGACCGGCGGCAAGGTGCACGTCACCGACCGCACCAACGCCAGCCGCACCATGCTGTACAACATCCGCACGCTGGACTGGGACGACACCCTGCTCAAGGCACTGGACATTCCCCGCTGCATCCTGCCCAGCGTGAAGGACTCCAGCGAGGTGTACGGCTATACCAACATTCAGGGCGTGGATGTGCCGGTGGCCGGTATTGCAGGCGACCAGCAGGCCGCGCTGTTCGGGCAGGGCTGCTTTAAGCCCGGCGATGTAAAAAACACCTACGGCACCGGCTGCTTTTTGTTGATGAACACCGGCAACAAGATCTACCAGAGCAAGAACGGTCTGGTCACCACCATTGCCATCAGCCTTGACGGCGAGGTGGAGTATGCGCTGGAAGGCTCCGTCTTTGTGGGCGGCGCAGTCATCCAGTGGATCCGGGACGGGATGCACCTCATTCAAGACAGCTGCGATTCCGAGTACTATGCCCAGAAGGTGCCGGACAACGGCGGGGTGTACATCGTGCCTGCCTTTACCGGTCTGGGCGCACCTTATTGGGATATGTACGCCCGGGGTGCCATTCTGGGCATTACCCGCGGCACCACCCAGAACCACATCATCCGCGCGGCTGAGGAATCCATCGCTTACCAGAGCGCCGACCTGATGTGGGCCATGGAGAAGGACACCGACATCACCATCAGCACCCTGAAGGTGGACGGCGGTGCCAGCCGCGACCACTTCCTGATGCAGTTCCAGTCCGACATCCTGAACAAGGAGGTGCTGCGCCCCGCCATCCGGGAGACCACCGCCCTTGGCGCGGCATATCTGGCCGGCCTTGCCACCGGCGTATGGAAGAGCCGGGAGGAGATCAGCCACCTGTGGAGCTGCAACCAGCTGTTTGAGCCCAAAATGGACGCTGCCCAGCGGGAAAAGCTGGTCAAGGGCTGGCACAAGGCCGTGGGCCGCAGTCAGGACTGGGCCGAGCACGAGGCGTAAGGCAAGAAAGATTTTGACCGCATAACAGTATAATACCCCCGGCAGGCTGCCACCGCAATGGTGATAGCCTGCCGGGGGTTTGTTATGCCAGTATTTTATCCAGCTGGAATTGCAGGATGCTGTCCAGCCGCTCCAGCCGTTCCGGGTCGATGGATAGCACAGGGTGGCCGGTAAAGCGGAACGCCCGCAGCTTTTCCAGATCGGCACGGATGCTGTCGGTCAGAAGTCCGCGCGCCGTTGCAATAAAATCAGTGCCAAGCCGCGGAGAACAGTGCCGGATGCACCATTCCGTATTTTTCAGCTGGTCGTTGTCCAGATCAAACAGCAGGCTGCGGTTGTTATCAAAAACGGGTGCCATTTTTTGGACTTGCAGCGTGTCGTTCTCGAACAGGACACCAAAGTTTCCACTGTGCCGGTCGGTGTTCAGGATAAGCGCATCCAGAATGCACATCCGCCGGAAGGCGTCGCCGCTTCCAATGCCTTCAAAATAGTGCAGAAATCCGGCAATCGTCCGGTCTTTTGTCAGAACAGCGGCCTTGGCAAGGCCGTAGTGTTCGCTGGTGAAAAGGGCGCACTTGGAAATCAGCTCCCCGTGGTAGAAACCGAGGTCATAGACTGCCGCTCCCGGGCAAAGCAGGACTGCCAGCTGAGAAGCCAGATACTCCGACACCGGTTCCATGCCGAATACGCTGCCGGTCTTATACAGCTGAATGGTGTCCTTCTCCCGCACCCAGCATTTGGCGTACTGCCCGTCTGTACTGAACTCCGGGGAGGTGGACGAGAAGCTCGTGCTGGACACAGAACCGTCAAAAGCAGCCTGCGAAATCATCTCGTTGAAAGGGTTCTGATAAAGAGAAACGTCCCGCCATTGCAGGTCGGCATCTGCTGCCCTGACCCAGAAGGTATCGTTCAGTGACAGCGCATGGGTCACATTCAAATAGCCCTCCAGCGTATCGCAGCCGTATTCCTTCAGCAGCGCTGCAATGTGCGCCCGGTGCTTGGGCGCTTTGCGGCGCTCCAGAAAATCCGTCAGGTTCGTATAGCCGAAAGGCCGCTGCGCAGTGTACCAAAGATCTTCCTGTGCAGCGGTTTCCATGTACTCGTTCTGCTCGCAATGAAACGCAAGCCAGACGGTATCCTTGTTCAGCAGGAGATAGTGCATCACGAAGCTCCTTTCGGTCAAAAGATGTTGCTGTATCCCTATTATAGCATGGATATCCTTCTTGCCAAGGCGGTTTTTGGCACGGAAATTTTTTTGCAGCTGGCGGGAACTTCACCTCGGAAACTCTTGCTGGGGCGTGCGGAGCCCCAAACCCTGCAGGGAACGAGTACGGTAACCTGAAATCAATCAGTTTCTTTCAGCCTTTCGAACAGTTTGCGATCAATTTTATAAATTCCTTGATAAGGCTGTTCAAGATAGTACTTCCCCCTGTCCTCATACGCAAAGATAGTAATTGTTCCTTTCTCAAGCTGGAAGTCAATCTTGATATAACTTTCCACTTGTGGAAAGTCTTGAACGCTTTCCTTCTTAGTCGGTTCAGAACTGGAAATATCGGCGATTATTTCACTTATCCAAGTTTTGTCTGAATGACTTACTGTGTTTTCTTCAATGGTTACATCAATAGATGTGATCTTATCGGCTTGAGGCAGCGTAATGGGCGCTGCTTTTCTTCCACACGCAGCTAAAGTCAGTATACAGGTAAGACACAAAAACAAAGAAAGAAATTTTTTCATAGGTATTGTTACCTCCATAACTTCCAATTTACTGGGCTAAGCCGAGTATACCATACCCTGTTAAAAATAGCAAAAGGCAGGATGCCATCGCCATGATGATACCCTGCCTTTGCTTATTTTTGTTCTCGTCCTGTCACAACAAAAATCCCCAGACCGAATGGTCTGGGGATGTGGTGGAGCATTCTCCACAGCACTCGAACCTTTGTGCAGGCATCTCGTTGCTGCGTTCCGTGCGCTTCAAGCCAAGAAACGGAGGAACATCAGCGCGTTTCAACCCCTGCTCATGAGCCTTTTTGAGTTGATACTCATGCAGGGCAACTGCCTCCACAAAGAACTTATCTTTTTCCGAAGCGTGTGGATAGTCCACATGGAAACGCTTACAAACAACGTTAAGATGGTCGAGAAGCTCAATGGTATCGGTTGACATTTGCTTGACTTCAATATCCATAGCAAGACCACCTTTCAGAAGGATATGAAAACGCAGAGAGCAAGAACCGTCCCGTGGCCACAAATTTTCAATTCTTGAAAATGTTGTGCCCCTCCGGGACTGCACTTCTGCAACGCTCCCGCGTTTTTGAAGTGCTCTTGCTGGGGCGTGTCTGCCCCAGACCCTGCTGGTGAAAATTTTAGTCCCACCGATTTTCATCCGTCCATCTATATTCCGTTTGAGTCTCTTTATCGTTGCACATTGAATGGCATCCGTCTTTTCCCCATATTTGACAATGCTCATGTGTGAAATGATCTTCCTGATAGCGAAAATACTCATGGTGGATACAATCCATACAATAGGATGTCAGGCAGATATTGTCTTTATTATCATGTAAAACATCTGTTGCGTGCATAATTTTCCTTCTTTCTACTGTGATGATGTGGCTAATACGTTTTTGCTTATTTTGAGTGACAATCTTTCGTATGCTTCATAATGCAACACCCCATTACGATAATGGGAAGTACAGCTCTCAGCCCGAGGTCGCCCAAAAAAGTCACATTTGCATCAAGAACCAATCCTGCAAACCATGCAGCCAAAGTGAAAACTGTTGCCCAACCATATCCCATTATGACACGCCCTTTCATTACGATTCGTTTAGTATGCTCGCTGGTTTGAGTATATCATACCACCAGCCGAAAGAACACCCCTATATGTCAGAACTTTCCCTTTTTTCTGCGTACGTGCGTACCGGCCATGTACGGACGTACGCAGCGATTAGCCCGAAACGCACAACATGAGGAAAGGACAGAATCAAGTTATCAGATTGCGAACCTGATTCCAAAGCAAAAGGCAGGGCACCACCTCCATAGTGATACCCTGCCTTTACTTGCTCCTGTTTACCGTTCTACGTACTCCCTCCGCAGAACTTTCTGTAAACAAAAAACGTACCCGAACCCTTTCTCGTAAAGAATCGGGTTCGAGTACGAACTGTATGGTGGACGGTACAGGACTCGAACCTGTGACCTCCTGCACGTCAAGCAGATGCTCTACCAGCTGAGCTAACCGTCCATGTCATATCGACTTGGATAGTTTACCACAGCTTTTTGCAAAAAGCAAGACCTTTTATGCTTTTTATGCGTTCTTTTTTACTTTTCCGGCGAAAGTGCCCGGCGAATGATATCGTACAGCACCGGCTTCATGGCGTCGATGTTGTCCGGCTTGCCCTCCAGAATGCTGGAATAGCACACCGACATACACATACTGCCCAAGGCGGTGATGCGCTGGTAGACCTCCCGCTCACTACGTCCGGCCATTTCCGGGCTGGAAAGCACGATGGCCAGCAGCTTGTGCATCAGGGGCTCGGCTTCCCTGCTGGCTTCGATTTGGTCCAGCCCGGGCCAGACGAAGTTGCGCTCCAGAAACCGCAGCACCAGCACATCCTGCCGCAAAGCCTCGATGATATGGTCGATGACGAACACTACCTGCGCGGTAAAGTCGGGCAGCTCGGGGTGCTGCTCGACCGCAAGGCAGGCATCGCTCAGCAGCTGGTAGCTCACCCGCCCCAGCAGCGCCTGCATCACCGCGCCCTTATCCTGAAAATACAGATAAAACGTTCCCTTGCCCACCTTTGCCCGGCTGGTGATATCCTCCACACTGGTCTTGGCGGTGCCCCGCTCCAGAAACAGCTCGTAGGCTGCATCCAGCAGGGCGCGGCGCTTTTCCTGCTTCTTCCCTTCCACGGTGCTCATGCTATGGGTAGATTCCTCTTTTCTCTGAATTCAGACGCAGGTATGTGCTGCGTCCGGTCTGTGTACCTTAGTTTAGCCGTCCTTTGCCGTTTGTGCAAGCCCGGTTTGCTATACAATTTTTTGCAGGTGATAAAAAAACTGACTTTCAGTCACTTTTCCTGCTTGACACTCTGCCCGGGGTGGATATAATAGTGTTTGCCCGGAAGATGACCGACAGTCAGTTTTGCGGACATTCCCAATCAACTTTCTATTCTGGAGGGTTCTCATGAAAAAGATCGCACAAGGCATCGTGCGTCTGCGCAAGCTGATCTTAACAGTGGCCGTGCTGCTGTTGATCCCTTCCGCGATCGGCGCCATTGCCACCCGCATCAATTATGACATCCTCACCTACCTGCCGCAGGATCTGGACTCCATGATCGGCGAGGTAGCCCTTGAGGACGATTTCCATCTGGCCTCCACCGGTATGATCACGGTAGAGGGCCTGCCAACCAACGAACTCATCGCCATGAAAAAGGAGATAGAAGCCGTGCCCGGCGTCACCCAGACCTTCTGGCTCAGCGATGTGATCGACCCCAACATCCCCACCGCCATGCTGCCTGCCGATGTGCAGCAGTTCATGTTCGGCAAAAACGATTCCACCATGCTGATCGTCCGCTTCGACGCACCCAGCGCTAGCGACGAGACCATGGAAGCCGTCAAGCAGATCGAAAAGCTGCTGCGCAAGGACTGCTTCTTCGGCGGCATGAGCGTCATTCTGCAGGACACCAAGGCACTGGTCAATCAGGAAATGCCCCTGTACATCCTGATCGCCGTGGGCGCCAGCCTGCTGGTGCTGTTCCTCTCGCTGGAAAGCACCCTCACCCCGCTGCTGTTCATGCTGGGCCTGCTGTTCCCCATCGCGTACAACTTCGGCACCAACATCCTGCTGGGACAGATCAGCTACATCACCGAGGCGCTGGCCACCGTGCTGCAGCTGGGCGTTACAATGGACTTCTCTATCTTCCTGCTGCACCGCTATGAGGAAGAAAAGGAGCTGCGTTCCTCCAATGAGGAGGCCATGACCAGCGCTATCTGCAAGACCATGACCTCCATCTCCGCTTCCAGCCTGACCACCATTGCAGGCTTCCTTGCACTGTGCGCCATGCGTCTGACGCTGGGCCGCGATATCGGCCTTGTCATGGCAAAGGGCGTGGCACTGGGCGTCATCTGCACCGTGGTCATCCTGCCTTCCCTGATCCTTACCTTTGATAAGTGGGTGGAAAAATACAAGCACCGCACCGTCATCCCCCGGCTGACCAAGCTGAGCTACTTTGTTTCCAAGCATTCAGTGCCCATCGTGGTCGTCTTTATCCTCATCCTCATCCCCTTTGCCATTGCGCAGAACAAGACCAGCGTGTACTACACCCTGTTCGACTCCCTGCCCCAGGATTTGACCGGCATCGTGGGCACCAACAAGCTGGGCGAGGACTTCGGCATGACCACCAGCCACTTCATTCTGGTGCATGACGACCTGACCGCTACGCAGGTGTCCGACCTGTGCGATGAGCTGAAGGATGTGGATGGTATCACGCAGGTGGTAAGTCTGGACTCCATTACCGGCCCCGGCTTTGACACCGAGCTGCTGCCCGACAGCGTGATGGAGATCCTGCAGTCCGGCGGCTACAAGCTGATTTTGGCCAACAGCTCCTATAAGACCGGCACGGATGCCATCAACAGCCAGTTGGACAAGATGATCGGCCTGATCAAAAACGTAGACCCCGAGGGCGTCATCACCGGTGAAGGCGCTATGACCAAAGACCTGATCGAGGTTGCAGACGTGGACTTCAAGAACGTCAACGTCTGGTCTATCATGGCCGTTCTGGTCATCATCGCCATCTCCTTCAAGAGCATTTCCATTCCGGTGCTGCTGGTCGCCAGCATCGAAGCCGCAATTGCCATCAACATGGGCATCCCGTACTTTACCGGTACGCAGCTGCCCTTTATCGCCAGCATCGTTATCGGAACCATCCAGCTGGGCGCTACCGTGGACTACTCCATCCTGATGACCACCCGTTATCACGAGGAGCGCGCCTTTGGCCGCACCCCCAAGGAAGCTGCCCAGCAGTCGCTGGAGCATTGCAGCCAGTCTATCCTGACCAGCGGTCTGACCTTCTTTGCCGCTACGGTCGGCGTGGCTGCCATCAGTAAGATGGAGCTGCTGCGGAGCATCTGCCTGCTGATCTCCCGTGGCGCTCTAATCAGTATGCTGGTCATTCTGGTGGTGCTGCCCGCCGCCCTGATGCTGTGTGACTGGCTCATCCGCCACACCACCCTGAAATGGATGGTACCTGAATCTGCCAACGCCAAGAAGTCTGAAAAGGAGTAATGCGTTATGAAAAAATCGCTTCGTTTCGCCAGTGCGGCGCTGGCAGTTGCCCTTGCCGCCAGCTGTGCAGCCCCGGCTTTTGCCGCAGGCGGCAGCAGCTTTACCAAGTCTGAGACCGTGTACGCTGTGATGAACGCCGATGGCTCCATCCAGAGCACCACCGTCAGCGAGCATGTTTACAGCGCCTCCGGCCTGTCCAAGGTGACCGACCAGAGCACCCTGACCAACATCCAGAACACCGAGAGCAGCGCCGAGTTTACACAGGACGGCGAAAAGCTGGTGTGGAACACCGATGATACCGATGTGTATTATAAAGGTGACACCGACCGCGCCCTGCCCATTCAGGCGACCGTCACCTACGCGCTGGACGGTCAGGAAGCCGCGCTGGAAGATCTGATCGGCAAGAGCGGTCATCTGACCATGACCATCGCCCTGAAGAACAACGAGACCGGCACCGTGAAGGTGAACGGCACCGACCGCACCATCGTCACCCCGCTGGTCACCGCTGTGGGCGTGATCTTCGGACAGGATGCCACCAACGTGGTGGCTGCGCACGGTCTGGTGGAAAGCGCCGCCAAGAGCAATGTGGCTGCCTTTGTCACCCTGCCGGGCGTAAAGGACTCCCTGTCCGGTCTGCTGCCGGACGAGCTGGATACCATCGAGGACTATCTGCAGGACACCATCACGGTGGAAGCGGATGTCACCGAGCTGACCTGCCCGCAGGTGATGATGGCCTGCGCCACCAGCGCTGCGGCTCTGGGCACCGACAATGTGTTTGACCTGAGCAGCCTCAACGACCTGGCCGACGGCATCAACCAGCTGAACGACGCTATGAGCCAGCTGCTGGATGGCGCTTCTCAGCTGGAGGACGGTACCAGTCAGCTGGCCAGCGGTGTGCTGGCACTGCTGGACGGCGCCAACACCCTGAACAATGGTGCAGCCGCACTGGACGAGGGTCTGGGCCAGCTGACCAACGGTCTGGACACCCTGAGCTCCAACAACAGCGCCCTGAACAGCGGCGCACAGCAGGTGGCGGACGGCGTGCTGGCTTCTGCCAACAAGACCCTGAAAGAGGGCGGCCTGATCGACACTGACATGACTTGGGACAACTACGCCGCGGTCATCGACAACATTCTGACCATCAACGACAAGACGCTGGCTGCCGGCCGCCGCAAGATGGTGCGTACCATCTGGGAGCAGGCTCCCAGCTTCAAGGACAGCCAGCTGGATCTGGCGCTGTACCTTTCCGCTACCAAGACGAACCATGATCTGGAGGCTGCTCTGCATCTGATGCAGAACTACGACCCCTCCATGCTGTGCGGTCTGGTGCAGTTGCTGACCAGTCAGGAGGCTAAGGACACCGCCAAGGCAGAGCTGAAGTATCAGGTAGAGAACAGTCAGGATATCGCAGATGTGCGTGCCCTGAAGGACAGCCTTTCCAAGATCCAGCTCTTTGTTTCCAGCGTGGGTCAGTACACCGCCGGTGTGCAGACCGCCGCAGATGGTGCCCATTCTGCCAAGGACGGCAGCGCCCAGCTGGCCGCCGGTACCAAGACCCTGTACGATGGCGTGAACACCCTGAGCGATGGCGCAAGCCAGCTGAATGACGGCACCCACCAGCTGAACGATGGTCTGAACCAGTTCAACGAGGAGGGCATCTCCAAGCTGACCGGCGCACTGGATCAGGATCAGCTGCACGGCCTCAAGACCGTGCTGGACGAGATGACCGACCGGCTGGAAAGCTACACCAGCTTTGCCGGTGCACCCGAGGACGCCGAGAGCAGTGTGAAGTTCATCTACAAGACCGCCGAGACCGTGGCCGCTGCCGACAACGTTGTGGCTGAGACCGAGACGGTGAAGGAGGGCAACATCTTCACCCGCCTGTGGCAGCGCATCGTGGACCTGTTCAAGTTCTGATAATGCCAACATCCTTCCAGAATCGTATATAGATACACAAGAAGCGCCCCGCAGCCATTCGGCTGCGGGGCGCTCCTTGTATCTGCGGGAATATTTCCGTATGAAAGGCATAGAATAAAAAGAAAGCATCTTGATTGCATTCTGCTTTCATTTGTGATACAATCAAAGAAAGAAGGAGGTGCTGGATATGGCACAGATCAGTGTACGCGTGGATGATGCCGTGAAGCATGAAGCAGAACAGACCTTTGACGAGATCGGTCTGAGCATGAACACGGCTATAACGATCTTTCTCAAGGCCTGCGCCCGGGAAAAGCGCATTCCGTTCGAGCTGACCGCAGACCCCTTTTATTCCTCTGCCAATCAGCGTTATCTGGAAGGCATCATGCGGGATGTGCGCAGCGGCAAGGCGCATTTTGCCCCGCATGACCTTATCGAGGAAGCTTGATGCGGCTGCTGTGGGAGGATCGCGCATGGGAGGATTATCTTTATTGGCAGATGCAGGACAAAAAGACGCTGAAACGCATCAACGCGCTGATCAAGGATATCGCCCGCAACGCCTTTGACGGCATCGGCAAGCCGGAGCCGCTGCGCGGTACGCTCAGCGGCTGGTGGAGCCGCCGCATCGACGATGTGAACCGCATCGTTTACTACGAAGAAAACGGCATTGTGTTTATCGTTTCCTGCCGCGGACATTACGATGACACCTGACAGCAGCTGCTGTATCTAAAAAAGGACACCGGACAGCCCGCGGGCTGTTCGGTGTCCTTTTTTAAATAAACTTACTGATCCTTTTCCACCATCATCTTGCTGGCTTTATAGATATCGCCGCAGCCGAGGGTGATGACCAAATCGCCGGGCTGGGCGTTCTGCTTTACCCAGTCGGCGGCTTCCTGCAGGCTGTTCACCAGCACGGAGCCGGGAATCTGCGCTGCCAGCTTTGCGCTGGTAATGGTGGGGTCGTTGGGCTCGCGGCTGCCCATGATGGGGGTCAGCACCGTGATGTCCGGGATCTTGAGCACATCCACAAAGTCGTTGAACAGCATCTTGGTACGGCTGTATGTAAACGGCTGGTGGACGGCGATCAGACGCTTGTAGCCCATTTCTTTGGCGGTGTTCAAGGTGGCGCGCAGCTCGGTGGGGTGGTGAGCATAGTCATCAATGACCAGCGCACCGTTGCACTCGCCGTACACCTCAAAGCGGCGGCCTGCGCCCTTGAAGTTCAGGGCAGCCTCGGCGCACTGCTCGGCGCTCAGGCCCACAAAACGGCACACGGCACACATGGCCAGTGCGTTGTAGATGTTGTGGCGGCCGGGCACGGACAGGCGGATGCGGGTGGTGTCGGTGGTGTTCCACTCCTTCAGGTCAAACTCGAAGAAGCCGGGCTTATACTCATTGATGTTGACAGCGCGGTAGTCGCCGTGGTTGTCGATGGCAAAGGTGCGCACCCGGCGGTCCAGCGTGTACATGACATCCATGGTGTTCTTGTCGTCGGCGTTGGCAAAGATCATGAACTGGGTCATCAGGGCAAAGCGCTTGAAAGCGAACTTCAGCTCGCCCATGCTGCCGTAGTAGTCCAGATGATCGTTGTCGATGTTCAGCACCACGGACAGGTAAGGGGTCAGCTTCAGGAAGGTCTCGGCGAACTCGCAGGCCTCGATGACGATATCATCGCCCTTGCCGGCCTTGCCGTAGCCGTTGATGAGGGGCAGCTTGCCGCCGATGACGGCAGAGGGGTCGCGGCCTGCCAGCTCCAGCGCAGTGGTGATCATGGAGGTAGTGGTGGTCTTGCCGTGGGTGCCGGACACGCAGATGCTCTGCTTGTACAGGCGGCTCACATAGCCCAGCAGCACGCTGCGCTCCACGGTGGGGATGCCGTAGGAGGCAGCTGCGTTCAGTTCCACGTTATCCTTGGAGATGGCGGCAGAGTACACCACCATGTCCGCACCGACAACGTTATCCGCATTGTGGCCAAGGCTGACCTTCACGCCCATCTCCCGCTCGTAGCGGATGATGCTGCCGTCCAGCACATCGCTGCCGGACAGCTCGTAGCCCTTGGCGGCCAAAATCTGGATCAGCGGGTACATTCCGCTGCCGCCGCAGCCGATAAAATGGATCTTCTTTACATGGTCCAGCAGATGCTGGCTATAATCCGAGTACATGAACATAGTAAGGCTCTCCTCCAAATATTAACGGCTGCAGCGCAGACCGATTCCTTCCAAATATGGGGACACACTCTTATTATATAATTTTTGCAGCATAAAATAAACAGGTAAGGCCGAATTTTCGGAAAGAACCATAAAGTTTTAGTGAATTTTGTGATATGTGTACAACAAAATCCCGGTAGTATTACTTTGCCCGCCGCTGCAGGATCTCGTCCAGAATGGCATCGGCCACGTCTGCCTTGCTCATCAGAGGCAGCTCCCGGGTGCCGTCCGGGGTGATGAAGGTGACCACGTTGGTGTCCACCCCAAAGCCTGCACCGGCCACCTTGAGGTTGTTGGCCACCACCATGTCCAGATTCTTCTTGGCAAGCTTTGCGGAAGAGTTTTCCACAAGGTCCCGGGTCTCCATGGAAAACCCGCACAAAAACTGGTGGGTCTTGCGGGGGCCGATGGTGCCAAGGATGTCCTCGGTGCGCTCCACCGGGATGGAAAGGTCGCCTTCCTTCTTTTTGATCTTGTCGTCTGCCACAGTGGCGGGGCGGTAGTCCGCCACGGCAGCGGCCATGATAAGCACATCGGTGGTGTCAAAGCGGTCAGTCACCGCCTCGTACATCTGCCGGGCACTTGTCACCGGCACATCGGTGGTGAACTTGACCGGCGGCAGCGCGGTCTGCCCGTGGATCAGGGTCACCTCGGCGCCCCGCATGGCGGCGGCGCGGGCAAGGGCGTAGCCCATCTTGCCGGTGGAGTGGTTGGTCAGGTAGCGCACCGGGTCCAGCGCCTCCTGCGTGGGGCCGGCAGTCACTGCGATGCGCAGCCCTGCCAGATCCTTCGGGCGGGCAATGGCGTGCAGGATGTGCTCGATCAGCACTTCCTCCTTGGGCAGGCGTCCGCTGCCCACATCCTTGCAGGCCAGCACGCCGCTTTCCGAGGGGATGACAGTAAAGCCGTACCGTTCCAGCGTGGCAAGGTTATCCTGCGTGATGGGGTTTTCCAGCATGCCGGTGTTCATGGCGGGGGCTACCAGCTTCGGGCACTTTGCAGCCAGCACTACGGTGGTAAGCATATCGTCCGCAATGCCGTGCGCCATTTTGGCGATCACGTTGGCGGTGGCGGGGGCTACAAGGATCACATCTGCCTTTTTTGCCAGCGAGATGTGGGTGACCTCAAACTTGAAATCCCGGTCAAAGGTATCCACCATGCACTTGTGGCCGGTCAGGGTCTCAAAGGTGAGAGGGGTGATGAACTGGGTGGCGTTCTGGGTCATGATGACCTCCACATCTGCCCCCAATTTGCGCAGTGCACTGGCCACGTTGGCCATCTTATAGGCGGCAATGCCGCCGCTCACGCCCAGCAGGACGCACTTGCCGTTCAGATCCATGGTTCGTTTACCTCCCGGAAAAACAGTTCTTTTCCACATATCTTACCTTAGTATAATGCAAAACTTCCACCAGCACAACAAAATCTTTGCCGGGAACTTGTATCCTGCGCAAAAATGCGGTAAAATACGCTTGACAAAGAGCAAACCGGTTCTTTTCTTTTACTTTGAAAAGGAAAACAGAATTATGATCTTAGCCATTGATATAGGCAACACCACCGTCGCCCTTGGGGGCATCCGGGACGGACGTGTATGCTTTGTGGCGCGCATGGACACGGTGCGCACCCGCACGGCTGCGGAATATCGTGCCGAGATGGATAAAATTTTTGCGCACCGCCGCCACCCGGAGCGCCCCATGCGCTTTGAGGGTGCGGTGCTCACCAGCGTAGTGCCCCAGATCACCGGGGCACTGGCCGAGTGCGCCCGTCACTACACCGGCAAAAAGCCGGTCATCGTTTCGCCGGACATCCGCACCGGGCTGACCATGGGGGTGGACGAGCCCCGCGCCGTGGGCAAGGACAGGCTGGTGGATGCCGCCTACGCGGCGGCAAACTTTCCGCTGCCGATCGTCACGGTAGACCTTGGCACCGCCACCACCTTTAATGTGGTGGACAAAGACCGGGTGTTCCGGGGCGGTGTGATCTGCCCCGGCCTTTCCACCGGGCTGCGCGCACTGGGCGAGCGCTGCGCCCAGCTGCCGCAGGTGCATCTGGGCTCCCCGAAAAAAGCCATCGGCACCAATACCGAAAGCTGTATGCTGTCCGGCTCGGTGCTGGGCACCGCCGTGCTCATTGACGGCATGGTGCAGCGCATTGAGGAAGAGCTGGGCAGCCCGGCTACGCTGGTGGTCACCGGCGGGCTGGCAAAATACGTCACCCCGCTGTGCCGCCATCCCCTGACCTATGACCCGGAGCTGCTGATGAAGGGGCTGGCACTGCTGTACCAGCTGAACGCCCCGCAGGAGCACAGCCGCAGCCATGGCGGCGGCAGGCACTACGGTCAGCAGGGACGCCCCCGGGCAAAGCACCCGTACCCCAACCGCCGCACCCGCCGCGAGCCGGAGGCGCTGGTAGGCTGAGGGAACAAGAGGATAAGGGAGAGCATTATGAAACTGGGCATTCTTGGCACGGGTAAGATCGTGCAGGAATTTTTGCCATGGCTTGTGGAGCACACGCCGTTTACTGTGCAGGCGGTGTGCAGCACCCCGCGCTCGGCGGCAAAGGCCGCAGAGCTGTGCGCACAATATCAGATCCCGCAGCACACCACCAATTATTTTGAGCTTTTGCAGTGGGTGGATGTGGTCTACATCGCCGTGCCCAATTTGCAGCACGCCCGCTACGCCCGGGTGGCGCTGGAAGCGGGTAAGCACGTCATTGTGGAAAAGCCCATGGCGGTGACCGCCGCCGAGACCGAGGAACTGGCTGCGCTGGCACAGCGCAAGCGGCTGTTCCTCTTTGAGGCGATCACCACCCAGTACCAGCCCAACTACGCAAAGCTCCGGGAGCTGCTGCCCCGGGTGGGTACAGTGCGCATGGTACAGTGCAGCTTCAGCCAGTATTCCAGCCGGTACGACGCCTTTTGTGCCGGGCAGACCCCGCCGGTGTTCGACCCGCTGTGCGCGGGCGGCGCACTGATGGACTTGGGCGTGTACAACGTCAGCTACATCGTAGGTCTGTTCGGTGAGCCAAACAAGGCGGTGTATGCCGCCAACATGGAGCGCAACATCGACACCAGCGGTGTATTGATGATGGATTACAGCGGTTTCAAGGCGGTAAGCCTTGCCGCCAAGGACTGCGCTGCCCCTGCCCGCTGCATCATTCAGGGCACAAAGGGCTACATTCTGCAAAAATCCACCCCGAACTACTGCGGCGGCGTGACCTTCCACCCCAACGAGGGCAAGGAGGAGCACTACAACCTGAACGGGGACCGTCCCCGGCAGGCAGCAGAGTTCGAGGCCTTTTACCGCGCCATGACCACCGGAGACCAGGAGCTGTGCGCCCGCATGCTGGATACCAGCATCGCGGTGAGCCGGGTGCTCACGGTGGCGCGCCGCAGCGCCGGGGTGCGCTTCCCCGGTGACAGATTTTAACGCATTTTTCTCTGGAACACGCCCTGACAACTACGCGCTTCCAAAGATTTAAATATTCACCTAAAACCCGCACAGAGCGGGCAGGTTTGCGCCGTATCCGACAACAAAGGGCGGAACGGCAGCAGGAGGAAAACTGAATTATGAAGAATACCAATACGAAGACCTTGACTCGTGTGGCCCTGCTGGTGGCCATTGAACTGGTGATGAAGCTTGTCGGTCTGGGCAGTGTGCCCATGGGCCCGCTGTACATGAGCTTCCTCACCCTGCCCATCGCCGTGGGTGCCATCACCATGGGCCCCGCCGTGGGTGCCCTGCTGGGCGGCGTGTTCGGCGCTGTGAGCTTCTACGATGCCATCACCGGCGCCTCTGCCATGACCGGCGCACTGTTTCAGGTCAGCCCGCTGAACACCTTTATCCTGTGCGTGGGCATGCGTGTGCTCATGGGTCTGTGCTGCGGCCTGATCTTCAAGGGCCTGCAGAAGCTGGATAAGTCCCGCACCTGGAGCTACATCCTCAGCGCCATGACCGCACCCGCCCTGAACACCCTGTTCTTCATGGGCTACATCGTGCTGGCTTTCTACGGCTGCGACTATGTGCAGAATCTGGTGTCCGTCAAGGGCGCTGCCAACCCCTTCATGTTCGTTGTGCTGCTGGTTGGCGTGCAGGGCGTAGCCGAATTTCTGGTGTCCGGCATTCTGGGCGGCATCGTCGCCCGCGCCGTGGCAAAGTTCCTGAAGTAAGCCCGGCTGCGCACCATGTCAGGGCGGCGCATCCGTGTTTGGAATAGAAAAATGAATGCTCCTCCGGCAACCCGCCGGGGGAGTTTTTTGTTGGAAACGGCTCCAATATCCTCACTGTGAAAATGCAATGCCGGAGCGTCCGCAGACGCTCCGGCATTGCCCTATTCACAAAAATATCGTCCCGTCTGCCCTGTGGCCTTTACTTTTTCTCCCGCAGCTGTTCCAGATAGCCGTCGGCCTTGATAGCCTCCGGGGTGAAGGAGTTATTCTTCCACCAGCCCACAAGGGCGGCGGTCACGGTCAGGCCGGTGGTCACCAGCTGTTCCACGGTGGCACTCTCGATGGGCAGCACAGGCTTGCCACAGGCGCTCAGCACCTGATTGGTCAGTGCCAGCGCCAGCGCAGCCGTGCGCGCCAGCGTGGCGGCAGAAATTTTGCAATGGGTATCGTTCATAGGTTCAGTTCCTCTCTTTCTCTAAATCTGCGATGCGGTGGTTGGCCACCTTTATCTGTTCTTCTAGAATGGGTACGCGGCGGGCAAAGTTGTTATGCTCCCGCACCTCCCGGGTCAGTTCCTCCAGCTTGGTGTCGGTCACCGCCTGGCTTTTTCCGTTGGCGATCAGCACGCCGATCAGGGTCACTGCGCCTGCGATGATGGCTGAGATGATGCTTGTCATCGCGCTCACCCCCTCCACCGGGCTTTGTCTGCCCGGGTGTCCACGTGCACCCAGCCGGTGGCTCTGCCCGCCTTGACGGGGTAGCGTCCCACGCCGCCCCAGTCCGGCATCAGGCTTTCGGCGTAGGCGGCTACATCCTCCACGCTCACGCCCTCCACCCGGATGTCTGCCGCCCTGCCCAGCAGGTGCTGGCTGCTCTTGGCACCGCCCACGGCCGCGTTGTGCGCCGCCGTCCGGTAGCCGCTGGTAATGGTCACCGCCTTGCCGAAGTGCTCCCGGATGCACTGGAGCAGCAGCATCAGCGTCTCGTCCACCATAACGGCGTCGGTGCCATCTTTGCAGCGCAGCTCCCGCACCTTAAAGTCCGGTGCAAGGCGGCGGTTACCGTCTTTGGTAAGGCTGTATTGTTTGATTGCCATAATTCACATCCTTTCTTAACCGTTGTATTCCTTGATGTAGGCGCTATGGAGGATGGTGCCTGCGGGGCAGAAATTCAGGGTCGCACGGTTGCCCAGAATGATCGCGTCACAGGCGCTCTTGAAGGCCTTGAAGCCGGGGTACTTGTTCTCTGCGCCGCCATAGGCAGGCAGTGTCCAGGTGCACCAGTTGTCGCCGTTTGTATTTGCCTGCATCGCAAACTCACCGCCGCCGGAGGTGTTCAGCCGCAGCCGCAGATGCTGGTGCAGGGTATCGCTGCCCCACCACATATAGGTGTTTCCCAGTGAAGTGCCGCCGGCGTCTGTCGCCCAGCGCCATGCGCAGTCTGCTTCTGCCGTTTTTCCTTCCGCAATGCCATAGATCGAAGGCCACGCATAGCTGTACAGCTCGCTGCCGAAGGCGAGCACATTCGCAGTGCCCTTTGCCAGCGAAATAAAGCCCTTATTGCTCAGGCCATCTCCGTACAGGCTTGCAGGGAGCGTGAAGTCCATATAGATCTCGATGCCGTCCGGCATACCGCTTACCACGGGGATCTTCACGGCACTGTTTGCAGCCAGCGTCAGGCCGTCCCCGGTCAGATAGCCGCTTTCGGTGCCATTCACATTCACCAGAATGCTGTCGTCTTTGTTGGTCGCAAGGTTCTTTACGGTGGTCTTGTTGGCTGCGCTGCCGCCGGTAAAGTCCCAGTAACCATAGTAGGCTGCATAGGGGTTATCGCTCACCACAATGGTCACGCTCACGCTCCGCTCCACGCCGTTTTTCAGCGTGCCGGTCACGGTGACCGTGTCGTTGTTGCTGCCGCCCAGAATGGTCAGCTTTCCGTTTTCCAGCTTGGCCTTGGTACTGTCCGACACCTTCCATGTAACGCCCAGACCGCTGTTTGCGTTGGCGGGGATATAGCTGACGTTCAAGGTCAGGGTATCGCCCACGCTTGCCTTGCTGCCGGATAGCTTGGGCGTAAAGTCGGTGGCGGGAATAGCGCTCACGATGATCTCTCGGTACGCATGACTTGCCCAGTTGCACAGGGGATAGTGCTTTCCGCTCAGGCTCTCGCCATCTGCCGTTTTGGGGCGGTAGTCCACGGTGTTGCCCGCCGAGGAGGTCTCGTTGGTATCGTCTGCGTACAGGTACAGGCTGGTGTAGCGGTCGCTGTCGCGGATGTTGCCGATGCCGCGGTGCTCACGGTCGCCCACGGCGTTGCCCGCATACTTTACTGCCACCTTGCCATGCAGTTCCTGCCCGCAGGTCAGCACCACCCGGGTGTTCTGTATCTCGGCCTTTTCTACGGTCACGCCCACGCCGTCCACATAGACGGAGAAGCCGTAGTTGGGCTGCGCCTGCACCGTATAGGTATCTGCCACCAGCGGCGGCACCGGCACCTCGTAGTCGATGCAGACCTTGCTGCCCTCCACGGTGATGGCGCGGTCGATGACCGTCCGGTCTGCCATGCCCCACAGGAAGGTCTCGGCCAGCTGCTTGCCGATCATCTCGCCCTGCCAGCGGTAGCCGTTGGAGGTCATGTGGCCGCCATTGAAACGCTGACAGGGCATTGCGCTGCCCAGCAGGATCATGTCCTCGCACTCGGCTGCGGCCTCCTGCTGCGCCATGTTGATGCTGCTGGTGGCGTTGGTGATGAACGCACCGCCGGGCTGGTACACGAAGAACAGCGGCGGCTCGGTCTGGCCGTACTTGGCCATGATGTCGGCCTGCATATCCTTCTTCAGCTGGAGCAGGTACTGTTTGTATTCGGCCTTGTCGGTAGTGCCGTCTGTGCCGTTGGTAAAGCCCTGCCCGCTGTTGTGACCGTCGTAGTTGTACTCGCCCTGCATAAAGATGACAGCCACGCACTTCACGGTCTTGTTCTGTGCGGTGACAGCAGCCTTGGTGTTGTCCAGATAGTCCAGAAAGGCGTCCTTGTACAGATACTCGTAGCCATAGCTGGTGCAGCCCTTGGAGAGCCGCTCGATGGAACGTCCGCCCAGACCAGTGGAGTTTGCGATAAACTTCTGTCCCGCGTCCCGGTGTCTGCGGTACATGGTGGCGAAGTGGTTCACCGCTGCCACGATGGGGGATTCAAACCCCGCGTTCTTGCAGGGGGCAAGGCCGGTAGTGGTGGCAGCCTTGTACCAGTGCGCGCTGCTGCCCACCATGTACACACCGTCCAGCGCCGTATCGGTCAGTGCGATCTGGCTCTCGGTGCCGGAAGCCAGACTCTGGCCGTAGATGATGATCTGCGCATAGTCGCAGCCAGCCACGTCCGCATAGTTTACGCAGCCCATGCGGCTGGGCGTGTAGACAGGTGCTGCGGTCCCCGTACCCAGATCACCGGGGTCACCCTTGTCGCCTTTCGGGCCCTGCGGGCCTGCCGGGCCGGTGTCACCCTTGTCGCCTTTATCGCCCTTAACGCCTGTGGCTGCGGCTGCAATGCCTGCTTCCATGTGGTTCAGCTGGGCAGCCGTCAGGGTCTGTCCGTCCACAAAATTCTGTTTTTCGTAGCTCATTTGTTCCTCCCTAAGATCATTTTTCCGAGGACCGCCTGCCCCAGCACGGCAAAAACCGTGTCTGTCGGCTGATCTGGTTTTTCCGGCTGCGTAGTGCCCCATAATGCCGCCAAGCGGTCATAGGCGGCCATGGCCGCGTCATTGCCCGCCGCCAGAAGCCGCAGGATCGCCAGCAGCGACTGTTTTTCCGCGGTGGTAATGCCGCCTGTGCCCAGCAGCCCTACCAGCGCCTCCCACGCCGGGGTAGCCGGTGCAGGCATCGTGCCCTCTGCCGTGCCGCTGTTGGCGCATACCTTGCACCGCACATCGGCGCTTGTCACGGTGCGGCTGCCGTCCGTGCCCTCAAAGGTGATGCAGCCCGTGCCGGGCACTGCCGTCACCGCCGCCGGAACGGTCAGAAAGCCGCTTTCCACCAGTGTAGCCGCGCTGGCGCCGGGGGTGTGCCAGTGGGCGCACACGGTCAGCCCCTTCCACTCGCCCCGCTGCTCGATGCGCAGCCGGTAGTTGCCCCGGTTGCCCGCGTACCCCAGCAGCAGCTGCCCGCCGGGCACCGCTGCCGCACCGTTGCGCTCCAGCCGGATGGTCATCTCATTCATACCGCACCACCCTTACACATACTGATAGCCCTCTACGTTGAAGGGATACTTGTGATCGCCCGACGCGTCCGTGCTCGCAGCGTCCACGTTCAGCGTGCCGTCTGCCGCAAAGCTCATCCGCACGTGCGCTGCGCCGCTGCACTTCACGCCGCTGCTGAGGTCGTATTTCAGGCCGCCTACCATGG
>Ga0129312_1000332_pt1 | contig 43859 bp, 43 predicted proteins | sample O827metagenome_FD_94434 | JGI IMG/M metagenome (GOLD analysis project Ga0129312, IMG submission 94434) | Orangutan group fecal microbial communities from Wisconsin, USA - O827 metagenome | ecosystem: Host-associated > Mammals > Digestive system > Large intestine > Fecal | place: USA: Wisconsin... | reverse complement strand
GGTGCGCGACGAGCGGCTTTGAGGCCGTACTTCTTGCGTTCCTTCATACGAGGATCGCGAGTCAGGAAGCCAGCCTTCTTCAGGGCAGGACGCAGGTTCTCGTCGTACTGCAGCAGAGCGCGGGACAGGCCATGACGGATAGCGCCAGCCTGGCCGGAAATGCCGCCGCCGACAACGCGAACCACGATGTCGAACTTATCCTCAACGCCGGCCACAGCCAGAGGGCTGCGGACGATCAGCTTCAGGGTCTCCAGACCAAAGTACTCGTCGATGTCACGATCGTTGATGGTGATCTTGCCGGTGCCGTTGTAAACGCGAACGCGGGCAACGGAGCTCTTACGACGACCGGTGCCGTAGAAATAAGGTTTAGTCTCGTACATTTCTCATTGCCTCCCTATCAAAACTCAACAGTCTCAGGCTTCTGGGCAGCATTCTTGTGCTCCGCGCCCTTGTAGCAGTGCAGGCGGGTCATGGCCTTGGCGCCGATGGTGTTGGCGGGCACCATGCCCTTCACAGCCACATACATGGCCTTGTCGCTGTTCTCAGCCATCAGGGTCTTGTACTGGATCTCCTTCAGGCCGCCAATCCAGCCGGAATGAGTGCGATAATACTTCTTCTCCAGCTTCTTGCCGGTCAGAACAGCCTTATCGGTGTTGATGATGATCACATGGTCACCGCAATCCACATTGGGGGTGAAGGTAACCTTGTTCTTACCACGCAGCAGCACGGCAGCCTCAGCGGCCACACGGCCCAGGGGCTTGCCGGCAGCGTCGATCAGGAACCACTTGCGCTCGACTTCAGCGGGCTTCATGAGAGTAGTGCTCATAATCTATTTCCTCCTAAAAAGAATCGGGTCATAGAGAATTTCGCGTCACTTCCGTGGCGCAAGTAGGATTATACCGCATTCGCTTCGCCGCGTCAAGAACTTTTTTCAATTATTTTGCATGGCGCTCTTCATGCTCTCGTTTTCTTTGATTTTCTCTTGTTTTCTCGTGATTACTCACATCCTATTTTTACTTTTTGTTTTTTCACCTCGGCACAAAAAGGTGGAGTGCCCCCCTTTTCCTGCATTTTCTCCTGTGATATAATAAGGTTGTTCTGCGGCTTACCGCATTGCGGGCGGCTCTTGCCTGCTGTTCTCATGGTCAGGCACATTCTACTACGGTTATTATTTACATTATAAATAAAGCAGTGCCCCCTTTCCCGGGGCGCTTCAGGCAAAGCAAAAATCGAAGGGAGTGTCGGCTACACCCATGCAGCGGCTTGAAGGTTTAATGCGGAAGGCCATTCAGGATTACGAAATGATCGCTCCGGGCGACAAGGTCTGCGTGGGCGTTTCCGGCGGAAAAGACAGTGTGGCGCTGACCATCGGGCTGGCGCACCTGCGCCGCTATCTGGGCATCCCCTTTGAGGTTTATGCGGTCACGCTTGACCCGCAATTTGGCGGCGAACCAGTGGACTACTCCCCTCTGGAGGAGCTGTTCCGACAGCATGAAGTCCCCTATCATGTCCAGCGCACGGATATTGGCCGCATTGTATTCGATTTTCGCAAAGAGCCTCATCCCTGTTCCCTCTGCGCCAAGCTGCGCCGCGGAATGCTTCACTCCGCAGCGCTGGAGCTTGGCTGCAACAAGGTGGCCCTGGGGCACCATCTGGACGATGCCATTGAGACCTTCTACATGAACCTCTGGCAGGAAGGCCGCATTGGCTGTTTCTCCCCGGTTACCACCCTGTCTCGCCGGGAGCTGACGCTGATCCGCCCCATGCTTCTGGCCACCGAAAGCGATGTGGTGCGCGCAGTCTCCAACGCCGGGCTGCCCATCGTCAAAAGCCGCTGCCCGGCCGATGGTGCCACTCTGCGCCAAAGCACCAAGGATTTTGTGCACACGATGGTGCACAAGGACCCGGCCTTTCGCCAAAAAATGTTGGGAGCCATGCAGGATTCCGGAATCGACGGCTGGGCTCCCCTCCACACCGGGCGGCAGCGGCAAACCGGCATTCCCACGCATTCCAAAGGAGAACTCTTATGACCGACTTTTCATTTGAACCCCATTGCTGGGTCGAAGTGGATCTGGACGCACTGCGTCATAACTTCCGCACCATTCGTTCACGGTTAGGCGGTACCCCCATCTGTGCCGTCATCAAGGCCGACGCTTACGGTCACGGTGACCGGGTCATTGCCCGCACGCTGGCCGAAGAGGGTGTAAAATGGTTCGCGGTCTCCTGCCTGGCTGAGGCCCTTCACCTGCGCCGGGGCGGTGTGCAGCAGCCCATCCTGGTGCTTGGTATGACCCAGCCCAACCAGGCCGCCATTCTGGCCCACGAAAAGGTCACCCAGGCGGTATTCAGCCTGGAATACGCCCAGGCGCTGGCCGCGGCGGCCCGTCGGGCCGGTGTGACCGTGGAGGGGCACTTAAAAGCCGACACCGGCATGGGGCGCATCGGGTTTGATCTGCGTGCCGATTTTGAGGGTGGTGTGCATGGCCTGTGCGCCTGTTGCAATCTGCCCGGGCTGGAGATCACCGGAATGTTCCAGCATTTCGCCGCGGCGGATTCTTACGAGCCGGACGACATTGCCTTTACCAACCACCAGCACGATCTGTTCTGCCGTGCTGTGGAGCAGGTCCGGCAGGTTCACCCCCTCGCCACGGTTCATTGCTGCAACTCTGCCGGGCTGATGCTTCACCCGGATTGGGGCATGGATCTGGTGCGGGCCGGCATCATCCTGTATGGTGAAGACCCCAGCGGCGAGGTTCGCTTCCCGGAGCTGACGCCGGTTATGCAGCTGAAAACCGTGGTCAGCCATGTAAAGGAGCTGCTGCCCGGCGAGTCGGTCAGCTACGGCCGTACCTTCACCGCCAAAAGCCCTATGCGGGTGGCGACCCTCTGCTGCGGCTACGCCGACGGATACCCCCGGCTGCTTTCAGGCAAGGGGATGGTCTCCATCCATGGGCAGAGCGCACCGGTTCTGGGGCGCGTCTGTATGGACCAGATGATGGTGGATGTGAGCCACATTCCGGATGTACACATCGGCGATGAAGTCATCGTTCTGGGCCAGGGCGGAGCCGACACCATGTTTACCGCCGCCGAAAAAATCGGCACCATCTCTTACGAACTGATGTGCGGCATCTCGCGCCGGGTACCCCGCATTTATCTGGAGCAGGGCGAGCCTGCCGGGCTGTGCGATTATCTGGTTACCACCTGAAGCGACATCTGAATAGACTGCCTCGGCGGGCAAATAGGCCCCGGGCGACAGGAGGAAATAACACTTGGCACGCGACAACATCCGAAATTTCTGCATCATTGCTCACATTGACCACGGCAAATCCACCCTGGCCGATCGCATCCTGGAGAAAACCCACTCCGTGGACGAGCGTCTGATGGAAGATCAGCTGCTGGACAACATGGATCTGGAACGGGAGCGCGGCATTACCATTAAGGCCCGTGCCGTTACCCTGAATTATGACGCAAAAGACGGCAAAACTTATGAGCTGAATCTGATCGATACCCCGGGCCATGTGGACTTTGGTTACGAAGTCAGCCGCAGCCTGGCCGCCTGTGAAGGCGCCGTGCTGGTGGTGGACGCCAGCCAGGGTGTGGAAGCCCAGACGCTGGCCAACGCCTATCTGGCCGTGGAGCACAACCTGGAAATCGTTCCCATCCTGAACAAAATCGATCTGCCCAGTGCGGAGCCGGATCGGGTCGCACAGGAAGTGGAGGACGTAATCGGTCTGCCCTGTCTGGACGCCCCGCGCGTCTCCGCCAAAATGGGCATCGGCATTGAGGACGTTCTGGAGCGGGTGGTTCAGGACATTCCCGCCCCTGTGGGCGATGAGAACGCGCCCCTCAAGGCTCTGATCTTCGACAGTGTGTACGACAGTTACAAGGGCGTTATCGTTTATATCCGCGTGTTCGAGGGCACCGTCAAGCCCGGCGATACCGTGCGCATGATGGCCACCGGGGCCGAGTTTACGCTGGTGGAAGTGGGCCACATGGGCGCAACGGCCCTCACCCCCTGCCCCCAGTTGAGTGCCGGTGAGGTGGGCTACCTCACCGCCAGCATCAAGAATGTCCGTGAAACCCGCGTGGGCGATACCGTCACGCTGGCCGCCAACCCCACCGCCGAACCTATGCCCGGCTACCGGAAAGCAACGCCCATGGTGTTCTGCGGCATTTACACCGTAGACGGTGCCAAATACCCCGATTTGAAGGACGCCCTGGAGAAATTGCAGCTGAACGATGCCTCCCTGAGCTTCGAGCCGGAAACCAGTGTGGCTCTGGGCTTTGGCTTCCGCTGCGGCTTTTTGGGCCTGCTGCATCTGGAAATCATCACCGAGCGTCTGGAACGCGAGTTCGATCTGGATCTGATCACCACGGCCCCCAGCGTAGAATACCGCATTACGCTGGCCGACGGCACGGTGGAAACCATCGAAAACCCCACCAACTACCCCGATCCCGGCAGCATTGTCAAGCAGGAAGAGCCGTTTGTAGACGCGCACCTGTATACTCCCTCGGAGTATGTGGGCGCTCTGATGGATCTCTGCCAGAGCCGCCGCGGCGTTATGATCAACATGAATTATCTGGATGACACCCGGGTGGACCTGCACTACGAGCTGCCTTTGGGCGAAATCGTGTACGACTTCTTCGATGCCATCAAGAGCCGCAGCCGCGGTTATGCCAGCTACGATTATGAAATGAAGGGCTTCAAAGAGTCCAAGCTGGTCAAACTGGACATCCTGTTGAACGGCGAAATGGTGGATGCGCTGTCCATGATCGTTCATGCCGACATGGCCTATGCCAAGGGCCGCCGCCTGGCGGAGCGCCTGAAGGAGAACATTCCCCGCCAGATGTTCGAGATTCCCATTCAGGCAGCCATTGGCGGCAAGGTGATCGCCCGCGAAACGGTCAAAGCCATGCGCAAGGATGTGCTGGCCAAGTGCTATGGAGGTGACATCAGCCGTAAAAAGAAGCTGCTGGAAAAACAGAAGGAAGGCAAAAAGAAGATGCGCCAGCTGGGCAGCGTGCAGCTTCCCAGCGAGGCCTTCACCGCCGTACTCAAATTGGGCGACGACGACTGATCGGTTCCCTTCCCTTTTATCCGATTCTTATGCATTCAAAGCAACCCCGGCGAAATGCTGCTGCATTCGCCGGGGTTGTTTTTTGTCTGCCGTTTCCCGCAGAAGATTTAAATCATCCTGCCTTTTGGCGTTTTTTCGTTGCTTCTTGTTCGCTATTTTGGTATACTAATTTTGGACAGATGCAAGGACCTTCACACCAAGCACTCAGAATCAGGAGAACGATTATGGTTTTTTCCATTGGCATTATATCGGCAAAATCGTCTCTTTCCCATATTCAGTCGTCCCTTTCGTCCCGTGACAGCGCCACCTATCAGCTTCACTACTTCCCATACAGCTCCGTGGACGAGGTCCCGCAAATTTACAAAGAGCACGAACATGACTGCGATGGCTTCGTGTTCAGCGGGTCGGGCTATCCCTCACCAACGCCGAGCGTTTGCTGGAGGTCAGCCGCAACCAGCTGAATCTGCGCGTCACCCGGAACGATCTTTCGCTCTACCTGAACACCACGCCCCGCACAGCCAACCGCATTCTCAACCGGTTGACCGAGCTGGGGGCCGCCGTGGCGGTGGGCACCGAACAGGGCAATTCGGCCGGCCGCCCCATCAGCACCTACCGGCTGGAGCTGCAAAAGCTGCTTACCCCGGAAACCTGAACTTCGCCAAGAACTTTATCTTTTTCGCGGCTCTTAACGAGTCTTTCCATTCATGTTTGTAATGGAAAGGCCCGTTTTTTCTGCATTCGGGTTGATCGCCTGCCAGTTCAGCGGCCCGGCCTTTCCCCATTCCCCGTTCACACGGGGATAGGCATACCCGCCTCCCGGAAGTTCCGTCTGCCCGTTCTGGTTCCAATAACAGTAGTGCGTTCGCTCCGGGTTCTGTTTCTCCAATGCCGCCTGCCGCTCCTGCTGCACACGTTTTTTCTGATTCATCCCTGCATTCCTCCTGTTGTGGGCTTCTGCTTTTTATGCAAAAAAGCAGGGAGACAAGCTCTTGCCTGTCTCCCTGCTTAGAATGCCCGCAAACGGACAAATTATACTGTTTTCCGACTGCTTTTTCAGTGAATGAATGCGTTGTGAATGGCCGCCACTGCACGGTCAGCGTCCTTCTTCTCAATGATGACGCTGATCTTGATCTCACTGGTGGAGATCATGTGGATGTTGATGTTGCTCTCGTACAGAGCCTCAAACATACGAGAGGCCACGCCGGAATGGCTCTGCATACCGGCGCCCACAATGGACACCTTTGCAAAATCGGTGCGCAGCTTCACATCGCCGCCGCCATAGCGGGCCTTGTTCTCTTCCAGAACGGAAATGGCCGTTTCGGCATCGCCCAGAGGCACCGTAAAGGTCAGGTCCTTGGTGTTGTCGCGGCCGCCGGCCTGCAGAATGATGTCAACGTTGATCTTCTTCTGGGCCAGAATTCCGAACACCTTGAACGACATACCCGGCACATCGGGCACATCCATAATGGTAATCACGGCCACGTCGGTATCCTTGGCCACACCCTTGATCAGCATTCCTTCCATATCCTTTGCAACCTCCTTCACAACGGTACCCGGTACGGGGTTCAACGAGGAAAGCACTTCCAGCTCAACCCCGTACTTCTTGGCAAGTTCCACACTGCGGTTGTTCAGCACCTGAGCGCCCAGGCTGGCCAGCTCCAGCATTTCGTCAAAGCTGATCTCCTCCAGCTTTTTCGCATTGGGCACCTTGCGGGGATCGGCGGTGTACACGCCCTCCACATCGGTGAAAATCTGGCAGCGATCGGCATGCAGCGCGGCAGCAATGGCCACTGCACTGGTATCCGAGCCGCCGCGGCCCAGGGTCGTGATGTCGTCCATCTTGTTCAGGCCCTGGAAGCCGGCCACCACCACCACGCGGTTGCGGTTCAGCTCGTTTTCAATGCGCTCGGTGTCCAGGCGCTGAATGCGGGCCTTGGTGTAGGACTGATCCGTGCGGAAGCCCGCCTGCCAGCCCGTCAGGCTGATGGCCGAAGTGCCCATGCTCTGCAGCGCCATGGTCAGCAGCGCAATGCTGATCTCCTCACCGGCTGCCAGCAGCATATCCATCTCGCGGCCCGAAGGGTCGTGGGTGATCTCTGCCGCTTTGGCCAGCAGGTCATCGGTGGTGTCGCCCTGGGCGGACACCACCACCACCACATCGTTGCCCGCATTGTGGGTGTTGCTTACAATGCGCGCCACGTTGAAAATACGGTCACGATCGGCAACCGATGAGCCGCCGAACTTTTGTACGATCAACGCCATATTCTTCTCCTCCTCTGTCATGCAGCCGCCGTTTCGGCTCTGCCTTTATTCCACCACTGCGCCGGTGTTGTCTGCCAGCAGACGGCGCAGAGAAAAAGCGATCATTTTGTCATCCTGGGTCATGGCTTCCTCTGCCTGCGCAAAGAAATCCTCATTGTCCCGATGAACCACAGCCATAATGGTAGGGCCTGCACCGGAGATATACACCGCATAGGCGCCCAGCTCATGGGCCAGCTCAAAAATCTCCTCGCCGCCCGGAATCAGCGGCAGGCGGTACTGCTGGTGCAGTTTGTCTTTGGTAGCCACCCGCAGCAGCTCATACTCACCATCGCAGAACGCCGCCGTGGCCAGCGCGGCGCGGGACAGGTTGTACACTGCGTCCTTGTGGCTCACCTGGGCAGGCAGCGCGGCGCGGGCCTTCTCCGTCAGCAGCTTAAAGTTGGGAATAAATGCCGCAAACGCCAGATCGTCGCTGATGTTCTTTTTAACGCTGTACACCTGGCCCTCGTCGTAGGCGCTGGTTACAAAGCCGCCCAGCATGGCCGGGGCCACGTTGTCGGGGTGGCCCTCAATGGCGGTGGCCATGGTGAGCATCTGGCGATGAGTCAGCCGGTTGCCCAGCATGGCATTGGCGCCCAGAATGCCCGCCACAATGCAGGCGGAGCTGGAGCCCAGGCCCCGTGCCATGGGAATGGCATTGGTCTGGGTGATCTTCAGCCCGGGCAGCTTCTCATCCAGCTGATCAAACACGGCCTTCACCGAGCGGTACACCAAGTTGGATTGGCCCGTAGGCACGATGGTGCCATCGCAGCTGGAAATCTCCAGCCGGTCGCTCTCCTCAAAGGTGACGGTGTTGTACATGGACACCGCCAGGCCCAGCGAATCAAAACCTGCACCCACATTGGCGCTGGTGGCCGGCACTTTTACAAAAATTTTCATGAGGTTACCCCTCCAGGCGGCGCAGAACCAGTTCCAGATGGCCGCCAAGCGCTTCCAGCTTCCGGCCAATCCCCTCTACGACTGCATCGCAGGTGTCATCGGCCAGGTAAGCCACCATATCGTCCTGCTCAAACACAACCTTGCCTTCGCCGCACAGTGCCGCCAGAACGGGAGCCGCCACACCCTTGCTTCGCACATAATATGCGGCATGGCTGTTGTCGGTGAACAGGCCGTCCTCCGGGGCAGCGGCCCGCCAGAACAGGCTGTCGTGAATCTTCACGCCGTTTTTCAGGGCGTCGATCACATCGGCTACCACGGCACTGGCGGTGGGCAGCTTGCCTGCGCCCTTGCCATAGAACACCACATCGCCCAGCATATCGCCCTTTACCAGAACGGCATTGAACACATCGTCCACGCCGGCCAGCTGATTGGACATGGGCACCAGCATGGGGGCCACGCTGGCCGAAATGGTGCCGTCCTCTTCCCGGTGCGAACGGGCGATCAGCTTAATGGCGCAATCCAGCTGCGCCGCCGCCTTCACGTCCTCCACCAGAATGTCCCGGATGCCGTGCGTCGGCACGTTCTGGGGATAGATGTGATGGCCGTAAGCCAGACTGGACAGGATGCAGATCTTGCGGCAAGCATCCCGGCCGTCCACATCGTCCGAGGGGTCTTTGGTCTCGGCATAGCCCAGCTGCTGGGCGATCTTCAGCGCCTCGGCAAAGCCCATATTCTCGCGCGCCATCTTGGTGAGCATAAAGTTGGTGGTGCCGTTCACAATGCCCTCGATCTCGCTGATCACGTTGGCAGCCAGGCACTGGTGCATGGGCGTGATGATGGGGGTGCCGCCGCCCACGCTGGCCTCAAACAGGAAGGCCACGCCGTGCTCTTTGGCCAGCGCCAGCAGCTCAGCGCCATAGGTGGCCACCATTTCCTTGTTGCTGGTGGCCACACTGCGGCCGCTTTCCAGGCAGGCCTTCACATAGGGATAGGCAAAGCGGGTGCCGCCGATGGTCTCCACCACCACTTTGATCTCCGGGTCGTTCAGGATCACATCAATATTGTTCACGAACAGATCCGCATCCGGCGTGCCGGAAAAATCCCGCACGTCCAGAATGTATTTCACCTCCACCGGCTCGCCGGCACGGCGGCTGATGGCGGCGGCATTCCGCCGAATGACCTCCAGCACACCGCTGCCTACGGTGCCAAAGCCCATGATTGCAATCTTTGCCATTTTGCTCTCTCCTTACACCTTGATATTCCGCCCTCTCACAATCCGCGGTGCACTTCCACCACCGTGCGCTGACGCACCAGGCGGCTCATCATTTCTTCCACACTCATCTGCATGGTGCCGGTACGAACCGAAACGGCCACTTGAGCTGCCCCGTTTTCGGGGGTGGCCTGGTTGATGGTCACAATGCTGGCCCCGGCCGCGGAAATTCCCGCCAAAAGCGCCTGCAGTGCACCGGTTTCATCCAGTAGGGTGGCCATTACGGTGATGACCTCCCGGCTGTTTTCCGAATCGAAAATACAGTCTTTATACTTATAGAATGCACTGCGGGAAATTCCGGCCTGGCGGGTCGCCGCAGAGATATTCCGCGCCGCGCCGTTGGCCAGCAGTTCTTTTGCTTTCAGCACTTTCAGAAACACTTCCGGCAATACCGCCGCATCCACCATAAGAAAACGCCGTTCCATGGCCTTGTTCACCTCCTGAACACAAATGTACTCTTTTCACGCAACAAGGTTACTATACCACTTTGCCACAAAAGAGTACAGCCTTTGCCCGCAATCTTTTTCATTTTTGGGATTCTGAACATTTTCGCGCAGGAAATCGGGCAAACTCGTCACCGAAATGCACAAAGGCCCTGTGCGCCGTTCAGAGACGCACAGGGCCTTTTTTTAGGTTCTGTTTTTAGCTAAGGCACATTTCCAGGGTTTGTGTGTTTGTGCCGGATTCAACCCTTGGTTTTTGTCAGCCGTGGGCAGTACACTGTGCCGGCATATTGTCCTGAGTGTAGTAGCCGGTGGCCGAGGGGCAGGCCGGGCCAGCCAGGTCGCCGGTCACAGTGCAGTAAGCCGCCCGCACCACATTTTCGCTGTACGGGAAGCTCTTCGGCTCCAGATCGCCCTGCACCATCTCCATGTAGCTCTTCCACACCTTTTTCAGGATAGTGGAAGCGCTGCTGCTCACCTTGGTCATGTCATACGGCGTGTCATAGCCGCACCACAGGCTGGTGACGTAATAGGGGGTCAGGCCCACGAAGGTATAGTCCTTGTTGTCGGTGGTAGTGCCGGTTTTACCAACCGCTTCCATGCCGCCGGCCGAGGGGGTCAGGCCGCTGGCCGTACCGCCCACAAACACGCCGCGCAGCAGGCGGTTCATAATGGTGGCCGTCTCTTTGGTCAGGGCCTCGGTGGTGGTGATCTCACCGGTTTTGTCGATGTAGATCTCGCCCACGTCATTGGTCACTTCGCTGTACAGATACGGCGTGGTGTACTTGCCCTCATTGAAGATCTGGTACGCCGCGCACAGTTCCAGCGGCGTAACACCCACCGTCTGGCCGCCCAGTACAATGGGGCTGTAATCGGCATCGCTGGGCTGCAGGCTGTCCACGTGCAGGGTATCGTGCACAAAATTGTACATATTGTCAGTGCCCACATAGCTGCCCACCCAGACGGCTGTGGTATTGTACGAATTCGCCAGACCAGTTGCCACCGTTACCGAGCTTGCATCAATGGTGCCGTACCGGGTGCCGTGGTTATACTGGCGATCAAAGTTGGAGGGCCAGTCACGCCATGCCTCGGTAATGCCATAGGCGGCGGCTGGCGGGTTGTTCACATTCCAGCCCTGACGGCGGAAGTAAGTCTCGTTGGGGACTTTTTCGTCCTCAGCCGTGTAGAAGGGTGCATCGGGAATCAGGCTGGAGAAATTGATGGCCTGATTTTCCAGAGCCAGGCAATAGGCCGCAATGGGCTTTGCGCTGGATCCCGTCTGCCGAGGCGAATCAATGGCGCGGTTCAGAACCAGATCCGCCGTCTTTTCGCCAATGCCGCCGCCCACCGCCAGCACGCGGCCGCTGTAATCCATCGTGACTGCGGCAGCCTGAATGCGCACTCGCACCATGGGGGTACCGTTGGAGTCGGTTTTGCGGCTGCCGTCCTCATTGTAGAGCGGCTCGCCCTCGCCCGAGGCCACCTCATCCTCCGCCACTTCCCGCCAGCAGGCCGGGAAGTACTGATCGTCGGCATTCAGCATCATGGTCTCCATCTGGCTCTGCAGGTAGGGGTCCACCGCGGCATAAATGCGCAGGCCGCCATTGTAAATGGTGTTCAGCGCCTGCTCTTCGCCGCAGTCCTCCTTGGCCATGATGTCCTTTTTCAGCTGGTTCAGAATGGCGTCCGTGTAGTAGGAGTTCACGGAAGAAGTCTTTTCACCGCTGTCGCTGGTAGAATCCGCCAGGGTCAGCGGGGTGTCCACAGCCTCCTGGTATTCTTCTTGCGTGATCTTGCCCTGATCCAGCATCAGCTTCAGCACATAGTTGCGGCGGGCCAGATGCTGCTCCGGATTGGCAATGGGGCTGTAAGACTGAGGGCTGCGGATGATGGCCGCAATGGAAGCACACTCCGGCAGGCTGAGTTCCTCCACCGGCTTGTTGAAATACTCATTTGCGCCTGCCTCAACACCGGCAATGGTGCCCGTCAGGCTGATGGTATTCAGGTAGGCTTCCAGAATGGTGTCCTTTGAATAGCGGTTGTCCACACCCAACGCACGGAAAATCTCCCGCAGCTTTCGGGTAACGCCATCGCTGCCGTCGGTTCCGTTGTCGCCGGTAATGTTCTTGATGAGCTGCTGTTCCAGCGTGGAAGCACCCTGCAGCGAGCTGTACAGCGACAGTTTGCCGCCGGTCAGCTTGGTAAGCACCAGGTTCAGGGTCACGCTGGCGGTGCGCTTGAAGTTTACGCCGGGCTCGGTGTAAAAGTCCTTGTCCTCCAGGCAGATGACCGCCCACTTCATATCATCGGGAATCTGATCCAGATTGACCCAGATGCGATGGTTGGTGCGGCTCAGCTGGGCATATTCTTCCCACTCACCGGTATCATGGTTTTGCGCATAAATGATGCTGGTCTTAGCCAGTTCCAGGTTGTCCAGGTTCAGCAGGTCGCCGTCCGAAGCAGTGGCATCCACCACATACAGGCTGACGAGCACCGCACCCACCGAGCCAACCATGACCATCAAACAAAGGCATACCACGCAAAAGCGCCAGAACACCCCCCATGCGCTCCGTTTTTTCTTCTTTCGGCCCGGGGTCGCGCCCTCCTGAGGCTGGGTGCGGCTGGGCTGCGGCTGCGCGCCGGGTTGGCGGCGGCCGGGTTCCCTCGTTGCGATGAGAATCGCCTCCTTATCAAGGTTTGCCAAACGGCCGGGCGGCCTTTGACAAAAAACGTCATTCTTTCATACGGCGTCACAACGGCCGGATCGGAAAAATTCCCCGCCTGCATTGTGTCGCTTAGAAACATATTATATCACAGCTGCCGGCTAAAAGTACAGCACCGCTCTGTGAAAGTTGTATCGCCCCGAAAAATACGCCCATACTATAATAAAAATTGCCGGTCAGGAGGCGTATGTTATGAGCAGGCTCTGGTTTCGGGTCTTATGCGGGTTGTGCGGGCTGGCGTTGGCCATCAGCCTTTTGTGGGCCTTTTCCGGCAATCCCCAAAAAGCTGCCCCTTCCCCGGCGTATACGCTGCGCGACGAAGGCGGGCGGGTCGCTGTTTACGCAGGCACCCAATCTGCCCCCAGCGCGCCTCTTCAGATCTGCGACATCTACACACGCCTTCTGCCGGAAAATGACCTGCTGCATTTACAGGCAGGCATTCCGGTTTACAGCGATGCCCAGCTGGAAGCCCTTTTGGAAGATCTTGGCCTGTGATTCTGCCTATCAGCGCACCGGCAGGATCTCAATCCAATACCCATCTGGGTCGCTGATGAAGTACACGCCCATGCCCGGGTTTTCATAGCAGACGCAGTTCATCGCCCGGTGTTTTTCTAGGGCCGCGTCAAAATCATCCACAACGAATGCCAGGTGAATTTCATTGTCGCCCAGATTATATGGAGTCGTGCGGTCTTTCAGCCAGGTCAGTTCCAGCTTGTGCTGGGTCGTTTCGTCCCCCAAAAACACCAGCGTAAAGTCCTGTTTTTCCTTGCGGCGCACTTCCACAAGGCCCAGGGCTTCCTTATAAAAGGCCAGGCTCTTTTCCAGGTTCAATACGTTCAGATTGTTATGGGCAAAGGTAAATTTCATTGTTTACGCTCCTCTCTGGACTGTATCGGTTTCAGCGGCCCGCTCTGCAAATGCATCCCGGCCGCTCGGATCGGTGCCGCCCCGCACACACAGGGGCAGCTGCTTTCATGCTTATTATACCCGGACTATGGCACAGGCGCAAGGTTTATACCCACGCACCGCTTTGGTTGCTTTTGGCGGGCAGATATGCTATAAATGAAGGGGTTCTTATTGATTCGCACGGTGCGCTTCCTTTATTATAAAGGTAATAAGTGCCCCTTTGCTTCAGCATTTTTGAAACTTTATGGATAAAATTCATTGAAATCGGGAGGTTTCCCATGGATCTGTTCGCCTATCCTCTGGACACCGGAACCATTTTGCAGAAAAAGCGCAGCTTGAAGCGCCAGCTGCTGCAAACGCCGGGCCTTGTACCCAAAAAGGTGGCACTGCTCAGCGGCAGCACCATCGGGGAAGTGAAAAACATTCTGGAAGTCTTTTTGCTGGCCAACGGCATTCAGCCCACCTTCTGGGAGGGCGGTTATGGCCTGTTTTACGAAAACCTGATGTTTGACGATGGCAGCCTGGCCGCCTTCGCCCCAGATGTGATCTACATTCACACCAGCCAGCGCAACATCAAAAACTGGCCCTGCCAGAGCGACAGCGACGCCGACGTGCAGGCCAAGCTGGATGCAGAATTTGCCCGCTTTGAGGCGGCCGCCAAGGCGGGCCTGGGGTTCGGCTGCCCTGTGGTGCTGAATAACTTTGACCTTCCCGTTTACCGGGTGATGGGGAACCGGGAGGCCAGTGACCCCCGCGGCAAGGTAAACTTTGTGCGCAGCCTGAATTCCCGGCTGGCTCAGCTGGCCGCTGCCACCCCCAACCTGTACTTAAATGACCTGGCCTGGCTGCAGTCCTGCCATGGCATGGATGCATTCAGCGACCAGACCGCCTGGTACGCCTACAAATACTGCTGTTCCATCGACTGCATCCCCTATCTGGCTCAGAGCGTAGCCAACATTATTAAAAGCTTGTTCGGCCGCAATAAGAAGGCCCTTGCGCTGGATCTGGACAACACCCTGTGGGGCGGCATCATCGGCGATGACGGCCCCGAAGGCATCGTGATGGGCAGCGAAACCCCCGCCGGCATGGCGTACAGCGAATTCCAGCAGTACCTGAAAGAACTGGGCCAATTGGGCATTCTGTTGAATGTGGACAGCAAAAACGAGATGGCCAATGCCGAAGCCGGATTTGCCCGGGCCGACAGCGTCCTGAAAAAAGAGGATTTTGTCTGCTTCAAGGCCAACTGGGAGCCCAAACATCTGAACCTGGCCGCCATGGCCAAGGAGATCAACATCCTGCCGGAGAGCTTCGTGTTTGTGGATGACAATCCCGCCGAGCGGGAAATCGTCCGGCGGGAACTTCCCGGCGTGGCAGTGCCGGAAATGACCGCCCCGGAAGAATATCTGACCACGCTGGACCGGTCGGGTTATTTTGAGGTGACCACCCTGTCGGAGGACGACAAAAAGCGGGCCGGTATGTACAAGCAGAACGCCCAGCGCACTGCGCTGGAGCAGAGCTTCGGCAGCTACGAGGATTATCTGAAGAGTCTTGACATGGTGGGCGAATTTGGTGCCTTTGACGCCCCGCACGCGGAGCGCATCACCCAACTCATCAACAAGACCAACCAGTTCAACCTGACCACTCGCCGCTATTCCGCCGCCCAGGTGGAGAGCCTGCTCGACAACCCGGACTACATCACCCTGTATGGCCGCCTCATCGACAAATTTGGCGACAACGGCCTGGTTACGGCCCTCATCGGCCAGGTGCAAGGCGACACGCTGGACATTGAGCTGTGGATCATGAGTTGCCGCACCTTCAAGCGCCAGCTGGAGCAGGCCATGTTTGACCGCCTGGTCGAAGCCTGTGCCGCCCGGGGCATCCGCCGCATTGTGGGCCATTACTATCCCACAGCGAAGAACTTGCTTGTGCGTGATTTTTATGCTACAATCGGGTTTGAACTGGTGTCGGAAGCCGAGGACGGCAGCCGTACCTTTGTTTACGAGAACGTCAGCGGTCATCAGCCCCTGTGCACCGTTATGGAGATTCGCCGGGTCTGACGCCGCTTCGCAGCCGCCCTTTCCCCTTCTGGTCGGCACGGGCCGCTGCCTTTTGAAACGACAAGCAGAATAGGAGCAACACAATGGACAAGCAGAGCATTTTTGACGCCGTACAGCAGATCTTCCGGGACAACTTTGACGACGAAGAGCTGGTCATCACTCCGGAGACCTGTGCCGACGACATTGAGGACTGGGACAGCCTGGAGCAGATCAACCTGCTGACCGCTATGGAAAAGAAGTTCGGCCTGAAATTCAAGCTGGAAGACGTGCGCGGTCTGGAGAATGTGGGCGACCTGCTGGCCCTCATCGAACGGATGACTGCCTGAGCACATCCCCCTGTATTTCTGGCATTTCGCCGCCGACCACCCGCCCGGAAGAACGGTCAACGGTCTCTTCCATTCGGCGCGGCTCGGCGGCATTTCTTTTCATTCGCTGTCTTCCGCGTCTGTTTTCACAGGCGCTCAAACGGGAAGGAGTTTTCCATGAACCATTATCGCCTGGCGGACCTGACCCCCGGTGTGACCGAATCGTTCACCGTCACCATCACCGAAGAAATGATGGCCCAGTTCTACGCCATCACCGGCGACAATAGCCCCATTCACATGGATGCGGACTACGCCGCCGGGCGCGGCTATCCGGGTAGAGTGGTGTATGGGATGCTGGGAGCCAGCTTTCTTTCCACCTTGGCCGGGGTTTATCTCCCCGGCGAGCACTGCCTGCTGCACGGTGTGGACCTGAAGTTCGCCAAGCCGATCTTCATTGGTGATACCCTCACCGTCACCGGCGTGGTGGATGAGGTGAATGACACCTTCCGGGAGATCACCATCAAGGCTTCCATCGTCAATCAGGACGGCAAAAAGGTTACCCGTGCGGTCATTCGCGCCGGAGTAGCACAGTAAGCAGTTTGTGTGCAGCGGGAAGGTTTCCCCTGTGCTTGCTTGTTTGAAAGGAGTGACACCATGGCAAACGTTTATCTCATCACCGGCGCCTCCAGTGATGTGGGTACCGCCCTCATCCAGCGCATTCTGCAGGAGGGCGACACGGTTATCGCCCAGGGTTCCGGCGATCTGGCGCAGCTTGCGCCCCTGTGCAAGGCCCATCCCGGCCAGATCCATACCTACGACGTGGACCTGACGGACGGTCAGGCGCTGGACCTGTTTTTGAAGGACGTGCAGGCCAATTACCCCACGCCTACCCATCTGGTTCACCTGCCGGCGCTTCGCATGATCAACACAAAGTTCAAAAAGTTTGACGAAGAACGGTTTGAGCTGGACCTCTCCGTTCAGGTGCGCAGCGCCATCCGCATCTGCAAAACCTTCCTGCCCGCCATGGCCAAAGCCAAGCGCGGCCGGGTTCTGTTCATGCTCACCAGCTATCAGATCGGCGTACCGCCCAAGAATGCCACGGCTTACGTTATGGTAAAAAGCATGCTGGGCGGCTTTGCCCGCAGCCTTGCCATTGAGTATGCCCAGTACGGCATTACCGTGAACTGCGTGGCCCCCAGCATGATGGAGACCAAGTTTCTGGCCGACACCAGCGACCTGATCGTGCAGGCCGCGGCCGAGGCCAACCCCATGGGCCGCAATGCGCAGGTGAGCGATGTAGTGCCCGCCATGGCCTTTTTGCTGAGCGACGAGGCCGGTTTCATCACCGGCGCCGTTCTGCCCATTACGGGAGGCAGCGTGATTCCATGAGCAAAGAAACTCCTGTGCTTCGGCTGGCCCGCCCCGATGAGGGCAAGCGGGTCATCGACTTTGTGAACCAATACTTTGACTACAAGCTTCCCCACATCAACCTTCCGGAGTATTTCGACTATTACTTTCGCGGGGAAGAAGGGCTGCAGTTTGCCCTTGCTGAGCTGAACGGCGAACTGGTTGCCGCCGCCGGTTATCTTCACACCAACCGGCAGCCCGCCAGCGGCATCTGGGTCTCCGTCTGGATCGCCGCCCCCGGCCACAATGGTGTGGGCCTGGAATTGATGAACGCCTTGCCTGACCTTACCGGTGCATCGTTTGTTTCCTGCAACAACATCCGTCCCAAAACCATGGCCTTCTACCGGTTTCTGGGCTGGACTGCGGACCGTGTCCCCCACTATTATCGGCTGGCCCGCCGGGGAAACTATCGGCTGGCCCACGTGGAAAATCCGGAGTTCTTGCCGGTGAACGGCGATCTCACGCTGGACGGCGTGCATTCCGTGACCCGGCTGGAGGGATTGGGGCTGCCCCCCTCTTCCCACCTTCCCCACAAAGACCTGTGGTACCTGGCCCATCGGTATTTCGATTTCCCGCACCAGAACTACCAGGTATGGAGTGCCAGCGAAAACGGGCGCCTGCTGGCTTATCTGGTCACCCGGGCCGTTGGGCCGGAGCAGGGTTGCCCGGTGCCGGTTCTGCGCATCGTGGATTTCATCGGCGAGGACGCCGTTCTGCCCCGCCTCGGCAAGGCCATTGACCAGTTGATGCAGCAGATGGGCGCCGAATACGCCGACTGTTACTGCTGGGGCATTCCTGCCGAAATGTTCCGCGCCGCCGGATTCTGTGAGCGACAGGAAGGCGACGGGGCCGTCATTCCCAACTATCTGACCCCGCCGGTCGATGACAACACGGAATACTATTTCTTCACCAGCCAGCCTGAGAACTTCACGCTTTTCAAGGCAGACGGCGATCAGGATCGGCCCAATCTGAAAGTTGAGTAATTTTGCGTCGTTTGCTTCATTTCAACCCCCTTTAACCTTTAAACGATAACTCCATAAAACACAAAAACACAGCCTCGGCGACTTTCTTTTTTACGAAAGCCAGCTGAGGCTGTGTTCGTTTATTCTCTCAAATTGGGAATGTGGTCTTTATGGTTTTCCTGAGGCACCTTGCAAACTGCGCGTTGCCTTTGCTCAGAACTCTTTTTGGGCATAAATTTTGCAGCTGAGCCGGTAACTGCCCCACAGTGCAGCAGCCACCAGAACCACTCCGCCAATGCCGCCCAGCACAGCCGCATACCCGGCAGGGATGGAATCCAGCCGTTCCGTCAGCGTGCGCGCCATGGCTGCCGTGGGCACCAGCTTCGCCAACAGGTAAAACCCGCCAAACAGGGCCAACCACATCACAATCATCAGGTTGCGGGCCTTCTCCACGCCCTTTTTAAAGGCAATCGGAAGCAATACGGCCATGGTCAGCAGGGCAAATCCACAACAGACAATTCCCGAGAGGAGATAATCTCCCACCCAGTCCACCGTATGCGGCTTCACCAAACAGTGCAGCACGCCTGTCACCAGGCACCACACCAGCCCGATTCCGCTGCTGAGTACCGCAAACAGGTACTTTGCCCCCACCTGTGCCTGCACCTGTACCGGAAGCGTCCGGGCATAACGGGACCATTGGCATTTATCGTCCATGGCAATGCTGCTCAGCGAATAATACGCCAGCAGAAGCGGCATCATCAGTGCCAGATACGGCATATCGGTGGTAATTGCCAAAAACGGATAGACCACCCCTAAGAGCAGCACAATGCGTTTCAGCATATCCCACAGGCAGTACCAGTCCTTCAGCAGCATTCCGGTCATTTGCTCTCCCTCCCTGCATAAAACTGCATGATCTCATCCATACTAGCCCGGTCGCACACAGCCCCGGGCAGCAGGGTGCGTACCTGATTCGGCTGTTTCACCAGCGTTTCACAGCCAAAGGCATTTTGCCTTGTGTGAATCTTCCACGCCTCCGGCAGCTGCTCCAGTTCCGCCCGGCCGCACCGCAGAATGCCATACTGTTCCGCCAGCACGTCCTTGTCCTCCTGGAATAGCAGGCGGCTGGTATTCCCGACGCGATGCAGATAAGCCACCTGATCCGCCACCTTTTCCAGGTCGGCCGTGATATGGCTGCTCATAAGAATGCCGTTGCGTTCATCCTGAATGAAATCCAGAAAAAGGTCCAGCATTTCGCCCCGCACCACCGGGTCCAGCCCGCTGGTCGCCTCGTCCAGAATCAACAGCCGCGGCCGGTGCGCCAGCGCCGTTGCCAGGCTCAGCTTCATGCGCATACCCCGGCTGAACTCCTTCAGCGGCTGCTTTTCCGAAAGTTCAAAGCGATGGCAATACTCCCGGAACAGCAAGCCATCCCAATTGGAATACACCCGGGCCATCACTTTGTCGATCTGCTCCGCACACATCGTCTCATAGAAATAGGCATCCTCAAACACGACCCCCACCTGGGCCAGCGCCTCCGGGTCGCCGGGCGCCTTACCCAGCAGCCGGGCGCTTCCCTGCGTGGGATGTACCATTCCCAACAGGGCTTTCAGGGTGGTGGTTTTGCCCGCGCCGTTTTCGCCGATGAGCCCCACAATGGTGCCGGCGGGAACCGTCAGGTTCACCCCTTCCAACGAAAAGTCCTCATACCGTTTGCACAGCCCGGTCGTCTCAATCAGGTTTTCCATGGTTCAGTTCTCCTCGTACAACAGTGTCAGAATCTCCTGTACCTCGTCCCGGCTCACACCGCCCTTGCGGGCCGCCTCCACCGCCTGGCCAAGCAAATCCTCCACCTGTTTCAGGGCTTGTTCCCGATACAGTTCCGGATTGCGGGGGGCCACAAAACTGCCCTTTCCGGGCATCGTGTGAATGAATCCTTCCTTCTCCAGGTCGTCGTAGGCCCGCTTGGTGGTGATCACGCTGATGCGCAGCTCTTTGGCCAGCAGCCGAATGCTGGGCAGGGCCTCGCCCGTTTTCAGCTCGCCGGAAAGGATCTTTTCCTTGATCTGGCCGGTGATCTGGGCGTAAATCGGGCTTTGGCTGGCGTTGCTGATGTAGATCTCCATCTGTTTCGCCTTTCTCGTTTATACTGTTTATGTTCAATATGAACAGTATAAACACAATATACATGCTTGTCAAGCCCTGCACCGTATTTCTTTGCCGCAAAGCGCCCTGCCCAAGCGCTTTCTTCCTCTCCCCTTTACATTTTATAGAAAACGGCGCATTGCCTTTTTTCTCTAAAATCTTTAGAAATATCGTCACCGGCCGCTGCCCCAATGTTTCCCAACTCGCTCTGATTTCGGAATTCTTTATTGTGTAAAAGTCATACTTTTTGTGCAAACCTATCAAAAGGATTCGACAGCTTTGTAAAATCCGCCAAAAAGGCCGGTAAAATTAAACGCTCTCTGTTATTTTGACCAAAAATGATTTTTGCCCTTCAAATCCTGTTGATTTTTGCCCCTCATGGCTTTAAACTTAGAAACAGAGACAGAAACCGTATGTGCAATGGTGCGCCCCTCGGCGCGTTAAGGGAGGGTATTTCTGTGCGGCAATTGCGAGTTGAAAACCAAAGCCGGTATTCAGTCCGCCGCAGTGTACCCTTTTGCGTGTGCGGTCGTTTTCTGCACATTCTGCGTCATTTTTACTACGAAGGCCCTGGTGCATCCTGATGGATGTGCCATAGCCTTTTTCTTTTGCCAAAGGAAAGGAGACTCACGGATGGAAACTCGTAAAAAGATTGCTGTTATCATGGGCAGCGACAGTGACTGGCCGGTGGTCAAAGCCGCCTGTGCCGAACTGAAAAAGCTGGACATTCCCTATGAGGCCCACATTCTCAGCGCGCACCGCACCCCGGCCGAGGCCGCTGCGTTTGCCAAGGCCGCCCGCGCCAACGGCTTCGGCGCCATCATCTGCGCCGCCGGCATGGCCGCCCATCTGGCCGGTGCATTTGCAGCCAACACCACCCTGCCCGTCATCGGCATTCCCATGAAGGGCGGCGCGATGGACGGAATGGACGCCCTGCTTGCCACCGTGCAGATGCCCAGCGGCATTCCCGTGGCCACCGTGGCCCTGAATGGTGCCAAGAATGCGGCTGTGCTGGCCGCCCAGATGCTGGCCATTGAGGATTCGGAGCTGGCTGCCCGTCTGGATGCCGCCCGCGCGGAGATGGCCCAGCAGATCGCCAAAAAGGAAGCAGCTCTTCAGGAAGAGCTGGCAAGCCTGTAACCCTTCTATTTTGTATCAAAGCCGCAGGCCGGGGCGTTCGCCCCGCCCGCTTTGAGAATAGATCCCGCCTTTGAGGCGGGCAAAACGCCCGAAGCCCGGGGCGGTACATTTGTACCGCCCATGAAACGACTGCGTAAAGGAGTATGAGTATCATGGAAAAGCGTGAACAGCTGTACGAAGGCAAGGCCAAGAAGGTTTTCGCCACCGACGACCCCACCATCGTTCTGGTGGATTACAAGGACGATGCCACCGCCGGTGATGGCGCCAAGAAGGGCACCATTCGCGGCAAGGGCGTTGTGAACAACAAGCTCACTAACAACCTGATGAAGATGCTGGCTCAGCATGGCATTCCCACCCACTTTGTGGAAGAGATCAGTGACCGTGAGACCCTGGTGAAGAAGGTGCAGATCGTTCCTCTGGAGGTCATCGTGCGCAACGTGGCCGCCGGCAGCTTCTCCAAGCGCCTGGGCGTGAAAGAAGGCACTCCCCTGAAGTGCCCCACCCTGGAGTTCAGCTACAAGAACGACGATTATCATGATCCCCTCATCAACCACTACCATGCCCTGGCTCTGGGCCTGGCCACCCAGGATGAGATCGACACCATCAGCAAGTACGCCTTCCAGATCAACGAGATCCTGAGCAAGTACCTGCTGCAGTTCAATATCCGCCTGATTGACTTCAAGCTGGAGTTCGGCCGTCTGCCGGACGGCACCATCGTGCTGGCCGATGAGATCAGCCCCGATACCTGCCGCTTCTGGGACGCCACCACCGGCGCTCACCTGGATAAGGACCTGTTCCGCCGCGATCTGGGCGGTGAGGAAGAGGCTTATCAGGAAGTGATGAAGCGCCTGCTGGGCTGATTCCAGGCAAATGTCTCGCCGAAGTCGGCATAATCGGACGGTTTTCCAGCCGAAAATACGCCCGCAGTGCCGCCTTCGGCTTTGCCTGTTTTTTACAGGTTCTTCTGTTTTGCGTTTTTCTTCCCTTCGTTTGCACAAAAGAATTGAAAAGGAGAATGTATGGACCAAATCAATCACGGCCTGCATGAAGAGTGCGGCGTATTCGGCATCTATGACCATTCCGGCGAAACCGACATGGCCAGCGCCGTTTACTATGCGCTGTATGCCTTGCAGCACCGCGGGCAGGAAAGCTGCGGCATTGCCATCAATGTGGACGGTGTGATCACAGGCTATCGGGATCTTGGCCTGGTAAACGAAGTGTTTACCCCTCAGGTGATGGACAACCTGCCCAAAGGCGGCAAAATGGCGGTGGGCCATGTGCGCTACGCCACCAGCGGCCAGCGGGTACGGGCCAATGCACAGCCCATGGTGGTGCGCCACTGCAAGGGCACCATTGCCCTGTGCCACAACGGCAACCTGACCAACGCCCCCGCCCTTCGCCGTCAGCTGGAGATGAACGGAGCCATCTTCCACGGCTCTTCCGACACGGAGGTCATCAGCTACGTCATTACCCGCAACCGGCTGACCCAGCCCAGCATTGAGGACGCCATCAGCGCCACCATGAACGAGATCGAGGGCGCATACAGCCTGGTCATCATGAGCCCCACCAAGCTCATCGCCGCCCGGGACCCCCATGGTTTCCGGCCCCTGTGCGTGGGCAAGCTGGACGATGGCTATGTGTTCGCCAGCGAGAGCTGCGCGCTGGATGCGGTGGGTGCAAAGCTCATCCGCGACCTGCTGCCCGGTGAGATCATGATCGCCGATCGGGACGGCCTGCGCAGCATCACCACCCATTGCGGCACCGCGCCGCACACCATCTGCGTATTCGAGTACATCTACTTTGCCCGGCCGGACAGTGTCATCGAAGGCTCTTCCGTTCACATGGCCCGCAAGCAGGCCGGCCGTTTCCTCGCGCAGGAGCATCCCGTGGAAGCCGATGTGGTCATCGGCGCGCCCGATTCCGGCCTGGATGCCGCACTGGGCTATTCCGAAGAGAGCGGCATTCCCTACGGCATGGGCTTCATCAAGAACAAATACATCGGCCGCACCTTTATTCAGGGCAGCCAGAAGCAGCGTGAGGGCAGCGTGCGCATCAAGCTGAACGCCATCGAGTCCACCGTCCGCGGCAAGCGGGTGGTTCTGGTGGACGACAGCGTGGTGCGCGGCACCACCAGCGCCCGCACCATCAAGTTGCTGCGGGATGCCGGTGCCGCAGAGGTGCATTACCGCATCTCCGCCCCGCCGTTCACCCATCCCTGCTACTTCGGCACTGATGTGCCCGACCGCAAGTATCTGCTGGCGGTCGGCCGCACCATTGAAGAGATCACCCGCATCGTGGGCGCCGACAGCGTGGGCTACCTGAGCGTGGAGCATGTGCAGCAGCTGGCCCAGAACAGCCACTGCGGATTCTGCACCGGCTGTTTCACCGGCCATTATCCGGTGCCCGAGCCCACCGAAACCATGGACGATACCTTCAATCAGCCCTTGAGTCTGAGCAAGAAGAACAAATCCCTGTAACAGAAGGAGTGCAACATGGAAAAGAGTTTTTCTGAGAGCTACAAAGCAGCCGGTGTGGACATTACCGCCGGTTACCGTGCCGTTGAACTGATGAAGCAGCACGTGGCCCGCACCACCATCCCCGGCTGCATCGGCGGCCTGGGCGGCTTCGGCGGCCTGTTCGAGCTGGACTGCACCGATATGCCCCACCCTGTGCTGATCTCCGGCACCGACGGCGTGGGCACCAAGCTGAAGATCGCGTTTTTGATGGACAAGCACGACACCGTGGGCATTGACTGCGTTGCCATGTGCGTGAACGACGTGGTGTGCGCCGGTGCCAAGCCCCTGGTGTTCCTGGATTACATCGCCTGCGGCAAGAACGTTCCCGAGCGCATTGCCGATCTGGTAAAGGGCGTGGCTGAGGGCTGTGTGCAGGCTGGCTGTGCTCTGGTGGGCGGTGAGACCGCTGAGATGCCCGGTTTCTACCCGGAGGATGAGTACGATCTGGCCGGCTTTACCGTGGGCGCCGTGGATAAGAGCAAGATCCTGAGCAACGAGAGCATGAAGCCCGGTGACGTGATCATCGCTCTCCCCTCCTCCGGTGTGCACTCCAACGGTTTCTCTCTGGTTCGCCGCGTGTTTGACCTGGAGAACCACCCCGAGGTGCTGAAGGAGTATCATGAGGAGCTGGGCTGCACGCTGGGCGAGGCTCTGCTGGCCCCCACCCGCATCTACGTCAAGCAGGCGCTGGCCGTTATGGAAAAGGTTCAGGTAAAGGGCGTCAGCCACATCACCGGCGGCGGCTTCTACGAAAACATTCCCCGCAGCCTGAAGAAGGGCTGCTGCGCCCGCATTAAGAAGAGCGACGTGCGCATTCCCGCCCTGTTCGATCTGCTGCAGAAAACTGGCAACATTCCCGAGCGGGATATGTTCAACACCTTCAACATGGGCGTCGGCATGATTCTCACCGTAGCCGCCGAGGATGCCCAGACTGCTCTGGACATTCTGAAGGCTCAGGGCGAGGACGCTTACATTCTGGGTGAGATCGCCGAGGGCGAAGGGGTGGAACTGTGCTGAACATCGCGGTTTTGGTCTCCGGCGGCGGCACGAACCTGCAGGCCATTCTGGATGCGGAAGCCCGGGGTGAAATCCCCGGCGGCAAGGTCACGCTGGTTGTAGCCTCCAAGCCCGGCGTGTTCGCACTGGAGCGCGCCAAAAATGCCGGAGTCCCCGGCATTGTGGTGCGTCGGAAGGACTATGAAAGCTCGGGAGATTTTGATGCAGCCCTCCTGAAAGAGCTGCATGACCATCAGATCGACCTGGTGGTGCTGGCCGGCTTTCTGTCCGTGCTGGGGCCTTCGGTCATTGCAGCCTACCCCATGCGCATTCTGAACATCCATCCCAGCCTCATTCCCAGCTTCTGCGGCCCTGGCTATTACGGGCTGCGGGTGCATGAGGAAGCCCTGAAGCGGGGTGTGAAGGTCACCGGCGCCACGGTTCATTTCGTCAACGAAGAGTGCGACGGCGGGCCCATCCTGCTGCAAAAGGCCGTGGAGGTTCTGCCCGGCGATACCCCTGAAGTTCTGCAAAAGCGTGTGATGGAGCAGGCAGAGTGGAAGCTGCTGCCCCGTGCCATCGCCATGGTATGCAACAACGAGGTGTAACATGGAAAAATTTGATCTGTCCGCCTATCTCAGCGGAAATGAATATCCCGGCCGCGGCATCTGCATCGGCGTAACGCCCGACAGCAAACAGGCCCTCATCGGCTATTTCATCATGGGCCGCAGCGCAAACAGCCGCAACCGCGTGTTCGCCCCCATCGAGGGCGGCATTGAAACCCGTGCGGCCGACCCCGCCAAGCTGGAGGACCCCCATCTGATCATTTACAACCCGGTGCTGACCCTGGGCGATGAGCACATCGTCACCAACGGCGATCAGACCAACACCATCTACGAGGCCATTCAGCAGGGCGGCAGCTTTGAAAGCGGCCTGCGCACCCGCACCTTTGAGGACGACGGCCCCAACTGGACCCCCCGCATCAGCGGCATTGTGAACGCCCATAGCGGCGCCTACAAGCTGAGCATCCTCAAGAGTGCCGACGGCAACGGCGACAGCGTGCAGCGCTACTTCTTCGAGTACGGCCAGCCCGTGGCAGGCGAGGGCCATTTCATCAGTACCTACAAGTGCAACGGCAGCCCCATCCCCAGTTTTGAGGGCGAGCCTCTGCGAGTGGCCATGCCGGACAGCGCCACGGCCTTCGCCCAGATGCTGTGGACCAGCCTGAACGAGGACAACAAGGTAAGCCTGTTCGTGCGCTGCATCGACCTGGAGAGCGGCCGCGCAGGCGACATTCTCTACAACAAATACAGTGAGGTGGAATAACATGAAGGAATTGGAACTGAAATATGGCTGCAACCCCAACCAGAAGCCTGCCAAGATCTTCATGGAGCAGGGCGAGCTGCCCGTGACTGTGCTGAACGGCCGCCCCGGCTACATCAACTTTCTGGATGCTCTGAACAGCTGGCAACTGGTGAAGGAGCTGAAGCAGGCCACCGGTCTGCCCAGCGCTGCTTCCTTTAAGCACGTGTCCCCCGCCGGTGCGGCGGTGGGCCTGCCTCTGGATGACGTTCTGCGCCAGATGTACAGCGTGCCCGCCGGGCTGGAGCTGAGCCCCCTGGCCTGCGCCTACTCCCGCGCCCGCGGTGCGGACCGGATGTCCAGCTTTGGCGACTGGATCGCCCTGTCGGACGTGTGCGACCTGCCCACCGCCCAGCTCATCAAGCATGAGGTGTCCGACGGCATCATCGCCCCCGGCTATGAGCCTGAGGCCCTGGAAGTGCTGAAAAGCAAGAAGAAGGGCAACTACAACATCGTGCAGATCGATCCCGACTATGTGCCCGCCCCCGTGGAGCACAAGCAGGTGTTCGGTGTGACCTTCGAGCAGGGCCGCAACGATGTGAAGATTGACGAGAGCTGGCTGCAGAATGTGGTCACCGAAAACAAGGCCTTCACCGAGGACCAGAAGCGCGACCTGATTATTGCCCTCATCACCCTGAAGTACACTCAGTCCAACAGCGTGTGCTACGCCTTCGGCGGCCAGACCATCGGCGTGGGCGCCGGTCAGCAGAGCCGCATCCACTGCACCCGTCTGGCTGGCCAAAAGGCAGACTTCTGGCAGCTGCGCCATCACCCCAAGGTGCTGGCCCTGCCCTTCCGCCCGGAGATCACCGGCCCCAACCGGGACAATGCCATTGATGTGTATCTGGGCGAAACCCCCGAGGATGTGATCGGCGACGACGTGTGGGCCGAGACCTTCACCCAGCAGCCCGCTCCCCTCACCACCGCCGAGAAGAAGGAATTTCTCAGCAAGATCTCCGGCGTGGCCCTGGGCAGCGATGCCTTCTTCCCCTTCGGCGACAACATCGAGCGTGCCCGCCGCAGCGGCGTGACCGCCATTGTGCAGCCCGGCGGTTCCATTCGTGACCAGCAGGTCATCGACACCTGCAACAAGTACGGCATTGCCATGGCTTTCTGCGGCCTGCGGCTGTTCCATCACTAAGGAGGGGGTTTCATGAAAATTCTGGTAGTCGGCGGCGGCGGGCGTGAACACGCCATCATCCGCAAACTGAAAGAAAGCCCCCTGTGCGGTGAGATCTGGTGTGCCCCCGGCAACGGCGGCATCAGCTACGATGCCCACTGCAAAAACATCAAGGCCACCGATCTGGACGCTATGGTGGCTTTCGCCAAAGAAGAAAAGTTCGATTACGCCGTGGTGGCGCAGGACGATCCTCTTGCTCTGGGCATGGTGGACCGCCTGGCTGAAATCGGCATTCCTTCCTTCGGCCCCAACGCCGCGGCGGCCCGCATTGAGGCCAGCAAGGTGTTCAGCAAGGACCTGATGCGCAAGTATCACATCCCCACGGCCGATTATGCGGTGTTCGATGACCCCGCCAAGGCCCTGGCTTACATCACCGAAAAGGGCGAGTATCCCACGGTCATCAAGGCCGATGGTCTGGCACTGGGCAAAGGCGTGCTCATCTGCGAGGATGAGGCTTCGGCCCGCGACGGCCTGAAGGAGATCATGGAGGACAAAAAGTTCGGCGCATCCGGCAACCGGGTCGTGGTGGAAGAGTTCCTCACCGGCCCCGAGGTCAGCGTACTGAGCTTTACCGACGGCAAGGTCGTCAAGCCCATGGTTTCCAGCATGGACCATAAGCGCGCGCTGGACGGCGACAAGGGCCTGAACACCGGCGGCATGGGCACCGTGGCCCCCAACCCCTACTACACCCCTGAGGTGGCCCAGCAGTGCATGGAGACCATCTTCCTGCCCACCATCGAGGCCATGCAGCGGGAGGGCTGCCCCTTCAAGGGTTGCCTGTACTTTGGCCTGATGCTCACCCCCAAGGGCCCCAAGGTCATCGAGTATAACTGCCGCTTCGGCGACCCTGAAACCCAGGTGGTGCTTCCCCTGCTGGAGAGCGACCTGCTCAAGATCATGATGTCCACCACCAACGGCACCCTGGCCGACACCGAAGTGACCTTCTCCAACGGCGCGGCGGCCTGCGTGGTCATGGCCAGCGGCGGCTATCCGGAGCATTATGAGAAGGGCAAGGAGATCACCGGCCTGACCGAGGGCCAGATCCCCGGCAGCCCGGCCGTGGTGTACCACGCTGGTACCGCTCTCAACGATGGAAAACTGGTCACCAACGGCGGCCGCGTGCTTGGCGTAACCGCTACCGGCGACACTCTGCCTCAGGCACTGGAAAAGGCCTATGCTGCCTGCGAGTCCATTCATTTTGAAGGTGCTCATAAGCGCAGCGACATCGGCCAGCGCGCCCTGAAGGCTCTGCTGTAACGTTCGTTTCATTCGCCATCTGAAAAGGAGAAACCAATGGTTTACCGCATTTATGTTGAAAAGAAGCCGGGCTTCGATGTGGAAGCTCAGCAGCTGCAGAGCGAGCTGGCCAGCCTTCTGGGAATCACGGAGCTGTCCGGCCTGCGCATCATCAATCGTTACGATGTGGAAGGCATCAGCGAGGAGCTGTTCCGGCAGTGCGTTTCCACCGTGTTCAGCGAGCCTCAGGTGGACAACACCTTCGACCACTGCCCCGAGAACGATGGCCCCGTATTCGCCGTAGAGTATCTCCCCGGCCAGTTCGACCAGCGGGCCGAGTCCGCTTCCGAGTGCATCCAGCTGATCAGCCAGGGCGAGCGCCCCACCGTGCGCAGCGCCAAGGTGTACCTGCTGAGCAGCCAGGTCACCCCCGAGCATCTGGAAGCCGTGAAGAAGTACGTCATCAACCCGGTGGAAGCCCGCGAAGCCAGCCTGGACAAGAAGTCCACCCTGGCCGTGGAGTACGCCATTCCCACTGAAGTTGCCACGCTGGACGGTTTCTGCCAGCTGGATGAGGCTGGTCTGGCCAAGTTCATTGAGACCAACGGCCTGGCCATGGACCTGGGCGACATCAAGTTCTGCCAGGAGTACTTCAAGGGCGAGCATCGCGACCCCACCATCACCGAGATCAAGATGATCGACACCTACTGGAGCGACCACTGCCGCCACACCACCTTCGGCACCATCCTGAAGAACGTGGAGATCGGTGACGATCTGGTTCAGAAGGCGTTCGACCGCTATCTGGGCCTGCGCGCCGCCCTGCATCGGGAAAAGAAGCCCCTGTGCCTGATGGACATTGCCACCATTGGTGCCAAGTACCTGAAGGCCCAGGGCATCCTGAAGAATCTGGATGAATCCGAAGAGATCAATGCCTGCACCGTGAAGATCAAGTGCGATGTGAACGGCGAAATGCAGGATTGGCTGTTCCTGTTTAAGAACGAGACCCACAACCATCCCACCGAGATCGAGCCTTTCGGCGGTGCAGCCACCTGCATCGGCGGCGCCATCCGCGATCCCCTGTCCGGCCGCAGCTACGTCTATCAGGCCATGCGCGTTACCGGTGCCGGTGATCCGCTGGTTCCCGTCAACGAGACCCTGCCCGGCAAGCTGCCCCAGCGCAAGCTGGTGACCACCGCCGCCGCCGGTTACTCCAGCTACGGCAACCAGATCGGTCTGGCCACCGGTCAGGTGAACGAGCTGTATCACCCCGGTTACATCGCCAAGCGCATGGAGATCGGTGCTGTGGTGGGCGCGGCGCCCGCCAGCAATGTGCGCCGCGAAGTGCCCGCCCCCGGCGACACCGTGGTTCTGCTGGGCGGCCGCACCGGCCGTGACGGCTGCGGCGGTGCAACCGGTTCTTCCAAGGCCCACAAACTGGAAAGCCTGGAGACCTGCGGCGCTGAGGTTCAGAAGGGCAATGCCCCTGTGGAGCGCAAGCTGCAGCGCCTGTTCCGCAACGCGGAAGCCTGCCGCATGATCAAGCGCTGCAACGACTTCGGCGCCGGCGGCGTGAGCGTTGCCATCGGCGAGCTGGCCGACGGTCTGGCCATCGACCTGAACGCCGTGCCCAAGAAGTATGACGGCCTGGATGGCACCGAGCTGGCCATCAGCGAGAGCCAGGAGCGCATGGCCGTGGTTCTGGCCCCGGAGGACACCCAGCGCTTCATCGAGCTGGCCCACAGCGAGAATCTGGAGGCCACTCTGGTAGCCAAGGTGACCGCTGAGCCTCGCCTGACCATGACCTGGAACGGCAAGACCATCGTGGACATCAGCCGCGAATTCCTGGCCTCCAACGGTGCTGAAAAGCACACCGATGTGAAGGTTCTGCCCGGCCACATCTACCAGCCCCAGTGGGCCGGCAGCAGCTTCGGCGAAAAGATGAAGAATCTGGTCAGCGACCTGAACGTTGCCAGCAACAAGGGCCTGAGCGAGCGGTTTGACTCCACCATCGGCGCAGCCACCGTGCTGATGCCCTTCGGCGGCAAGTATCAGCTGACCCCCGCCATGGCCATGGCCGCAAAGCTGCCTGTGGACGGCGAAACCACCACCTGCAGCGGTATGGCCTGGGGCTTCAATCCCTATCTGATGGAGCAGAGCCAGTATCACGGTGCTTATCTGGCCGTGGTGGAGAGTGTTTCCAAGCTGATTGCCGCTGGTTTTGAGCGTGAGAACGCCTACCTGACCTTCCAGGAGTACTTCGAGCGTCTGGGCAGCGACCCCACCCGCTGGGGCAAACCTCTGGCCGCCCTGCTGGGCGCGCTGGACGCACAGCTGGCCCTGGGCCTGGGCGCCATCGGCGGCAAGGACAGTATGTCCGGCAGCTTTGAAAAGATGGATGTCCCCCCCACTCTGGTGAGCTTTGCCACCGCAGTTGGCCCCACCAGCCGGGTCACCAGCCCCGAATTCAAGGCTGTGGGCAGCCGTGTGGTGCTGTTGCAGCCCAAATACACCGATGCCCTGCTGCCTGAGACCGAGAGCCTGAAAGAGGTGTACGCCCAGGTTCAGAAGCTTATCGGCGAGGGCAAGGCCAAGGCCGTTTCCACCCCTGGCTACGGCTGCCTGGCCGAGAGCCTGTTCAAGATGTGCGTTGGCAACCGCATCGGTCTGGCGCTGGAGAACGTGGAGGCTGAGGAGCTGTTCCGCCCCGCTTACGGCAGCTTCGTGCTGGAAGTGGCCGAGGACGTGACCGTTGGCCGCACCATCGGCCACACCACCGAGGTCTATACCCTGAGCCTGAACGGCGACGCTCTGGATCTGGCCGATCTCCAGGAGATCTGGGAAGCCCGTCTGGAGCCTGTAATGCCCTACCGTGCCAAGGGCGAAGCCGTGGCGCCCATCAGCCACAACGAGCCGGAGGCCCGCCTGCGTCACGCCCCCATCACCATTGCCAAGCCCCGGGTCATCATTCCCGTGTTCCCCGGCACCAACTGCGAGTACGACACCGCGCAGGCCTTTGAGAAAGCCGGTGCCGAGGCGCAGGTGCTGGTCATCAACAACCTGACCCCCGCCGCTGTGGCGGAGAGCTGCGAGGCTCTGGTCAAGGCCATCAAGAACAGCCAGATCGTCATGCTGCCCGGCGGTTTCTCCGGCGGCGACGAGCCGGACGGCAGCGCCAAGTTCATCACCGCCTTCTTCCGTGCCCCTGCCGTCACCGAGGCTGTGCACGAGCTGCTGAAGCAGCGGGATGGCCTGATGCTGGGCATCTGCAACGGCTTCCAGGCCCTGGTCAAGCTGGGCCTGGTGCCCTATGGCGAGATCCGGGATATGGACGCCAACTGCCCCACCCTGACCTTCAACACCCTGGGCCGTCACCAGAGCAAGCTGGTACACACCCGCGTGGCTTCCAACAAGAGCCCCTGGCTGTGCAGCTGCGAGCCGGGCGACGAGTACCTGGTGGCCATCAGCCACGGTGAGGGCCGCTTCGTAGCGCCTCAGAATGTGCTGGATCAGCTGGTTGCCAACGGCCAGGTGGCTACCCAGTACACCGATCTGAACGGTCAGCCCACGATGGACCTGAGCTACAACCCCAACGGCAGCCTGCTGGCCATTGAGGGCATCACCAGCCCCGACGGCCGTGTTCTGGGCAAGATGGGCCACACCGAACGCCGCGGCCACGATTTGTATAAGAACGTGCCCGGTGACACCAGCATGCCCCTGTTTGAAAACGGCGTGAAGTACTTCACCCGCTAAGCCGGAGTGCCGCGCACTCCCCTGACCCGGCATTGAGCCGGCCATAAAAAACGAGCCGCGATATGGATGCAACACCATATCACGGCTCGTTTTGTTTTCTCTATGCCCGTTACAATCTAGGCAGCACGAACACTGCCAGCCCCAGCTGCGCCACCAGAATGGCCGGTGCGCCGTACCGAAACGCCGGTTTGAGTGTCTTGTGGTGGAACAGCCGCATTCCTGCCAAAAGCCCCACGCTGCCCCCCAGGGCCGCCAGCCCAAGCAGGGTTCGCTCACGGATGCGCCACCTCCCCCTGCGCGCCCGATGCTTATCCGCCCCGCAGAGCACAAAGTCCAGCAGGTTGATCGCCAGAAGGTAAACCATGAGCAAATCCGTGAATGTCATTATGAGAAACTCCTCTCGCTGCCAAAAACTTGTTTTTTCATGATACCATTCGCGCTGGTTCTTGTAAAGTCGGACCGGAATGGGTGCGCGTGAACCAAATACTTTGTGTATCCTGCAAATTTCAAGCGTGTGTTCGCGATTTTTAAAATTCTTTAAAAAATTCAAAAAAATTTGGAATAAAGTGTTGACAAATCACCCCAAATTTAGTATTATAAATGAGCACCAAGTGAGGCATGGAAAGATGGCTGAGCTGGTCTAAGGCGCACGACTGGAAATCGTGTAAGGGCTAACCCCCTTCGAGGGTTCGAATCCCTCTCTTTCCGCCAGATAAAGGCCCACGATGAAGCAATTTGTTTCATCGTGGGCCTTGTCTCTTTTATCAGTGCACATCCGCTGCTTCCTTCCCTGTCATGTCTTGCAACCAGAGAAAAATGCCGGTTCATGCAGCCATTTCAATTTCATTGAAAAACATAATTTTCCCTTGTAAAATATCTTCATCCTTGTTACTATATTATTAGAAGTTCCGTACTCATCCAATGGAACCACAGCGCTGTAAAAGAAAGGGGGCGATCTTCCATGGCACGATGCACCACTCCAACCTGTGTTCTCACACTTCCCTTGCGTTTGGAAAAATGGCAGGAAGATCGCCTTGCCAAGCGGTTTGAAATCGCCCGCAAAATTTACAACACTTTCTTGGGGGTCAAGCTGAAAGAACTCCGCCGTCTGGAACAAACACCGGAATATCGGGCAATCAAAAAAGAACTTGCTGCCCTATACAGCGAAAAGGAAAAGAATGCCGATCGAATTCGTGCCCTTTATGAAGAACGCAATGCGCTTTTGAAAAATTTTACCGAATTCAAGTTCAAAAAAGACATAAAATTCTATTACAAACATTTCAACTCCAACATTGCCTCCAAAGTCGCTACCCATTGTATTGCTTCTCAAGTTTGGAGCGCTTTTGAAAAATATCTTTTTGGGAATGGCAAGCGCATTCATTTTAAGCGTCCCGGAGAAATTTATTCCTTGCGCGGCTTTTCTGCTACAAACGCAAGGAGCGGTGGTTCCGAAATTATATATCGCGGCGACCATATTGAGTGGAACAAACTGCGTCTTCCATTAAAGTTGGACCCCGGGAACCAATACGAAGAAGAAATGCTGACCAATCGCGTCAAATATGTCCGCATTCTTCGTCGACCCGGTAAGAATCGTGATCACTGGTATGCTCAGCTCACCTTGGAGGGACTTCCCTCAATTAAGCGGGATGACGAAACGGGCGACCCAGTTCACCCCATCGGGAACGGGCCTGTTGGAATTGATATCGGTCCTCAGACAATTGCCTATTCCTCGGCCAAAGAAGCTGGTTTGCTGGAGTTGGCCGACCGGGTGCAAAACATTGAGGATAAAAAATGCCGAATTCAGCGCAAGATGGATCGCAGCCGACGGGCTACGAACCCGGGGAACTACAATCCGGATGGAACCATAAAGCGCGGCGTGCCTTTGACTCGGAACAAATCCAAGCGCTATTTGCGCCTGCAAAAGGAATTGGCCTGGATTCAGCATCAACAGGCAGCCATCCGGAAAGAGCAGCACGTTGCTCTGGCAAATTATCTGCTCACTTTGGGTGATCGCTTTTACATTGAAGACATGAATTGGCAGGGTTTGGCCCGCCGGGCAAAAGGAACCGCCGTTCCGGAAGAAGAAAAACCGCACAAACGAAAAAAGCGGTTTGGAAAATCCATTGCAAACAAAGCCCCTGCCGCACTGGTTACCATTTTGAAGAACAAATGTACCTCGCTTGGTTTGCCCGGAGTAATTCCGATAAACACCAAGGTCCGTGCAAGCCAGTACAATCATTTAACCGATTCTTACCAAAAGAAAGAGCTCTCTCAACGGTGGAACGAAATGCCGGATGGGCGAAAAATCCAACGAGATCTCTATTCCGCATTTCTCCTTCAGCATATGAATTCGCAGCTGGATGGATTCGATCGCGCCGCTTTGCAGCGCGACTATGAATCCTTTGTATCCCTGCATGATCAGGCAATCCTTCGAGCGGCCGCTGCACCCAAACTCATTTCCAGTATGGGCGTTAAGCGAACCGCCAATTAACATGAAAAGACGGTGTGTTTCGCACCAATAAAACCGGTCGATTGTCCGTCCGAGGCTGTCGTTAATAGCGGCATTGGTCGCTTTGGCAGCAGAAGAGTATGGGGAACATAGTGAGCGCGGCTTCCGCTTTCAGGTTGTCGAAAAGCTATCTACCCGCTCACAGCACATTTTACAATGCTGTATCCATTTCTCTGCGCAGTTTTGCCGATGCAGCCCGTATGTGGTGTGCTGAGGCAAAGCTGCGTCCCCTTCTGCGCATATCAAGCACCGCGTGATGCAGCCCGTATGTGGTGTGCTGAGGCAAAGCGCTGCGAAATGGAAAAATGGCGCTGAGCGAGATGATGCAGCCCGTATGTGGTGTGCTGAGGCAAAGTGTTGCTTTCTGCGCGGCCTCTGCTTTCTGCGCGGGATGCAGCCCGTATGTGGTGTGCTGAGGCAAAGTTTCCCGTCCGTTACGTGCCGCTTTACGGCAGCCGATGCAGCCCGTATGTGGTGTGCTGAGGCAAAGCTTTGATCTGGTAGTCCCAGATGAAGGGAGTGCCGATGCAGCCCGTATGTGGTGTGCTGAGGCAAAGTTCTCGACTTTCACGAAGCCGCTGCCGCCCGTTCGATGCAGCCCGTATGTGGTGTGCTGAGGCAAAGCCCGATGACGTTGACCTTCATTTCAATGCCACATGATGCAGCCCATATGTGGTGCTAAGGCAAAGGTTCCCCTTCCGTAATCCATCCATTTTACCCAAAATTTTTATTTAATTTCTCGCCATGGTTCACGCCGTGTAATCCTCTTTACAAAAGCAGACCCGACCAACGGAATCACTCCGTTTGGCCGGGTCTGCTTTATCTTATATCGATTCTGTTTACCGCTCAGCGCGTGCAAACGCCGCAAATGCCTTGTAGGCCATGTACACGTCCACCTTTGCCACCAGCTCAAAGGGGGCATGCATGCTCAGCACGGGCACGCCCAGGTCAATGGTATCCACGTTGCGGCGGGCCACAAACTTTGCCACGGTGCCGCCGCCGCCCTGGTCCACCTTGCCCAGCTCGCCAGTCTGCCAGGCCACCCCGGCTTCGTCCAGCAAGTCGGCAAAGTAGGCCACCAGCTCCGCCGAAGCGTCGTTGGTGCTGCTCTTTCCGCCGCCGCCGGTGTATTTGGTCAGGCAAACGCCCTTGCCCGCATACGCACTGTTGCGCTTGTCGCTCACATCCGGGAAGGTCGGGTCAAACGCATTGGTCACATCCGAAGAAAGGCATTTGGACGCTATCAGGGTGAGCACATAGTCCGCATTCTGGCCCTGGCACAGCTGCTGAATAAAATGGAACACATAATCGCTCTGCAGGCCGGTCACGCCGTCCGAGCCGATCTCTTCCTTGTCCGTCAGCACGCACAGGGTGGTAAACCAGGGGTTCTGCACCTCAATCTCTGCCACCAGCGCCGGATAGGCCTCCACCAGGTCGTCCTGGCCGTATGCGCCGATCAGCGACCGGTCAAACCCAACGTCCTTGGCCTTATAGGCAGGCACCGCCTCGATCTCCGCCCGGATGAAGTCCTTCTCCACCAGGCCGTACTGCTCATTCAGCAGCCGCATGGTAAACAGCTTTACCCGCTGCTTGGCGTCCTCATCCTCAATGGGCAGGCTGCCCACCACGATGTTCAGCTCTTCGCCCTTGATGCCGCCTTTCAAAGTGCGGTTGTTCTGATCCGCCGAAAGATGCGGCAGCAGGTCGGTCACGCAGAACACCGGGTCGCTCTCTTTCTCGCCGACGCAGAAATCCACCCGTTCGCCGCCTGCCTTATACAGCACGCCGTGCAGGGCCAGAGGCACCGCCGTCCACTGGTATTTGCGCAGGCCGCCGTAATAATGGGTCTTAAACAGGGCCAGGCCGCCCTCTTCATACAGGGGCAGCTGCTTCAGGTCCAGCCGGGGCGAATCAATGTGGGCCATGTTCATGTGAATACCCGCCTCCAGCGGGGCGCGCCCCACCGTGGCCGCCAGCACGCATTTGCCGCGGTTGTTGTAATAGACCTTCTCCCCTGCCTGGTAGCGGCGGCCCGCCTCAAACGGCTTATAGCCCGCCTCCTCCAGCATTTTTACGCTGAAGGCCGCAGCTTCCCGCTCGGTCTTTCCCGCGTCCAGAAACGCCTTGTAGCCCTCGCAGAAGCGCTCTGCCTTCGCGAACACGCCGCTCTCTTCGTCCACCGCCGGTTTGGCCGTGTACAGCAACTCTTTTTCCAACTGCTTTGCCGTTTTATTTTCCATATGGTTTTCACTCCCTCTGGCCGGTCCTTCCGGTCGCCTGCCGTTCGGGCTGCAGAATGCTGCCGCCCGGTCGGCATTTTTTATTCCGGTCAGCTGTACAGCCGCCGGTAGGTTTCATAATTCTGATTGATTTTTTTTACATACAGGGCCATCTGTTCATAGGGGAAACGCTGCAATGTGACCCCATTCTCACTGTTTTCCCCGCTTTCCAGCAGCTGATCCACGGTGCCCCAGCCGCTGTGATAGGCAGCTGCCGCCGTGGAAATGTCCCCATCGTACCGCTCCAGCGTGATTTTCAGGTAATACGTTCCGAAGCGGACGTTCACCTCCGGGTCATACAGGCTGGCGAACTCCAGCGTCTCTGTCGGCGCAATGCGGGATTTCAGCCAATCGAACGTCTCCTCGGTGATCTGCATCAGGCCGCGGGCGTCAACGCTGGATTGGGCGGTGGGTTCAAAATCACTCTCCGTGCAGATAAAGCTATACACCAGCAGCGGGTCCAGGTCATACTTTCCGGCGTAATACTCCACGTACTCGCTGTACTCCCGGGGATGAAATGCCCGTTCAATTGCATCCACGCCCCAGCGCAGGCCCACCACGCCGATGGCCAGCAACAGCACCAGACTGACCCAAAGCCCCATTCGTTTGTGCCGCCGCTTCATTGGTCCCCCCGCAGTGCCGCCAGCACCTGCAGCGTGCGCGCTTTCAGCTGTTCAATGGTACCGTCGTTGCGGATCTCGTAATCCGCCCAGCGCAGCAGCTCCTGCTCCGGCATCTGGGCATCCAGCCGCCGCCGGGCCATTTCAGGGGCAATGCCGTCCCGGGCGCAGATGCGCGCCACCGAGGCTTCCAGCGGTGCGGTAACTACCACAAAGCCATTGCACTCTTTTTCAAAGGGCGACCCGATGATCACAGCGCCGTCCACAAAATACAGGTCAGCCCCCTGCTGCTCCGCCTGGCAGCCCTGACGGTTCAATTCCGCCACAATGGCCGGATGGGTAATGCTCGAGAGCGCCTTTGTGCCCTCGGCAGTTTTAAACGCCCGGTCGGCCAGCAGGCGGCGGCGCAGGTGCCCCTCTTCGTCTAGAATGTCCGCCCCGAAGCGCTCCGTCAGCTGGGGAATGCAGGGGGAACCGTCCATCAAAATCTGGCGGGCCACCAGATCCGCGTCCGCCACAAAGCAACCCTGCGACCGCAGAAAGGCCGTCACCTGCGATTTGCCGCATCCACTGCGGCCGGTGATACCGATGGTTCTCATAATTCCACCACCTGAAAGCCTGCCGCGCGCAGCAGGCGATTGTACACAGCAAGGGCCACGCCCTCCTGCCCGGGGCAGCGTGCATACACCTGCTTTGCCCCCTCTTCGTCCAGTTCACGCAGGGCGCGGAACAGGTCGTGTGCCTGGGCGGCAGGGTCGTTTTCGCTGCCATAGGTCACACAGGGCACCGGCAGGCTCTCAGGCTCGCCCGCAAAACACAGGCAGAATACGCCCTCGGCCTTATGGGCTTCCACATAGGCCGCATACTGCTCAAAGCTGCCCCGCACAATGACCACATTGGCCTTGGGGGCATAGTGCTTATACTTCATTCCGGGCGAGCGGGCGATCTCGCCCTCCTTCAGCTTATGGGTGATGGCCCCGGCCAGCAGGACCTCTTCGCCCAGCGCCTCGGCCAGCTGCTGCTGGGTGATGTACCCGGGGCGCAACAGCACCGGCTGAGGCCCGGAGATGTTGACCACCGTGGACTCCACACCCACCTTGCAGGCCCCGCCGTCCAGAATCAGGGGCAGTCGGCCATCCATATCCGCCAGCACATCCTGTGCTGTGGTGGGGCTGGGGCTGCCGGAGCGATTGGCCGAGGGCGCCGCAAAGGGCAGGCCGGACAGTTCCACCAGGCGGTGGGCCACCAGATCAGAGGGCATCCGCACGGCTACGGTATCCAGCCCGGCGCACACCTCATCCGCCAGCCGGGGCCCGCGGGGCAGAATCATGCTCAGGGGGCCGGGCCAGAAGGCCTTCGCCAGCTTTTCAGCGCGGGGGGTGATCTTCTGCACCACCTGCTCCATCCGGGCCAGGCTGTCCACATGGACGATCAGGGGATTGTCCTGCGGGCGGCCTTTCGCCTCAAAGATTTTTTTCACGGCAGCGCCGTCAAACGCGCTGCCCGCAATGCCATACACCGTTTCGGTGGGAATGGCAACGATTTCGCCCTGTGCCATCAGGCGCGCCGCCTGCGCGACGCTCTCTTCATTGGCAGGCAAAAGCAATGTATTCATCTCAGTACCTTCTTTGTTCTAGGGGGCTGTACCCATCCGGCGGCTTTACGCTTCAGTCTGGCTTTGCCGCAGTTTTTCCGCCTGATCGGCGGCGGCCAGGGCATCCAGAATCTCGTCCAGATTGCCGTCCAGCACGGAATCCAGTTTGTACAGCGTCAGCCCGATGCGATGATCGGTAACACGCCCCTGAGGGAAATTGTAGGTGCGAATGCGCTCGCTCCGGTCGCCGCTGCCAACCTGGCTCCGGCGGGTCTCATCCAGGGCGTCTTTCTGCTCCTGCTGTTTTTGCTGCAGCAGGCGGCTGCGCAGCACCTTTAAGGCTTTGTCTTTGTTTTTATATTGGCTTCGCTCATCCTGGCATTCCACCACCATGCCCGTGGGCAGGTGCGTCACCCGGATGGCGCTGGAGGTTTTGTTGATGTGCTGGCCGCCCGCGCCGGACGAACGGAACGTGTCGATTTTCAGTTCCGACGGATCCAATTCCAGATCCACCTCTTCCGCTTCCGGCATAATGGCCACCGTCACGGCAGAGGTGTGAATGCGGCCCTGCATCTCGGTCTCCGGAACCCGCTGAACCCGGTGCACACCGCCCTCGAACTTCAGGCGGCTGTAAGCGCCCTGCCCTTCTACGGAAAAGCTGACCTCTTTTACGCCGCCCAGCTCGGTTTCATTGCAATTCAAAACCTCGCACTGCCAGCCCTTGCGCTGGGCGTACATCGCGTACATGCGCCACAGGCTGTGGGCAAACAGGGCGGCTTCCTCTCCGCCCGTACCCGCGCGGATCTCAAAAATGATGTTTTTGTCGTCGTTTTCGTCCCGGGGCAGCAGCAACAGCTGCAGCGTTTGGGTCAGCTGCTCCAGCTGCTTCCGGCTTTCCCGCAGTTCCTGCTGAACCATCTCCCGGAATTCCGGTTCCAGCCCCCGCTCATCCAGAAGCGCTTTGGCTTCCTCGGCGGCAGCCTGTGCGTGGTTATAGGCCTTATAGGCCTCCACCACCGGAACAAGCCGGTCGTATTCTTTCATCAGGCTGCGGTATTGTGTATGGTCCTGCACCACCGCCGGTTCCTGCAGGCGGCGGGTGATTTCTTCCAACCGGCTGGCCACACCGTTCAGGCGGTGCAGGGTTTCCTGCTGCAAAGGCATCGGGGCGCTCCCTTCTCTGTGAAGCTGTGCCGCAAACGGGTTTCCCCGTCCGGCATGGAATTCTTCAGAGATGTTCAACCTACGGTTCCGGCCGCAAAATTTTGCGGATATTTTTTTCGATTTTCGCGCGGGGCAGCATCACCTCATGGCCGCATCCGGTACAGCGGATGCGAAAATCCATGCCCACGCGCAGCACCTCAAAGGTGTTGGCCCCGCATGGGTGGGGCTTTTTGGTCTGAATCGTGTCACCTACACGGACATCCATAGGGCTTGCTCCTTTCGTTTTTGTGGCGGCTGCCCGGTGCTTCGCATGGCGCTGCACTTTATTTGTAAAAAAGACAACCATTTTTATTATATCTGATTTAGGCTTCTTTGCAAGAGTTATTCCGGGCATTTGCCGCCGGGTCGGGCAATTTTTGTAGAGTTCTTTTTCTCCGCCTGCAAAACTCGGCCCACCGCCCAAATTTTTAAGATTTCGACCGGCCGTTTCGACTAAAGTAAAAGCAGCCGCCCATCTGCGGTGGGCAAATATTTCCAGGCAAGGATGAATAGAATAGGAATGCAGCGCACTGCTTGAGGAGGGCGCTGCCCAATGTACAGTATGCCGGTTTGCCCGGCATGAATTTCGACGGAAAGAGGATGAAACAAATGACCATGTACCAAGCCGAAGCACTTCTGCCCTGCGCAGACGGAATGGATCTGGAGGCCCTGCGCACCGCCGCCGCACGGGGAGATATTCTCCAAAGCACCGCCCTCGCGTTTGACAACGACCATCAGCTGCGCTTTCTTTTGGGCGGCCAGCCCACCGTTATGCCCTACGCGGAATGTGCCGACGGCCTCGCAGAGGGCACCGTGCGCGACATTGCCGTGCTCACACGGGTGGGGCGGCCCACCTGCTTTCTGGTGCGCGCCATCCGTCAGGAGCCGGGCTGCCCGCCGGTTTTGGACATCTCCCGCACCGAAGCCCAGCGCGCCTGCCGGAAGAATTATCTGGACCGGCTGCTGCCCGGCGACATCATTCCCTGCACCGTAACGCACATCGAGCCGTTCGGCGCCTTCTGCGATGTGGGCTGCGGCATCAGCGCCCTGCTGCCCATTGACTGCCTTTCCGTCTCCCGTATTCAGTCCCCTGCCGACCGGGTGGCGGTGGGCCAGCCGCTGCTGTGTGCCGTAAAAAGCCGGGACGCACAGGGCCGTCTGGTGCTCACTCTGCGGGAACTTCTGGGCACTTGGGCCGAAAACGCCGCCTGCTTTTCACCCGGCGAAACGGTTGTGGGCATCGTGCGCAGCGTGGAGGAGTACGGTGTATTTATCGAGATCGCCCCCAACCTGGCCGGTTTGGCAGAATCCTGCGGCGATCTGGCCCCCGGCCAAGCCGTGAGCGTTTACATCAAAAACATTCTGCCCGACAAAATGAAAATCAAGCTGGTGGTCGTCAACCGGGATCTGAACCGCACCTTGCGGTTTGAGCCGCGCTATTTCATCACCAAAGGCCGGCTGGAACACTGGGTTTATTCCACCCCGCAATGCCGCAAGCACATCGAAACCCGCTTTGGGTGAACCTCTTTTCCTTTTGCCGGGGGTCTTGCCGAATGCGCCCCTTGTAACTTTCACGCAGGTAGGATATAATGTTGTAGTACGGTGAAAAAAGAAGGATTCAGGCCAGCGACCTCATCGGGGAAGGAGCGGACAAAGCATGGCGAACGGAGCATTTACGGGCGGTGTAAAACCCGGCGGACTGACTTCTACCACCGAGGTGCGCAATTTGTTGTGCTATGTCATCCGCCGTGTCTCTCCCCTCTCCCGCGAGGCGTTGGAAAACGCCCTGGTTGGGGAAGAGCTGGTGAACTACTTTGAGCTGGTGGGCTGCCTGGATGACCTGATCGAGCGGGGCCTTGTCACGGAGCAGAACGATATGTACGCCATCACCCCCAGCGGCGAGGCCGTGGCGGATACCCTTTATCGGGACCTGCCCCGCACCGTGCGAGAATCGGCCGTGCGGGCGGTGATCCGTGCCCAGAGCTGGCTGCGCAAATCCGCCCAGCACAAGGCGACGGTGGAACAAAACGGGAACGGCTGGTTGGTGCACTGCTCCATCGAGGACATGGGCAGCACCGTATTTGAGCTGACCCTGGCTATGCCGGACGAGCACACCGCCAACATGGTGCAGGAGCGCTTTGTGCAAAAGGGCGGCGATGTGTTTGCCCTTCTGCTGAACGCCCTGACCACCCCGGACCGGGAAATTTATTGACAAAATCAGATTCAGCGCTGCCCCAAATGCGCGGGCAGCGCTGTTTTGCAAGATGCATTTGCCTTTTTGAGGAGATTTTTATGACGCATTCCGAACAGATGGAGTTTACCAACCAGCACAACCCCTTTTTGCAGCATTGCGGCATTACCGCGCAGGAATTGGATGAACAGCACGCACTGCTCACCGCCCCCTTTACCCCCCAATGTACCAACACGGTGGGCACCGTACACGGCGGTATGCTGTACACCATGGCCGACGGTGTCGTCAGTATGCTGGCCCGGGCCGATGGGCACGCCTACGTTACGCTGGATTCCAGTTTTCAATATTTGTGCAACACCACCGAGCCCGGCACCCTGGAAGCCCGCGCCGAATTGATCCGCCGCGGCCATAAGGTAAGCGTCATCCGTGTAGAGATCACCCATCGGGAATCCGGGCGGTTGCTGGCAACCGGCACCTTTACCTGCTGCCGCATCACGCCTTCTGCCGAGGGCACCCGCTGAAGCAGGCCGCCGTGCCGGCTTTCAATACCCGTTTTGTCCAGAAAATTTCATTTTCCAACGTCCATTTCCTTGGCCACTGCAAAAAATGCAAATTTTTTCAAAAAATTGGGTTGACATTTCTCAAAAACTCGGGTATAATCATCAACGTTGCAGCGATGCAACACCGCATGTGGCCCGGTAGTTCAGTTGGTTAGAACGCTAGCCTGTCACGCTAGAGGTCGTCGGTTCGAGCCCGATCCGGGTCGCCATATGCTGTCATAGCTCAGTC